>Ga0209930_1002847_pt1 | contig 18920 bp, 17 predicted proteins | sample ThiBiot_500_biof_2_FD_183948 | JGI IMG/M metagenome (GOLD analysis project Ga0209930, IMG submission 183948) | Wastewater bioreactor microbial communities from Cape Town, South Africa - Thiocy_cont_500_biof (SPAdes) | ecosystem: Engineered > Bioreactor > Thiocyanate-remediating >... | reverse complement strand
AGCGTCGGCAGGAACCGGGCGCCGGCGGGAATGGTGAAGACGCGCGCCCGCTCCGCCATCGGCTCAGGCAGCGCTCTCCGCCACCGAAAGCTCGGCCTCGCGGATCGCCTCCGGCGTTCCGACATGCAGCCAGATGCCGTCCATGCGCACGCCGAACAGGCGCCGCGCGGCGATGGCGCGGTCGAAGAGGAGATTGAGCGAGAAGGCGCCCTCGGGAAGGTCGGTGAAGAGCCGCGGCGACAGGATCGCGGCGCCGGAATAGACGAAGGGCGCAATGGTGCGCTCGGGCCGGCGCGACAGCCGGCCTTCCTTGTCCATCAGGAAATCGCCGGGGCCGTAATAGCCGATCGAGGCGACCGTCGGCGCCAGCATCAGCAGCGCATCCATCTCGGCGTCGTTCCAGCCGCCGGCCAGCCAGTCGAGATTGGGCCGCGGTCCCTCGATCCAGAAGCTGTCGGAATTCATGACATAGAACGGCTCGTTGCCGAGCAGCGGCAATGCCTTGGCGATACCGCCGCCCGTCTCCAGCAGCGCGCCGCGCTCGTCGGAGACGATCACCTTCGGCGCCTTGCGCTTCCTGACATGCACTTCGACGAGATCGGCGAGGTAGTGGACGTTCACCACCGCCTCCTCGACGCCGGCGCGGGCGAGACGGTCGAGCGCGCGGTCGATCATGGAGCGGCCGGCGACCTCGATCAGCGGCTTCGGCACGGTGGCGGTCACGGGGCGCATCCGCTTGCCGATACCGGCGGCCAGCACCATGGCGCGGCGCGGTCCTGCGGGCTTGCGGAACGGAATGGGGTCGGTCATCGCATTCTTCTTCTTGTCGGTTCGGGCGCCCGGATGGCGCCCGCGTCAATCGTCGAGCGGAAGGTGACGATCGTACCAGAGCGCCAGCGGTGACAGAACCTCATGGCGCAAATTCCGCATCAGATAGGCCTTTACCCGCGGAATGTGACGGAGATATTGGGGCCTTCCGAAGGCGGTGGCCAGCCGGGCGAAGCCGCCGAGGATCTTGGTGGTGCGCTGCGCCCCGGAAATGGCATAGGCCGCGGCGAAGGCATCGCCGTCGAAGGCACCCGCCGCCCGCCGCGCCGCGACATAGGCGTCGATCGTCGCCCATTCCAGCGCCTCGTCGACATCGACACGCACATCCTGGCCGAGCGATGCGAGATCATAAGCGCTGGCGCCGATCATCGCATCCTGGTGGTCGAGCACGCCGATCCGCTGGATGCCCGCCCGCTCCGGCAGCCAGAGGAGGTTCGGCGAGTGATAGTCGCGCAGGAGCCAGCTCTTCTCCGCCGCGTCGAACCGCGCGAAAAGGTCGGTCCAGATCGCGCGGAACGCCGTCTCCGCTTCCTCGTCCAGGGCTCGGCCGATCAGCGGCGCATACCAGCGCGGCAGGAGGTCGACCTCGATCAGGAAGGCGTCGCGGTCGAAATCGGGAATGCGGTAGTCGCCAAAGCCTGAAACGGGGAGTTCGACCGGCCGCGCCTCGCCATGGAGATGGGCGAGCAGCTCGGCCGCCGCCTGCCAGCGCTCCGGCTGCGGCACGCCGTCCGCGATGATGAAGGCGTCGCCGAGGTCTTCCAGCAGCAAGAGCCCCGACGGGATGTCGGCAGCGAGGATCTCCGGCGCCGAGATGCCGATGGCGCGAAGGCCCTCGTTCATGGCGACGAAGGGGAGGACGGTCGTCGCGCGATGGGCGACATCGTCATAGCTGCGCCCGTCCCAGACCGGCGGCCCCGGCAGCCGGTCGCGCGCATCCATCAGCACCGCGCGCGTCCCGTCGGCGCGCAGGATGCGCTCATAGCTGCGGCCCGAGGCGTCACCGGCGAGGTGAGCGCGACGGGCGTCGCCGAAGCCCGCCTCCTCCAGGAACCGGGTGATGCCGGCAAGGCGCGCCAGCCGCTCCGGCCAGCCGCCGCCGCCCGAGAGAGAGGCGCAGCGGCCCTCGCCATCGATATCGAGACGGATCGTCAGCGCGGAGGCGGGAATCCGGCTCCCGCCGCGCTCCGGCCACTCGATCAGAACGGCGCCGTCGGCGACCGCCTCGTCGAAGCCGATCTCGTCGAACTCGTCCGCCGAGCCGAGGCGATAGAGATCGAAATGGGCGATCGGCACGCGGCCCGGATAAGTCTGCACGATGGTGAAGGTCGGGCTCGGCACTTCGAGCGCCGGATCGCCGGCGACGGCGCGGATCAGCGCCCGGGCGAGCGTCGTCTTGCCGGCGCCGAGATCGCCCTCGAGCGCGATGACGTCGCCCGAGGCGAGCCTCGTCGCCAGCGCCTCGGCGAGGCGGAGGGTCGCGGCCTCGTCGGCGAGCATCAAGACCAGCGGCGCGTCGCTCATTCCGCGGCGATGTCGAGCGCGTCGGGCCGGATCGGCAGGCGGACGGTCACCTTGGTGCCGCGGCCCAATTCGGAGACGATGGAGACGCTGCCGCCATGCAGCTCGACGAAGCTGCGCACGATGGCGAGGCCGAGACCGGCGCCGCCGCGCGCCGAGCCCGAGGCGCGGCTCTCGAAGCGCTCGAAGACGGAGGCGATGAAGTCTGCCGGGATGCCCGGCCCCTCGTCAGAGACCGTGAACTCGATCATGTCGCCGGCGCGCCGCGCCGCGAGGCGGATGGTGGCGCCGGCCGGCGAGAAGCCGACGGCATTCGAGAGCAGGTTGTAGAGGATCTGGCGGATGCGCTTCTCGTCGGCGACGAAGCTGCCGAGATCGGCGGGCAGGCGCGTTTCCAGCTTCAGCCGCGATTCCCGCAGCCGGTCGCGCACGCCCTCGGTGGCGGCGGCGACGGTGTCAGCGACATTCACCTCGCCGAGATCGAGCGTGATGATGCCGGCATCGACGGTGGCGAGGTCGAGGATGTCGTTGACGATCGCAAGCAGCGAGCCGCTCGAGGAAAGGATATAGCCGGTATATTCGCGCTGCTTGTCGTTGAGCGGACCGACCGTCACGTCGGCGAGCAGCTGGGCGAAGCCGATGATGTTGGTGAGCGGCGAGCGCAGCTCATAGGACACATGCTGGATGAAGGCGTTCTTGAGCCCGTCCGCCGCTTCGAGCGCCTCGTTGCGATCGGTCAGCGCGCGCTCGACCTGCACGGTGTCGGTGACATCAACGAAGGTCACCATGGTCTGCCCGTTCGGCAGCGGCACCATCGCGTAGTCGATGACGCGCCGGTCATGGCGCTCCATGCGGCCATGGAAGCCCGAGCGACGCTCGCCGAGGCCGACGACTTCCGCGGTGAAGCGCGCCCATTCCTCGGCGCCGTCCGTCTCGGCGCTGCAGGCCCGCGCGATGTCGCCGACATGCGGCCGTCCGGCCAGCATCGCCGGATCGAGCCGCCAGATGCGCGCGAAAGCGGGGTTGTGCAGGCGGAGCCGCCCGTCCGAGCCGAACACCGCCACGCCCTCGGCGAGATTGTCGAGCGTCTCGCCCTGAACCTGGATCAGCGCGTTGTAGCGGCTTTCGAGATCGAGCCGCTCGGTGACGTTCTCGTAGATCCACGTCATGCCGCCCTGCGGATGCGGGTTGGCGATGACGCGCAGCGTCTGCCCGTCCGGCAGATGCCACCAGAACTCGCGGGCATCGACCGACTGATAGGCGGCGAAGAGTTCCTTGCGCCAGCTCTTGAAATCGACCTGCTCGGGCAGGCGGCGGCCGGCGCGCATCCGCTCCAGCACGGCGCTCTCGTCCGGCTGCTGGTCGAGGAAGGAGGCCTCGAGGCCGAAAAGCTGGCGGAAGGCGGCGTTGTAGGAGCGCAGCCGGTGATCCGGACCGAACACGGCGACCGCCGTCGCCAGCTGGTCCAGCGTGCGGGCATGGAACTCGACGAGACGCTTCATCTGCGCCTGCAGCGCCTCGATCTCGGTCGCGTCGGTCGCGAGCCCGGCGCTGCCAGCTTCGGAGGCCACGTCGACGACGTCGAACATGCGCCGTTCGCCGGCGACGACCAGCGGCAGGCGGCGGCCGAAATCGCGCCCCTCGGCATGGGCGCGGGCGATCGCCTGGCGGCCGGCGGTATCGACGAGTTCGAGCCGGCGACGCAGCGCATCCTCGAGGCCATTCGCCTCGACGGCGCTGAGATAGGCGGCATTGGCCCATTGCAGGGCGCCATCGCGATCGCGGATCCAGCAGGGCAGCGGCGCGGCCTCGATCAGCGCGCGCATCGCGGCGACGTCGTGGCTCAGCCGGCGATGGCGCGCGTCGAGCTCGGCCAGTGCCAGACGGTCGCCGGAGAGATCGCGGAAACGGGCCACGGCGCGGCCGGCGGCGGTGCGCCCGGCTGCCTCGACGAAGCTGCCATTCGCCGTTTCGAGGGCGAGAGTGAAGGTCTCGCCGCGCCCGCGCAGCCGCTCCAGCGCGAGATCGAGGCGGCTCGCCGAGCTTCCCGTCAGCCAGGTGCCGAAGGCGAGGAAGGCCGCGCGCTCCTCGGGGGCGCCGCAGGCGCGCGGCAGCCGGCCCATCACGAGCGGCGGCTCTTCCGGGCCGCTCCAGGCGACAAGGCGCTGGTCGTCGGCATTGACGAGGGCTTCGGCGCGGTCGGCGGCGGCGCGGAGATCGGCAACGCGCAGCTGCGTCTCGGCGAGCGCCGCCTCGGCGCGGTCGCGCGCGCGGAGCAGCACCGCGATCGCCACGAGCGCGAAGATCAGCACGCCGAACACGGCGCTGAACGAGACGATGCGGTCGGGGGCGAGGAAGGCGGCCGTCAGCTCGCTGGCGACGGCGCCGCGTGCACCCGAGAGAACGAGTGCGGCGACAAGAATGACGAGCCTGGCGGCGGCCGGGCGGCGCGCGCCGGCCGGAATCCATCCCGATTTCCCGCTATGCCAAGGCAAAGACAGGTCCTTCCGCCAAGACGTGTTACCTGGGACGACCCGCCGCGACGCCTGACGCTACCCACCGGCGATGCGCTCGAATCACCCTAATGTAGCGGTTCGGGGAATCCTGAGGGAAGCCGCAGGCGACGAGAAAAGGGCCATGCGGTGCAACACCGCATGGCCCTGGACTGTCGCGCGGTCATGGTTAACCGGCGGTTAAGCGGCGCGGGGCGCCGCCCGCTCGCATCAGTAGCGGTAATGCTCCGGCTTGAACGGGCCGGTCTCCGAGACGCCGATATAGGCCGACTGCTTGTCGTTGAGCTTGGTCAGCTTGACGCCGATCTTGGCGAGGTGCAGCGCCGCGACCTTCTCGTCGAGGAATTTCGGCAGCGTGTAGACCTTCTTCTCGTAGACGCCGGGCTTGGTGAAGAGCTCGATCTGCGCCAGCGTCTGGTTGGTGAAGGAGGCCGACATCACGAAGCTCGGATGGCCCATGGCATTGCCGAGATTGACCAGACGGCCCTCGGAGAGAAGGATCACGCGCTTGCCGTCGGGGAACTCGATCTCGTCGACCTGCGGCTTGACCTTGTGCCACTTGTAGTTGCGCAGCGAGGAGACCTGAATCTCGCTGTCGAAATGGCCGATATTGCAGACGATGGCGCGATCCTTCATGGCGCGCACATGGTCGATCGTGATGACGTCGACATTGCCGGTCGCGGTGACGAAGATGTCGGCCTTGGGCGCCGCCTCTTCCATGGTCACGACCTCATAGCCCTCCATCGCCGCCTGCAGGGCGCAGATCGGATCGACTTCCGACACCATCACGCGGCAGCCGGCCTGGCGCAGCGAGGCGGCCGAGCCCTTGCCGACATCGCCGAAGCCGGCGACCATCGCGACCTTGCCGGCCATCATGACGTCGGTGCCGCGGCGGATGCCGTCGACCAGCGACTCGCGGCAGCCATAGAGATTGTCGAATTTCGACTTCGTCACCGAGTCGTTCACATTGATGGCCGGGAAGAGCAGCGTGCCCTTCTTCTGCATCTCGTAGAGCCGGTGCACGCCCGTCGTCGTCTCCTCGGTCACGCCGCGGATCGACTCGGCAAGCTTCGTGTACCAGCCGGGCTTGTGCTTCAGGCGGCGCTTGATGGCCGCGAAGAAGACCTCTTCCTCCTCGTTGCCGGGCGTGTCGAGGAAGGCGGTGTCGCCCCGCTCGGCGCGGAGGCCGAGATGGACCAGCGCCGTCGCGTCGCCGCCGTCGTCGAGAATCATGTTGGGAACGCCGCCATCCGCCCATTCGAAGATGCGGTGGGTGTATTCCCAGTAGTCCTCGAGGCTCTCGCCCTTGATGGCGAAGACCGGGGTGCCGCCATCGGCAATCGCCGCCGCGGCGTGGTCCTGGGTCGAATAGATGTTGCACGAGGCCCAGCGGACATCGGCGCCGAGCGCCTTCAGCGTCTCGATCAGCACGCCGGTCTGGATCGTCATGTGCAGCGAGCCGGCGATGCGCGCGCCCTTCAGCGGCTGCGACGGGCCGTATTCGGCCCGAAGGCTCATCAGCCCCGGCATCTCGACCTCGGCGATGTCGAGCTCGCGGCGGCCCCAATCGGCGAGACCGATATCCTTGATCGCGTAATCGTGCTGTTCGGCCATGGCCATCTCCAATGATCGTCGTGGCGCGCTTATAGCCGAGACGCCGCCTCCCGGCAATCAGGATATAAAGATGTCTTTATGTGATGGCAGCAGCGGCAAGTCCCCGATCTTCCCTTGTCCCGCTGGGAGAAAGGGAGGGCAGCCTACTCCTCCTCGCCGAACCGGTTGGCGACGAGGGCGGCGATGGCTTCAATCGCCTGTTCGGCGTCGGGGCCTTCGGCGGTGACGCGGATGGAGGAGCCGATGCCGGCGGCCAGCATCATCAGGCCCATGATCGAGGTGCCGCCGACCGTGTTCTGGTCCTTGGAGACCGTGATCGTCGCCTCGAAGCTGTCGGCAAGCTGCACGAATTTCGCCGAGGCGCGGGCATGCAGGCCGCGGCGGTTCACGATCGCCAGATCGCGGCAATAGTCTGCTTTGGTGTCGCTCCCCATCGTCTCCCCCGCCGAGCTGCCGCTGTTATTGACCCGCCAGAACCTGGCTCGCGACATTGATATATTTGCGGCCGGCCTCCTGCGCACCCTGTACGGCCATGGCGAGCGGTTTCTCGACGCGCACGCTCGCGAGCTTGACCAGCATGGGCAGGTTGACGCCGGCGATCACCTCGATCCGGCCGGCCTCCATGACCGAGATGGCGAGATTGGACGGGGTGCCGCCGAACATGTCGGTGAGCAGGATCACGCCCGAGCCGTCGTCGACGCTCTTCACGGCATCGACGATGTCCTGTCGGCGGCGTTCCATATCGTCCTCGGGGCCGATCGCGATCGTCTCGATCTGGCTCTGGCGCCCGACGACATGTTCGAGAGCGGCGCGGAACTCAATGGCGAGTTGGCCGTGGGTGACGAGGACGAGCCCGATCATGCCCTTGGTTACCTGTTGTTCTTGTTGCCCGGCCCGCGCCCGGCCAGCCGCCTTCCCCGTGGGTTGCCGATGAACCGAGCCTTCGGCAGCCCCTTCGAGAGCGGCCCCGCATCTTGACCGAACGATTCCGCAACGCAAGAAAAAAGCAAACGGCTCATTGCCGCAGTTCATCCATCGTTAACCGTGCGGCAGCCGGCGAGGAGCACGGCGCGGACGCGCGTTGCGCCGTCGAAATGGCCGATCGGCAGCATCAGCCGCGGGATTTCGACGCCGAGAAGCTGGGCGCGATCCTCCGAACGGTCCGGCATGCGCGGCACGGAACCCGCCTCTTCGAGATCGACCACCAGCCCGATTTCCTGCGCTGCAACATGGGGAAGCCGCACGATGCCATATCCGCGAATCTCGACGAGACCCGCCAACGCCTGCGGTGGCGAAGCGACGAGACGGCCATTGCCGATGCCAAGCACCGTCCGGTCGTCGGCGACGAGGCGGTTGCGGGCGCTGTCGGCGAGGATGAGGGCGAGGACGAGCGCGGACTTGCCGCTGCCCGACGGGCCGCGCACGAGAACGCCGGTCCCGTCGACGAAGGCGGCGCTGGCATGGATGGTGTCCGGCGCGAGGCCGGCGCTCACGCCGCCGCTCCCGGCAGGCGCACGGTGAAGCGGGCGCCGAGCACGACCGGCGCGTCGTCCTTCGCGGCGCGCGGCTTCAGCCGGTTCTCCGCCCAGATGCGGCCGCGATGCGCCTCGACGATCTGCCGCGAGATCGACAGCCCGAGGCCGGAATTCTGGCCGAAGGCCTCCTGCTCGGGGCGATCGGTATAGAAGCGCTCGAAGATGCGCTCCACCTGCTCGGCCCGGATGCCGGGGCCATCGTCCTCGACGACGATATCGACGGCGGCGCCGTTGCGGCGGAGCAGCACCCGCACGCCGCCATCCTTCGGCGTGAAGGAGCGGGCATTGTCGATGAGATTGGTGAAGACCTGGCCGAGCCGGCTGTCATGGCCGAGCACGACATAGGCGTCGTCCTGGTCGCTCTTCGCGACATCGAGCGTGATCTGCGGCCCGTCCGGCGCCGCGATCTCGCGCTGCACCTCGACGACCGCCTCGAGGATGCGGGCGACGTCGATCGGCACCGCGTCCTGGCGCGCCATTTCGGCATCGAGGCGCGAGGCGTCGGAAATGTCGCTGATCAGGCGGTCGAGACGGCGCACGTCGTGCTGGATGATCTCGGTGAGCCGCGCCTTGGAGGCCGGCGTCTTGGCGAGCGGCAGCGTCTCCACCGCGCTCCGGAGCGAGGTCAGCGGGTTCTTCAGCTCGTGGCTGACATCGGCGGCGAAGCTCTCGATCGCCTCGATGCGGTTATAGAGCGAAGCGGTCATCTCGCGCAGCGCCTGCGAGAGATGGCCGATCTCGTCGCGACGGGCCGAGAAATCGGGGATCTGCGGCCGCGAGGTGACGCCGCGCCGGACGCGGTCCGCCGCATCGGCGAGCCGGCGAAGGGGCGCGGCGATGGTGCCGGCGAGCAGGATCGACAGCACGACGACGACGCCGGCCGAGACGAGGAAGACGCGCACGATCGCCATGCGCTCGGCATGCACGATCTGGTCGATGTCGCCGCCCTGCGTCGACAAAAGCAGCACGCCGAGCACCGATCGGTAGCGCTGGATCGGCACCGCGACCGAGACGATGAGCTCGCCGCGCTCGGTGATGCGGACGATCGAGGACGGGCTCCCCTCCAGCGCCGTCGCGACCTCCGGATAGCCACGGCCGTTGAGGCCGCCGAGCTCGTGATAGATCGGCAGGTCGTCGCGCTGCAGATGCACCTTCACCCATTCCCAGATGCGGTCGAACAGCGCCGGCTCCTCGTCGGATTCGGCCGGCAGGTCGAAGCGCAGGATCTGGCCGCGCGAATAGAGATGGCGCGAATCGAGCACCGGGATGCCGTCGCGGTCATAGATGCGGGCGCGGGTGCGGGTCGGCGAGATCAGGCGGCGGAGGACCGGCGCGACCCGCTCGGGATTGATCGGGAAGTCGAGTCCCTCGATGGCGTTGGCGCCGGGCGTCATGCTCTCGCCGGCCTGCAACTCCAGCAGCTTGTCCGGATCGATGGTGATGTTGTTGGTCTCGACCGTCGCCGAGGCGGCGATCGCGCCGGCGATGATCTCGCCCTGCGTCAGGAGGCTCTCCAGCCGCGCGTCGATGAGGCCGGCGCGGAACTGGTTCAGATAGAGGATGCCGGAAACAAGGACGATCAGCGCCGCGAGATTGAGGATGACGATGCGGCGCGTCAGGCTGGAGAAGGCATGCAGGCCGATCGAGCGCAGGAAGCGCGTCGCGAGCCGGCGCAGATGGCGGATGCGCACCCGCCGCGCCGCCCGGCGCGCCGGCGTCCCTTCCTCGATGCTGACGGTCATTCTCCCGTCCGAACCTGCGCGGCGCGCCGCGTCAGGCCTCCTTGAACCGGTAGCCGACGCCGTAGAGCGTCTCGATCATGTCGAAGTCGTCGTCGACCTGCTTGAACTTCTTGCGCAGCCGCTTGATGTGGCTGTCGATGGTCCGGTCGTCGACATAGACCTGGTCGTCATAGGCGGCGTCCATCAGGGCGTTGCGGCTCTTCACGACGCCCGGGCGCTGCGCCAGCGCATAGAGGATCAGGAATTCGGTGACCGTCAGCGTCACCGGCTGGCCGTTCCAGGTGCAGGTGTGGCGCTCCTGGTCCATCGACAGCGCGCCGCGATCGAGATTGCGCTGCTGATCCGGCACCTTGGCGTTCGGCGCGCCCTCGCGCGGCTGGAAGCGGCGGAGGACCGCCTTCACCCGCTCGACGAGGAGGCGCTGGGAGAACGGCTTCTTGATGAAGTCGTCGGCGCCCATCTTCAGGCCGAACAGTTCGTCGATCTCGTCGTCCTTCGAGGTCAGGAAGATGACGGGCAGGTCGGTGCGCTGGCGCAGGCGCCGCAGCAGTTCCATTCCGTCCATGCGCGGCATCTTGATGTCGAGGATCGCCAGATCCGGCTGCGACTGCTGGAACCCGTCGAGCGCCGAGGCGCCGTCGGTATAGGTCTGCACCCGGTAGCCTTCCGATTCGAGCGCAATCGACACGGAGGCGAGGATGTTGCGATCGTCATCGACGAGAGCAATCGTCGGCATAGGCGGGCTATCTCCCGAAGGTTGGCTTCCCGGCGCCGGCTTCGACTGTTGCCAGTCGATGCCTTGACCCGCGAAAGCGGCGACCCGCGTGTTAAGGTCGCAGGAATACGCGGAAAATATGGCGGCGAGCTTATCCCCTTTGCGGCCCGGACGCCATCGGGGGCTGGACAGTCGCCGCCTAAAACATGACTATTGCGCTCCGCTTTAGTTCCATGACCGCTGTTTCTGGAGAGACCGACAATGCCAGCCGATGCCGCGACCGACACGCCCGCCGCCGCTTCCTTCGAGCCCGTCGCGGCGGCCCGCGCGGTGATCGCCTCGGTCCGGACGGCAAGCCTCGCCACGCTGGCGGCCGACGGCGCGCCATTCGCCAGCCTCGTCAGCGTTGCGACCCTCCCCGACCTCTCGCCGGTGCTCTGGCTTTCCGATCTCGCTTTGCACAGCCGCAATCTGGCGGGCGACTCCCGCGCCTCTCTGCTCTTCGTCGCACCTGGCGGTGAGGGTGGCGATCCGCTGGCCGGCGCCCGTGTCACGCTGTCGGGCCGGATCGAGAAGACCGACGACGCGGCTGCGGAGCGGCGCTTCGAGGCGCTGCATGGCGCGCGGGGCCGGCCGCCCTTCGCCGATTTCAAGGCCTACCGGATGGAGGTCGCCTCGGCCCATCTCGTCGCCGGCTTCGGCCGCATCGTGACGCTCGGGCCGGAGCTGCTCGTCGATCTTTCCGGTGCGGACGGTCTCGTCGCCGGCGAGGCGATGGTCGTCGAGCACATGAATGACGACCACGCGGAAGCGATCGGTCTCTACGCGACGGTCCTGCTCGGGCTGCCGGCGTCTGACTGGCGGATGACGGGCTGCGATCCCGAAGGTGTCGACCTCGTCTCCGAACTCGGCCGGGCGCGCCTCCCCTTCCCGTCGCGCGCCACCACCGTCGCCGAGGCCGGCAGCCATCTCAAGCTCTGGGCGAAGACCGCGCGAAGCCGTCTCGCCGAGGCTCACAACTAGGCAATTGCTACGATCTCGGGCTTTCACCCAGGATGTTAAATAGTTCGGCATTCTAAATATAGTGATATATCAGGAGCGCGTTGCTTGGCCGCACCCCGCTGAACCGATTATATCAATCCAAAGCCCTTTGGATGACGACACTCTACTTGCAGCGGCGAGTATTGAGGCCCTAGGCTCGCGTCCGCCGGTACCCGTTGCCGGCCGGCGCGAGCGGCGCCGAAGCCCGGAGAGCGGCGCGGCAGAGAGCCGGCCGTCTGAGGAGATGTTCCCGTGAGCGAGACTGGTGTTCGCAACCCTTCCTTCGGCGCAGAGGCCTTCGGCCTGAAATGGCTGTCGGCGCTCTATTGGAACTTCGGCGCGCCGGAACTCTATGAGCAGGCGCTGCGCCGCGGCGAGGGCATCGTCACCGCCGATGGCGCGCTGGCGGTCGAGACCGGCAGCCATACCGGCCGCTCGCCGCAGGACAAGTTCATCCTGCGCGACGCCGAGACCGAAACAGCGATCTGGTGGGACAACAACAAGGGCGTCTCGCGCGAGAATTTCGACCGCCTGATGGCCGACATGCTGGCGCATGCCGCCAATCGCGAGCTCTTCGCGCAGGATCTTCATGCCGGCGCCGACGAGGCCGAGCGCGTCAATGTCCGCGTCTTCACCGAGAAGGCCTGGCATTCGCTGTTCATCCGCAATCTCCTGATCCGGCCGGCGCCGGAGGCGCTGCAGAGCTTCGTCCCGAAGCTGACCATCCTCGACATGCCGAGCTTCAGGGCGAGCGCGGAGCGCCACGGCGCCCGCACCGAGACGATGATCGCCTGCGACTTCTCGCGGGGCATCGTGCTGATCGCCGGCACCTCCTATGCCGGCGAGATGAAGAAGGCCGTCTTCACCTATCTGAACTACACGCTGCCGGCGAAGGGCGTCATGCCCATGCACTGCTCGGCCAATGTCGGACCGGCCGGCGACAGCGCGATCTTCTTCGGCCTCTCCGGCACCGGCAAGACGACGCTCTCCGCCGATCCGGCGCGCACGCTCATCGGCGACGACGAGCATGGCTGGGGGCCGAGCGGCATCTTCAATTTCGAGGGCGGCTGCTACGCCAAGACGATCAAGCTCTCCGCCGAGGCCGAGCCGGAGATCTATGCCACGACGAAGCGCTTCGGCACGGTGCTCGAGAATGTCGTCATCGACCCGGCGACGCGCCGGCCCGATTTCGACAGCGCCGCGAAGACCGAGAACACCCGCGCCGCCTATCCGCTCGACTTCATCTCCAATGCGAGCGCGACGGGAACGGCCGGCCATCCCAAGGCGATCGTCATGCTCACCGCCGATGCCTTCGGGGTCATGCCGCCGATTGCGCGGTTGACCCCGGCGCAGGCGATGTATCACTTCCTCTCCGGCTACACCGCCAAGGTCGCCGGCACCGAGAAGGGCGTGACGGAGCCGCAGGCAACCTTCTCGACCTGCTTCGGCGCGCCCTTCATGCCGCGCCATCCGGCCGAATATGGCAATCTCCTGCGCGCGCTCATCGCCGAGCACGGCGTTTCCTGCTGGCTGGTCAATACCGGCTGGACGGGCGGCGCCTTCGGCACCGGCCGCCGCATGCCGATCAAGGCGACCCGCACGCTGCTCACCGCCGCGCTGACCGGATCGCTCGACGGCGCGCGCTTCTATACCGACCGCAATTTCGGCTTCCAGGTGCCGACCGATGTTGCCGGCGTCGAGCCGCATCTCCTGCATCCGCGCAAGACCTGGCAGGACAAGGCCGGCTACGACGCGCAGGCAGCCCGCCTCGTCGGCATGTTCGTGAAGAACTTCGAGAAGTTCGAGCGCCATGTCGACAAGGAAGTCGTCGACGCCGCCCCGGGCATGGTGGCGTAGGGGACAGTGATCGGAGCGGCCGCCGAGAGGCGCGCCGCTTCCCTATGGCGACCGACGCTTGATATCAGCCAGCATAGCCTCGATCGCTGGCCGGAGCCGCGGCAGGTGGTGCGTCGCGATCTCCCACATGTCATGCGGGTCGATGCGGTAATACTCGTGTCGCAGCAGGTTCCCGATGCGAATGATCGGCCTCCAGCCGACATCGGGATAGGCATCCCTCAGTTCGACGGGCAATTCCTTGGCGGCCTCGGAGACGATCTGCACCGCACGCTCGATGGCGCGCGTGAAGAGAAAGCTGTTCGCGACGTCCTCGAACTGGAGCCCCGCAACGACCTCCGCCACGCCGTCGATCTGCTCGAGGATGTGGCGGAGCCTTGCTTCAGGACGCTTCGCCGAAACCATCGTCAGAAAATCCGGATCGCTTCGTTCTCGATGGTCTCGCGGTACGCGGGAGCGATCGCGCCCCGCGTGCTGAAACCGACCTCCATGTCCGGCAGGGCCGCCTCGATGAGGTCGTAGGCTTCGGCATAGCGATCGAGCCCGAACCGCTCCGGCTCGGCGTCGGCGAAGAGGTCCACGTCGGACCCGGGCCTGGCTTCGTCGCGTGCGCGCGATCCGAACAGGAACAGAGCGGCGACCCCGTGCGCGCGGAGCTGCGGCTCGATCTGGTGCAGGCGCTGGATGAGGTCGGAGCGGTCCATGCCCCGAAGATAGGCGGCAAGGCCCCACCCCGCAACGAAAAGGCCCGGCGATCGCTCGCCGGGCCTTCGTTCTTTCGTGAGGAGAGGCTGCGCCTGTTACTGCGCGTCGGCCTCGGCCGTCTCGGCCTTCTCCTGCTTGATCTCCTGGCCGGTCGCCTGATCGACGATCTTCATCGAGAGGCGGACCTTGCCGCGCTCGTCGAAGCCGAGCAGCTTGACCCAGACCTTGTCGCCTTCCTTCACGACGTCCTGCGTCTTGGCCACGCGCTTGTCGGAAAGCTGCGAGATATGGACGAGGCCGTCGCGGGCGCCGAAGAAGTTGACGAAGGCGCCGAAATCGACGGCCTTCACCACGGTGCCCTGATAGATGGCGCCGACTTCCGGCTCCGCGGCGATGCCCTTGATCCAGTTCAGCGCGGCGGTGATCGCCTTGCCGTCGGTCGAGGCCACCTTGACGGTGCCGTCGTCCGAGATGTCGATCTTGGCGCCGGTCTTCTCCACGATCTCGCGGATGACCTTGCCGCCCGAACCGATGACTTCGCGGATCTTGTCGGTCGGGATCTGGATGACCTCGATGCGCGGGGCATGCTCGCCGAGCGACGGGCGGGCCGTCGTCAGCGCCTTGGCCATCTCGCCGAGGATATGCGCGCGGCCACCCTTCGCCTGCTCGAGGGCGACCTTCATGATCTCCTCGGTGATGCCGGCGATCTTGATGTCCATCTGCAGCGAGGTGACGCCTTCGGCGGTACCGGCCACCTTGAAGTCCATGTCGCCGAGATGATCCTCGTCGCCGAGGATGTCGGAGAGCACCGCGTAGCGCTCACCCTCGAGGATGAGGCCCATGGCGATGCCCGCCACCGGACGCTTCAGCGGCACGCCGGCATCCATGAGCGAGAGCGAGGTGCCGCACACGGTCGCCATGGACGAGGAACCGTTCGACTCGGTGATCTCCGAGACGACGCGGATCGTGTAGGGGAACTCGTGGTGCTTCGGCAGCATCGGGCGGACGGCGCGCCAGGCGAGCTTGCCGTGGCCGATCTCGCGGCGGCCGGGCGAACCCATGCGGCCGGTCTCGCCGACCGAATAGGGCGGGAAGTTGTAGTGCAGCAGGAAGGTCTCCTTGTAGGTGCCTTCCAGCGCGTCGATGAACTGCTCGTCGTCACCGGTGCCGAGCGTCGCGACGACCAGCGCCTGCGTCTCGCCGCGGGTGAACAGCGCCGAACCATGGGCGCGCGGCAGCGTGCCGACCTCGGCCACGATCGGGCGAACCGTCACGAGGTCGCGGCCGTCGATGCGGCTGCCGGTGTCGAGGATGTTCCAGCGGACGATCTTGGCCTGCAGTTCCTTGAAGACCGCGCCAACCTTCTCCTTGTCGAAGCGCGGCTCGGCGCCTTCGGGGAAGAAGTGCACCATCACCTTCGCCTTGACGGCGTCGACGGCGGCGTAGCGCTCCTGCTTGACCGTGTTGCGGTAGGCGGCGCGCAGCTCCTGCTCGGCGATGCCGAGCATCTCCTCCTCGATCGCCGAGAGATCGGGCGCCTCGAAGGCGCGCGGCTCCTTGGCGGCCTTCTCGGCCAACTGGATGATCGCGTCGATCACGGGCTGGAAGCCGGCATGGCCGAACATGACCGCGCCGAGCATCGTCTCCTCGGAGAGCTCCTGCGCTTCGGATTCGACCATCAGCACGGCGTCGGTGGTGCCGGCGACGACGAGGTCGAGCTTCGAGCCCTCATACTGGTCGAGGGTCGGGTTGAGCACGAAGGCGCCATCGACGAGGCCGACGCGCGCGCCGCCGACCGGGCCGAGGAACGGCACGCCGGAGAGCGTCAGCGCGGCCGAGGCGGCCACCATCGCGACGATGTCGGGATCGTTCTCGAGGTCATGGCTGAGGACGGTCGCGATGACCTGCGTCTCGCAGCGGAAGCCTTCCGGGAACAGCGGGCGGATCGGGCGGTCGATCAGGCGGGAGACCAGCGTCTCCTTCTCGGTCGGACGGCCCTCGCGCTTGAAATAGCCGCCCGGGATCTTGCCGGCCGCGAAGGTCTTTTCCTGGTAGTTGACCGTCAGCGGGAAGAAGTCGATGCCGGGCTTCGGCGACTTGGCGGCGACGACGGTCGCCAGAACGCTGGTCTCGCCATAGGTGGCGAGCACGGCGCCGTCGGCCTGGCGGGCGATGCGGCCGGTCTCAAGGACGAGCTTGCGCCCGGCCCAGTCGATCTCGACCTTCTGAATGTCGAACATGAATGGTCCTTTCCGCCGCCGATGCGTCGGAGGAGCCATGGACAAGACGGCGAGAGGCTCTTTTCGAAAGCCTCCGGCGATCCTGCCATGGCTCGGGCGTACATCGCGGCCCAAACTTGCGACGGCCCCATGCCATCGCGCGGGTGTGGCGCGGCAGATATCCGCCGCGCCGTTTTGTCTGCGTGGTCCGGAACGGGCTCTGCCCGCCCCGCTCAGCGACGCAGGCCGAGGCGCTCGATGAGCGACTTGTAGCGCTGCTCGTCGACCTTCTTGACATAGTCGAGAAGGCTGCGGCGCTGGCTGACGAGCTTCAGCAGGCCACGGCGGGAATGGTTGTCCTTGCCATGGGTCTTGAAGTGCTCGGTCAGGTTGGCGATCCGCTCCGAGAGAACGGCGACCTGCACTTCCGGCGAACCCGTATCCGTCGGGGTCGTCGCATATTCCTTGATCAGTTCCTGCTTGCGCGCAGCGGTGATCGACATCGGGTCATCCTTTCCGAAAATGAACAATCCGGGACCTTGGCCCGGTTCTCCCGGCGCGGACCTTCGTCACGCGCCGCGCCCGCCGGATGAGGTGGCCTGTGCCGGGATGTCGTCCAGCACGGTCGCCGCTCCATAGGGCTTCGCCCTGAGGGCCGTCCGGCCGTCAGGGCGCGGGCGACATATGCCCGAAGACGCCGCCAATGACCAGCGGAAAGTTTCCTGAAGGCGTCGCCACGCCTTTCAACCGCCCACGAAGACGCGCAGCGGATGGAAGGATCCCTGCTCGACCGAGCCGATGGCGATAAGCGTTCCGGCCTGCGTTGCGAAGACCGTCTCGCCTTCGGGCGGGGCGTCGCGGCCGCGCAGGATGAAGGGCTGGCCGTTGCGCAGCCGCGCCGCCTCGGCCTCGCCGACGCGGATCTCGCGCATGTCGAAAAGCGCCGTCTCGACGGGCGCCAGCAGCGGGTCGCAGGCCTCGATGCCGTCCTCATGCGCGGCGCGCAGCGCGTCGAGCGTCACCATCGACGCCTCGTCGAACGGCCCGACGAGAAGACGGCGCAGGCGGACGACATGGCCGCGCGTTCCGAGCGCCCGGCCCATGTCGCGGGCGAGGGCGCGCACATAGGTGCCCTTGCCGCATTCGGCGGCGAAGATGGCGGTGTGCTCGTCCGGCATGCCGACGAGATCGAGCCGGTGAACCTCGATCGGCCGCGACTCCAGCACCACCTCCTCGCCGTCGCGGGCAAGGTCATAGGCGCGCTCGCCATCGACCTTGATGGCCGAGAAGGCGGGCGGCACCTGCATGATCGTGCCGGTGAAGTCGGGCAGCAGCGCCTCGATCGCGGCGCGGTCCGGGCGCGCATCCGAGCGGGCGACGGTGGCGCCCTCGGCGTCGTCGGTCTCCGTTTCCTCGCCCCAACGGACGGTGAAACCGTAGATCTTGCGGCCGTCCATGACATAGGGAACGGTCTTGGTCGCCTCGCCGAGCGCGATCGGCAGGAGGCCGGTCGCCAACGGATCGAGCGTGCCGGCATGGCCGGCCTTCTGCGCGCCATAGAGGCGCTTCACGACCGAGACGGCCTGCGTCGAGGTCATGCCGAGCGGCTTGTCGAGGATCAGCCAGCCGGAAACCGGCCGCCCCTTCTTCTGGCGCTGGCCCATGATCGGGAGTGTGCTCCTGTCTCAGCCCTGGCGCGTCTCGTCCGCGCCGTCGTCATCGCCGTCCCCGTCCTCGGCGGCGGCCTCGACATCGTGGCGGACGACGGGATCGGAGCGCAGCAGCGCATCGATGCGCGAGCCTTCCTCGAACGAGGTATCGACGCGGAAGCGCAGGTCGGGCGCAAATTTCATGTTGATACGATGCGCGACCTCGCCGCGCAGGAAGCGGCGGTGGCGGTCGAGCGCGGCGACGACGCCGTCGGCGTTCTGGCCGCCGAGCGGCATCACATAGGCGGTCGCGATCTTGAGATCGGGCGAGAGCCGCACCTCGGGGATCGTCACGACGACGCGCTCGAGCTCGGGTTCGCGCAGTTCGCCACGCGCAAGGATCTCGGCGAGGGCGTGACGCACGAGCTCGCCGACGCGCAGCTGGCGCTGACCGGGCGTGCCGATCTTCTTGCCGTTGGAAGCCGTTCTGGCCATGGGAACCTCAGCAATCGGGCCGCGAGCACCTCGTGCGAGGCGCTCTCAGCGGTCCATCTTGGCCCGCGTCACGGCTAGGTCGGTCGCCCGGCATTCCGGGACGGCGGCCATAAAACGGGGCCATGAAGCGCGACCATGAAACAAAGCCGGCCGGGCGAGCCCGGCCGTGCCGTTGATGGAAGCGACCGCCTTACAGCGAGCGCTTGATCTCCTCGACGCGGTAACACTCGATGATGTCGCCCGCGCGCATGTCCTCGTAGCGCTCGAAGGCCATGCCGCATTCCTGGCCGGCCGGCACTTCCTTGACCTCGTCCTTGAAGCGCTTGAGCGTCGAGAGCTTGCCCTCGTGGATGACCACGTTGTCGCGGATGAGGCGGACATTGGCGCCGCGCTCGACCGTGCCGTCGGTGACGCGGCAGCCCGCGACCTTGCCGACCTTGGTGATGTTGAAGATCTCGAGGATCTCCGCATTGCCGAGCATGGTCTCGC
>Ga0209930_1002843_pt1 | contig 18946 bp, 17 predicted proteins | sample ThiBiot_500_biof_2_FD_183948 | JGI IMG/M metagenome (GOLD analysis project Ga0209930, IMG submission 183948) | Wastewater bioreactor microbial communities from Cape Town, South Africa - Thiocy_cont_500_biof (SPAdes) | ecosystem: Engineered > Bioreactor > Thiocyanate-remediating >... | reverse complement strand
CTATTCAATTGCGGTAAATTAACAATCCGTGCGCCATGGGGCGCTGTTGGACATGGTGCATTGTATCATTCGCAATCACCTGAAGCGCAATTTATGCATACGCCTGGTCTCAAAGTAACAAAAAAAAAACACTGAACTAGGAAACATTGAGAGCTTTTGTTCAGGTTGTTATACCTCGAAGTGCTATCGAAGCTAAAGGTCTACTCGTTTCATGCATCAAAGATGATAATCCATGTATATTTTTTGAGCCGAAAATTCTCTATCGATCTGCGAAAGAAGATGTACCGATAAAAGAATATACGATTCCATTGTCGAAAGCTGAAATTATTCAAGAAGGCACCGATATTACGCTTCTTTCGTGGGGTACACAAGTGCATGTTATTCGTGAAGTTGCTCAATTAGCAGCCAAGGAAAATATTTCATGTGAAGTTATCGATCTTCGTACGATTGTCCCGTGGGATGTCGATACGATCTGTCAATCGGTTAGTAAAACTGGCCGATTGTTGGTCAGTCATGAAGCACCGATTACGGGTGGCGTCGGCGCAGAAATTGCTGCAACGGTTTCTGTACGTAATTCGTTTTGCGTTTGAGGATAAAAATTATCTCTTTTTTTTTCTTCAGAGAGAATGCTTTTTGAATCTCGAAGCTCCGGTTGAACGTGTCTGCGGCTATGATATTCATCCGATACCTCATGTCTTCGAACCGTTTTACTTCCCGTCAAAATGGCGTTGCTTAGAAGCGATTAAACGAATGATGAATTTTTGAGAAAATAAATAAAAACCGAGGAGAAGAAAAAGAGAAAATTCATAGTTTTTCTTTTAGATGATATTCATTCTTTTGTCTTTCATTTGCTTTTCATTTGTACATACGGATCAATTGATCGATCTGCCGAGCTATTCGATCGATCTCGATCAAGATCCACTCGATCGTTGGTCGAACATCATTCCCAATTTTACCGAGCCTATGCAAGAATTTAATCGAGAAATTCGTGCACAAATTCCATCGATATTTATTCAAGTTGCTGAAACAATTACTAGTCGGTTAGATAAACATATACCTCAGCCCTATCGTGATGAGTTAACTTCGATAGCACGTGGCATTTCAATGCCATTAGCTGATATTGTTCTTGTAAATCTCGTCTATGAACTTCGTACATTTTGCACGAGTGTTCTCATTCGAACTGCTAATCAAACGATTCTCCATGGACGAAATCTCGATTTTGATTTAAATACACATCTCCTTCGTCGTCTCACATTTCATGCGAAATTCTTTCGCTCGACAAATCCTCGATTTCACTACGAATCGATTCATTTTGCTGGTTCGATTGGTTTACTCACGAGTTCTCGTTCGGGTTATTTCAGTTTCAGTATTAATCAACGGCAAACCGGCGATCAAAACTGGTGGATGAATGCTCTCATGTCAATTGTATATCTTCATTCGACACCATTATTCATTCTCACACGTTCGATTTTCGACAATCCGATTATGTCGTATGTCGACATGAAATACACTCTCGAACATCATCATCTCATTGCGCCTGTTTACTTCATCATCACCGATGGTCGTTCATCGGGTTTGATTTTAACACGAAATCGTTTGAATTCAATCAATCCCATTGAATTGAATTCAACAATTGTACAAACAAATTACGATCATTGGCTTCCAGATCCGTTGGACGATTTTCGACGAACGACAGCCGAACGAATTCTGAATTCAACACAAATTACACGAGAAAATCTTTTCAATCTCGTTCTTTCAACAATACCTGTTCTCAATAAAATCACAATCTACACCGCTCTCATGAGTCCCGGAGAAGACAATCTCGATATATTTGCGAAAATTCGAACATTAAATACACGTTTTTCTTATGTTTTTTAGATAGAGATTTCTAGGCAATGTAAATATTGATTAGGTAAGGATCAAAAAAACAACATTTCTATGTCTTCAAGGTAGAGAGAAAACCATTCTTCGTCTCCGTTCAATGAAAATATCCCGACACATCATGCAATATATAGATTCTCTTTTGCTTCCGCTTCTTTTTCTTTCTTCTTCTCCTCAATAGGACCGTATGTGCACATTATATATAAATATGGGTTTTAACTTTAACATAGAAAGAAAAAGAAATGTAAATGTGTCAGAATAGCATCATCGTCATCAATATTATTAGATAGACGAGAGAGAGAGGAAAGAAAAACCTACGGCAAAAGTAAGACTCACGAATGAAAATCAGCCTCGAACGCTTTTTTCCTTCCTCTTTATTTCCTATTACGACTGATGCTCCTCTTTTTTTTTCTTCTTCATCATCATTATTATCATTGGCCAATGAATAATAATACACGTGTAGACTTCTTTTTCTTACTCGAAGAATTCCATCGTACCTTTTTTTCTTCTTCGAACTGCTAGCCGAAAGCTTTGTGTCTTGTTTTTTTTAGTATTTTCAGCATCATGGAATGTTTACAAACGGCTGACGAGAATAATGATTTATCAGATATTCAGGTAATCGAAGAAAACAAGCAGGACGATGTTTTTGTTTATTGAGAAAGAAAAAAACGTTCGGTCTCAGGAGATGTTAGTTAATAATTATCTTCTTTTTTTTTGACAGATGAGAATCGAAAGAAAATAATAATAGACTAAATCTATTCGTTCAAATCTCATGAGAAACATTTTCTTCGAATAGATTCCGAATAATAAACAAGTTTCACCATCGACATCGATTATCAATGACAATCGTAGTTCGCCGATCAACGGTCCTGGACTTGCCAAACCGATTTCAATGAGTACGACAACATGTGCCAATCAACGTATCGATGCAGCTCTCGAAAAAAATCTCGAAACCATGCGAATAATGACAACAACTCAACAACAGCCAACACAATTGACACAAAATGATCTTCAATTATTCGATAGTACACGTGAAATGACACCGGACTCGATCAATGAAGAGCCGTCAGTGCCCGTATCATCGAATCCTAATGTTTATGTCTGGCCACCAGGCAATGTCTATCCGTTTGCTCATCAACATCCGGGCTTCTACATGCCCTATCTAACTCCAACGAACAATGGCCTTCCGCCATTCTATCCTTCGTTAATCGATCCTCAGAGTTTTTCAGCCTATGTCACTCAACAGCAAGCAGCTGCACGTTTTTTTCAAGAACAAGCATCTCTGTCAGGTAGTTCGACACGCCGAATAAAAGAGAAATTCTCGACAAAATATATCTTCAGATAATTTCCTCACGGCAACAAAAGCAACAAATGACAATAAAAAGCCGAAATCATCGATCGACGGAAGTCTAACACGATTATCACCTGATCTATTATCCGATGGCGATGGAGCGAATACAAATGATGCTGATAGTGTCATTTCACTTGATAGTATTAAATCTTCAACAGCCGTTAGTAAGTTTTCGTTTTACGAATCGAAAGATTTTAAAAGTCGAAATTTTGAAGATTTGCCTGTTCTCGAAGATGGTCTTTCCGATTCCGAGAATAACGAGTCGGCAACTCGAAAGAAACCTGCCGTTAACATTCCATCACACAAACAACAATACGCAAAAACTCCTCCAGCACCTTTAGTTGAATCATCAACAACTCCAGCAGGTAGATCGAATAAATCCAAACGAAAAAATCACGAGCCAAACATTTAGATGATAATAAAACTAAAACGAGAAAAACGGGTTTGTTGTTTCGCATGATTATTATCTTTTTTTTTTGTGGTGATAGTTAACCCTTGAGAAGACACGTTTTGTATTCGAAAAATATTGATTGTTGATGTTGTATTTTGATTAGATTACGATACAGATGAAGAAACAGATAAACTCCTCGGACTTGAACATCAAATGCACGCTCGAAATCAAGCCGTTTCGAGACCGGCACGATCTCGTGAAGGTAAATTTCCTCGAAACGATTTTCAATTGACCACTCTCTCTCTTTTTCTTCTTCTTTCATTTTACTAATCTAAACAAACTTTTTTTTTTCTCCGTAAGTACACTCTCAATGTTCGGTGTTGTAGTTTGATTTCGTCAACATTTGATACTGATTTGACATTTTTTATTAGTTCAAACAAAAATTATTGCCGATCCAGAAAATTCCAGTGTGCTAATCGAGGGCGTTCTCTTTCGTTGTCGATATCTCGGCTCGACTCAGCTACCTTGCGAAGGCAATCCAACGAAAGTCTCGCGCATGATGCAAGCTCAAGAAGCCGTCGAACGTATCAAAGCACCTTACGGCGAGAGTCAGCCGATGGTTGACGTCGATCTGTTCATATCAACCGAGAAAATCATGGTTTTAAACACGGATCTCGAAGATATTCTAATGGATCATTCACTGAGATCGATATCTTACATCGGTTGGTTTGAAAAATTTGAAAATGTTTTTTTTTGTGAAAATTGTTTTTAGCTGATATTGGCGATCTGGTTGTTTTAATGGCTAAAAGACGGTATATACAGAATGAAAACAATGAATACGACGAACCGAATGGTTCGACATCACGACGAGTCGTGTCGATCAATCAGAAGATGATTTGTCATGTTTTTGAGTCGGATGAAGTGAGATCAACTTCTTTTTTTGTCTCTTTTTAAAGTCATTTCGTCTAGGCTCAGTCCATTGCTCATTCGATTGGCCAAGCATTTCAAGTCGCCTATGTTGAATTTCTTCGAGCGAACGGGATTGAGGACCCGAGTTTCGCACGTGATATTGACTATCAAGAAGTTCTCGATCAGCAAGAAATAGCCGTCGAAGAATTGGATCGTTTTGCTCGAAAAGAATGTCAAAAAGAAGCGATTGTTACCAAGGGCAAAAACGAGCCGATCGGCATTGTAATTGTCGAAAGTGGTTGGGGTTCGATGCTGCCAACGGTTGTCGTGGCGAATATGATGCCCGGCGGACCGGCTGCGAGGTTTGTTCGAGTTTCAAAAACGAACGGAGCTGAGAGGTTTGTTTTGTTTATTTGCAGAGGTGGACAGTTGAATATCGGCGATCAGATTATATCCGTGAATGGAATTAGTATGGTTGGACTGCCGTTATCGAGTTGTCAAACGCAGATAAAAGTAGATTTGAATGATGAAAATAAGAGAAAGATGAAATGATGATGATTTAGAATATGAAACATTTAACAACTGTTCGTTTTGTTGTTGTTCCGTGTCCTCCTGTTGTTGAAGTACTCATCCGACGGCCTGATACAAAATATCAAGTAAACAGCCAATCGTTTTGTCTTCATCGAATTACACAAATCTTTCTTTAGCTTGGTTTTAGCGTACAAAATGGCATAGTAAATCTTTGTCAAATTGTTCTTTTTTTTGTTGTTCGAAATTGAATCGTTTTCGTTCAGATCTGTAGTCTTCTTCGAGGCGGAATAGCCGAACGAGGCGGTGTTCGTGTTGGTCATCGAATCATTGAAATCAATGGACACAGTGTCGTCGCTACAACTCACGAACGAATCGTGAGTATGCTCGCGAATTCTATTGGTGAAGTAAGATGTTAATGTGCCCCCGTTTGTTCTCATTTACGTCTGAAATCTTCTAGCTTCGAATGAAAACTATGCCAACACAAATGTATCGTCTCCTCACTGGCCAAGAAACGCCGACGTATATCTAAAGAAGTTGTTAGTCTTTCTCTCGATCTCGAATTGTTGTTTTTTTTTGTGATTTTGTCAACGAGATTTTCATGTGAACAGTGTTAAATGTATTGTTTCTTCTTTTAATCCTCAATTTTGTAAATATTTAACAAACAGAAAAACGCCAATAACTCATAATAATAGTTTTAAGATGAATGAAACAAATGATGATGATGATGAACGAACTTGTTTGAGTAAAATTCGACAGATTCTGATTGAAACTAAAGTTGAACCGGCGAGAAGTCGAACGATTTTGGAATTATTTCGACGATTGTTTTCGACGCATCACGCCGACGAAAAATTAGTCGATGCTGATTGTGAACAAGGAAACTATCATGAAATCGTACCGAGATTGTTCCTAGGAGATTAGTAAGATTGACAAGCGAGAGTTCTATTCTCTTCATTTTTGTTGTTCTAGTCGATTAGCAATGGATCCAATCGAATTGAAAAAATTAGGATTTACACATATTTTAAATGCAGCTGAAGGAAGAAAATTCGGTCAGATTAATACGAGTGCAACGTATTATGAAGAAGTTGGAATTCGATATTTAGGATTTACGATTATTGACAATCCAATGTATCAAATTGGACAACATTTTGATGAAGCTATTCGATTTCTCGACGAAGCATTGAAAGAGAAAAAGAATCGAGTTTATGTTCATTGTCAACAAGTAATTTAAATGTGCATAAAAATCATTTTTGAATCGGAAATTTCTTAGGGAATAAGTCGTTCAGCGACATTGATTGTTGCTTATTTACTGCATACGTATGAAGATATGTCAATATTCGATGCGTTTAGATTGGTTGCTACACGACGACGAGTGTGGCCAAATGATGGATTCTGTCGACATTTACTTCGATTGGAGAAAGAGAGAAAGAAAACTAAACAATCAACGAATTCGCCAGATATTCAAGCAGTTGAAAATCTCGATGAAAATTAATTGTATTTTTATTCTTGAAACAAAATTTTTCTAGTCTTTTTTTTTCGCCGAAAAAATTCGTGAATGTTTTCTTTTCATTCTTTGCTGTGAATCGATGAGTAGCACAAAAGAGAGAAACAACTTTGAAGTGTGGTTAATGACGTTAAAATATTGTATCGAGATCAGGGGGGAAACAACCGATTCGAATTACTAAATAACTCAAAATGAATCATTGAATCACAAACGGTTGTTACCTCCTTCCTATAAATGATATAGACATTAGAAATATTTTATTATCAAAGTCGTTAAACTATGCACAGATACAGACTACGATATTGCTTCAAAAATGTATAATAAAAAGATGCATACTTTCAAAATTATGGTTTATATTTTGACATCAGTGAAATTCCCACCGGATTCGAGTTTTTTTTTGTAATAAGAAGGATTCGCCTCTATGTTTGTGCTATATGTAGAATTCGATTCTGCACTAAATGAAAACTCAACTATTTATGCGAGGAAGAATGTCCAAGTTCAGACGAAGAACGAAGGAAATTGAAATTTTTATTTTGTTTTTGAGTTATTCATTCAAAAGATCTAAAATTATGTTGATATCTTCTCGTAACTGCCATATTTTATCGAAAGAATCCGTAGTTGATTGTTCATAGACTTGTAATGCTCGTCGATAGTATTCTAATGCCAAATTCCATTTATTAAGGTTATCATAACATAGACCTATATTGGATAAACTGTCAGCAATATTAATATCGTCGGGTGGAAAAATTTCTTCTCGAAGTGAAAGACATTTTAGTTCATATGTCAATGATAATTGATGATCCAATGTGTTACGATAAAGTTGAGCAAGACCGGATATATTTTGACTAACCTTCGGATCTTTCAAAGAATTACATCGTTCTACAATTTTCAGACATTTAAGCGTATATATAATAGCACGATTTCGATCACCGTTTCGATTCCAAATCGTAACGATTTGGTTGCAAACTTCATAAATTAAGTCATGAAATTGACCGTTATATTTTTCATAATGAGCCAAAGATCGTTCAGAAAAGTTCAACGCTTGGTTGTACATTCTTTGATGATAATAACAAGCGCCAATAAAATAACAAAGTTGTGCAATGTAGATGTGGTCAGGTAGATCTCGTTGTTCACTTAATTTTAATGCTTGTTGATATAAATCATTAGCTTTCTCATCAGATGATCGCGCAAATTGACAATGTCCCATATAAAGAAACGATTGAATAATATTGTCAGAAATTGATAGTTTATGAGTTTCGAATAAGTCTACTGATCGTTGATAATATCTCAATGCTTCATCATTCATCTTTAGTTCACGTAGTGTATTTCCAATTCCTGTAAGGAGATTTACGATCGATGTATAATTCAATGCATCAAATTGTTCCCTGATGATTAAAGATCGTTCATAATACTCTAAGACATTGTTGAATTTCTTTTGTTCGTACAAAATATTGCCAATCGCAATCAAAGTACGAATCATATCAATATGACCATTTTTGCCTAACAGATTCTCTTGAATATTTAATGTTCGTTCATGATATATCAGAGCTTCATCATCCCTCCCTAATTGACTCAATGTGTAACCAATATTGTATAAATTGTCAACTTTATGTATATGATCGACTTGATAATATTGATCGTAAATATCCATTGCTTGTTGATAAACATCTAGAGCTTCAATGTGTTTCTTTTGACAATTCAGTAGATCACCAATATGAGTAAGAGTGTGTGCAATGATCACATCATTTGGTGAATTATTTTTCTTTCGAATCATCAATGCACGGTTCATGGCTATTAATGCTTCGTCATATTTTTCTTGATTTTGTAGTATAGTACCAATTGAAATCAAACTCGAAGCAATATCATCATCATCGTCTGATGAATAGTATTTTTCTTTAATTAACAATGCTTTTTGATGGAATTTTAGAGCAATATCATAATTTCTTTTGTCATTATGTATATCACCCATAAAAGCTAAATTTAAAACAATTTTTATATCCTCGGATGAATACAGGTTGGTTTGCATTTCTAATGATTGCTGATAATAATCGAATGCTTCATCATATTTTCTTTGTTTTTGTAGAACATATCCAATTAAAATTAAAGTATCAACAATATCAGTATGATCAGATAAGTAAAAATTTTTTCGAATAGTTAATACTTGCTGATAATATTTAAGTGCTTGATCAAGTTTATTACTCAGACGAAGAGTATGACCAATATTATTTAAACTATCAGAAATATTGATGTCATTCGATGGATATTTCATTTGCTGAATGATTAAATCTCGTTGATAGAACATCAAAGCTTGATCATACTTGTCTTGTTCGAGAAATGCGTGACCAATATTTCGAAGACTATGGCATAGTTCAGCATGATCGGATGGATAGTATTGTTCTTGTAATTCAAGTGCTTTTTGATAACATTTATGGGCTTTATTGTAATCTTTTCGTGTTTTGAACGCATTTCCCATTTGATTGTAGATCGCTGCTTTGCATCCATCATAGGATGGATAGGATCTTTTCAGTATATCCAATGCTTGTTGATAATACGGAAGAATTTCTTTCCAATTATGTTTCATGTATGATTTCGCATTGGCAATATTAGTGAATAACCATACGGTTCCTAAGAAATCGGATGGATAGAAATATTTCACCGTTTCTTGGCATTGTAGACACGATTGTAAACATTCATCGTATTTGTTTTGATCATATTTAATAATTAGATTTAGACTTATCAAATTGGCATAGTCAAAATGATAGGACGAACGCAATCGTCGAACTATTCGTATGGCTTGTTCATTTAAATTCAAGGCTTGATCATATTTTTTCTGTTGACGTAAAATTACACTCATTAAATTTATGCTTTTAACAGCATAGATACGATTCGATTGAGAATAATAATCAAAAACATTGATTGCACGTTCAAATTCATAATCTTTTCTTTGATCGACCGATATACTATCGATGTAATTTATATTCAAGATGATATCAATATGAAAATCTTGATAATATTCTTGGCGAATTGACAATGCCTTACGAAGATATTTAAGTGCTTTGTCATTTTGTTGTTTTTTCATGTAAATAAGACTAAGATTTTCGAAATTCTTCGCACTATATGGATGATTAGAAGAAGAAGAAGATTTCCATTGAGTTTTCAATGCTCGCTCAATAAGTTTAAATGCTTTTTCATAATCTCCTTCAGTAAACAATATTTCAGCAATGCCCGAAAGTACAATAGCTGAATCTTTTCGACGAATTGGATTCGAATTTAACATTCGTTGATAGGAACGATCACAATAATCTCTTGCTCTTGTCCATTCGCCTTTCGAATGAAGAGTTTGACCGAGAAAATATTCGATCCATGCTAAATCTTCATCTGATCGATCATTCAATAGATATTCGAAGTATTTTTCTGCATCATACCATTGACATCTTTCGTATAGAAATCGTCCAAATATAATTGAAATACTCAGTAGATTATCTATTTGTCGACGTGTATCATTGAGATATTTCTCTGTAATACGTTGTCCATCATCAACTGTACTCAATCGAATCAGCCAAGATTTGTCATGTTCTATAATGTTTTCCAATCGAAATGTTGTGTTGAAATCGAATAGAATATGTTTACGCGTTTGATTTTGATCTGATTGTTGTGATAAATCAACGAAGATCAATCTCTCGCCAAGTTCTCGAATATTACATTGAATTTCGAAAATAATATTGATGAACTCATCGGATTGTTCGACATGATCAGATGTCAAAAGAAAACCTCGGATTAACATCAGTTTACCTTGATGATTTTTCATGTTACGAAATTCACTTGCCGATAATTTCGTATGATGATAGACAGTAAAATTTTCTTGTGAATGCGATTGTTGATGTAAATTTTCACAGAGATCAGCAAGAAAATATCTTAGCTGATAAAGATGAAGGAAATTCAATGTTTTTAATTCTTGATTTATCAGTTGTTGAATGAATGAATGATTGAGATACCAATTGAGAGCATCTTTTGATTCATATGTCTCGATGAATTCATAATTTTTCGGGATGTTTTGGCGAAAAAAGTCAATCGTTTGTTGTTTAGCATGTTCATCTCGCTTTAAATGATGAAGTAGTTGATGAAAAAGATGAAATCCAAGAAAATCACGAGCATGCTTTGATAAGTCTCGTTTTTCAAATTGATCCTGATCGAAAATAGTCCATTGATAGAATTGTTTATTGTATTCAAGAATTTCTTCGTCAATCGATGACGAAAGAGCAACGAGTTGATGATAAAAACCAATAACATTCAAGTTTTCATCACGTACTAATTTGTAAGGATCTTCGGGAAGGGAAAATATAAAAATTGAATGGACTTGTTTAAATATCACGATATTAGATAATAATAGATCAATATCTGATGATGAAATGATCAGAAATATTGTCTGATGTTCGTTTAATTCAATGAAATCTTGGCAAGATTCGATGTTGGTGTGATAAAGGATTTGATGAGATAGTTTGTTGATATTTTCTTTTATTCGTTGTCGTGAATCGAAGCAAGTAAAAATAATATTTTTTCTATGAGTTGATAACGTCTCCATTTTGTCTTTACTGTAGGACAGATATCGAATTTCGATATATTTATATAAACTGATCTTGGTTTTTTCCCCTCCCGAGAAATACGGCCGTTGTGAGTAATGAAATAAATATTTTGTTTTTCGTTACGGTTGAATGAACACGATGTTTTTTTTATAGAGGAAGTGATTTCAATAGTGCATCATACAATTTCGAGCGTGTTTTCAAAAAATCGAATTAAGTTTATTGTATAACCAAATGATGAATCGGTAAAAGACGATTGAAGGTGCAAAACATTTTGATAAAGCTATGGAATAATAAAAAAAACTTGTCATTAAAAAAAGAAGAAAACTAATCACAAATCTAGCAACTCATTTATTTTTATTTTTATTCAATTTCGTTCCTTTCATAATATTAATCATGAATAGAAGACAACAACGCTATTGATTCATAATCTCACCGGACGCATTCGATCACCATATATTTCACCGACGACACCGGCTAAACCTATAAATACATATTCGATGAATGTTGCCACTCTTCTTGATCTACCCAATGAGATCTTAATTTATATTTTAAAAAAGCTTGATAATATTGAAGTTCTATGTTCATTGTTTTCTATAAACAATGAGAGACTTCTTTCAATAGCAAGAGATCAATCTTTGTCTTCTATACTCAACTTTGAATTCATCGTTCAACATGTACCAACATTTGATGCATTTTGTAATCGTGTATTGCAGTTTCGTTTTACTAATAAGATGTTTTAGTTTTGTAGCTTCACTCATCTATGGATCAGCTTCTCGGCAAACTTTCAAAATTTCATTATAGAAACTGCGAACTGATTGATTTTCTCCTTGAGAGTAAAATTCTAATTTTTTTGAAAGCAATTTATTCATGATAAAAAGGAGCAAACGTTTGTTTAATCTCTCTAACAAAATCCTCCCATGAAACAATAGAATTTTTCGAATGTTTATACCACTCCATGCATCACCGCGAAGTATAAATGATATGCCGAAACTTCGAGCTTAGTGTCAACAAACCACGTTTACATGAATTTCCGAAAAAATTCGAAAAAAATATTTTTCACTAGTAAATTTTACTACTACTAGTAAAACCATCGGTGTTCGTGAAAAACTAATAGTGGATTCGGATTCAGGATTAAAAGTTACGTTAGGAAATATCTTGGTTGTAGGTTTCTAGAAAGAAATTTCGGCAGTTTGAATGTGCTATTTCCTGATTGGACCAGAGAAACAAACTTTTAAGACTTTCGCCTACCCATTTTAGAAGCCTATAACTCTTTCTTTCAGAAAAGGGAATAAGTGTCATTTCAAAAGAAATCAATAGTCCTTGACGTTTAGGAACGTCACTATATCTTGAATATTCCATTTCGAATGTTTTATTTATACGTATATATTCGATATCTCACTCTCTTCATCTTTCTTTATCAGTTTATAATTTTTAATGATGAATGCGTAGATTCGAACTCTTAAGAGTAAAAGACCTCATTTTTTTCTATGTTACTTGTTGTATTCGTCTATTTGACTGTTCAAAAACAAGATAAATTTCTTGAAATAGTTTGAATAATTTTTGAAGAAATGTTTGGAAGTTTTCAAACGTATCAGAAATATTCAAGAGTAGTGCTATAGATCATTAAACTTCTAAATACATTCAAATACTTCGTAGAACTTCCATAATAATTTGAAACTTTTTAGAAATAGAGGAAGTTCGGCTTTTCCCCCTCGATTGTCACCGACCTCATCGACATTTAAATCACAACTCATTATCACGCTGAACATGTCATATTCTCTATGGATCGATCACTAAACATATAAGGACTAATTCTCTCATTCTTAAATATCTAACATATAAAAACTTGCGGCAATTACCTTTAATTTAAGAAAGAAAAGCATCAACCTTCCTCAGGTATAATTACTACTGAATTTCTTATTAAATATTTATCAGGAACTCATCAAATACTCATTTATTCTATGATCATTTCACTAGTATATCAGAAACGAGATAAAACATGAACCATCATATTGTTTGCAAAACTTTAAAACTATAAAAATCTCCAATTTACTAATAATCTACTTTAGTATAGGTGAGCTTACGAACTCAGATTTATATAATTTTAACTTCTTTTATTCATTTTCGTACAAATTATATTAAAAATAAAAATACGAATTTTTTCTATCGGTTTCCAGTTTTTCAAGAATTTTTCGACCTCGATCAGTGATTTGATTGTTTTCGAGATAGAGTGTAGTGAGTGTCTATTTGAAAAAATAAAAAGATGAAAAAGAAGAAGAAGAACTGATTTGATTTTACTTGATTTTTTAGTAAACATTGACTCAAATGTTCAACTCCTCGATCAGTGATTTGATTGTTGCCGAGATCGAGGAAAGTGAGTGTCTATTTGAAAAAATAAAAAGATGAAAAAGAAGAAGAAGAATTGATTTGATTTTACTTGATTTTTTAGTAAACATTGACTCAAATGTTCAACTCCTCGATCAGTGATTTGATTGCTGGAGAGACCGAGTGCAGTGAGTGTCTATTTGAAAAAATAAAAAGATGAAAAAGAAGAAGAAGAATTGATTTGATTTTACTTGATATTTTAGTAAACATTGACTCAAATGTTCAACTCCTCGATCAGTGATTTGATTGTTGCCGAGATAGAGTTCAGTGAGTGTCTATTTGAAAAAATAAAAAGATGAAAAGAAGAAGAAGAATTGATTTGATTTTACTTGATTTTTTAGTAAACATTGACTCAAATGTTCAACTCCTCGATCAGTGATTTGATTGTTGCCGAGACCGAGTATAGTGAGTGTCTATTTGAAAAAATAAAAAGATGATGAAAGATAAAAATGCTTGTCTATTTTTGTATGAGAAAGCGCATATGTTCGAAAGATTATAGATAAAATAGATTGCTGATGCGTGAAATATTTAAGATTTCGCAATTGTCTGTTTTTTTGGGAGCTTAAAAGAAAGGAAGCGAAGTTTATTTGACCGATACCATTCAAGTTGAAAATATGATTAGATAATTGGAAAGAAGGAATATGCGATTGACCAGAGGTAGAAGGGAAAATTTGAGAAGAGATTGAAAATTAAAATAACCGAGTAATAGAATGAATATAAGAAAGTGCAATAATTACACGAGTATAAGTGGGAAGATAAAAATCGGTTATTGAATTGGATATTTCAAAGCTATGCGTATGTAGTGAAAATAAAACGCTGATTACTGATGAAACGAAAGTGATCACTACCTATATTCGACTGATTTATAGTAATTGAATTTTACTTACTGTGTTATTATATAAAAGATCTTTGATAATAATTTTTACATCTTTATCTGTCAATTGTTTGCCATCTAACCAAATTTTCTCTTGATTTTTCTCTTGATTGATTGTCTCAGTTAGCTCTTCATTGGTATATTTTGGCTCTAGAAATAGACAACAATGTTTGATAAATAAATAGTGTTTTCTTAAAGAAAAGAATCGTGTTCTATGACCTATTGTATAAATGGGTCATGTGAAAAGTAGAATTAGTTTTGAATTCTCTCAAATCTAATCGTCTTCTCGAAATAAGAAAGGAGTATTTACTTTGTTTTTCAAATAATTCCTGTTCGTCTTTTAAGTAAATCTGAATTTTTCCCAATAAAATTTGATAATTTTTCGGTATAAATTTATTTTGAATTTGTTTTAAACCATTCACCCAACCTAACTTACGAGGAACACTATCCAGGTGGTACACTCTGATTTCATTCATTCATATACCATTTGGTAGACTATAGGGAGGTAGTCAATACCTAAAAATATTATCGGCCACCAACCCCTCTTCGAGTCGTAGTAGGTGTTTTTCCCCATGATTTTTCGAATATAATAAGAGATAAGAAAATACAGAATTCGATTTGAGAGGTGTTTTAACCCTATCCAGATCCTCATCAAATGTGATTAAATAGACTTTTTTTCTTATCAATCATATGTGCTTAATGTTTTCCTTTCCTTTCCTGCTATACATGTGTATGCGTATATGATGAAATTTTTCTTTTCTGTTCTTTTTCTTTCCCTATATCTTTCGATTCATGTAGAAAAGGAAAAAAACATATTCATACTATGGTGATTTACATACTTTGGAATTTTATTTCAATCTAGGTCTAACTATACGTTGAATTTTTTCGTATTCTTTGTTTACTTTGATTATGTTAGTCTTTTCCAACTTTTATTCGAATAGTCTAGCTTGTCACTATACGTATATACAAATAAATTATGTATAGTCAGTTGATTATTCATACTATTAGAATCAATTAGATTTTTTACATTTTGTTTCTCCTTAATCATATTCGATCACAAGACTCGAGAATATTTTCAACTTTTATCGTTTTGATTAGCTGTACGTGCATTAACCTGAAATCAATATACATGATTAACCCGAAAAACGTTGTGCGCCTATTGGAAAATTATCTATCAAAACTTCCCCGCTCAACTGTTCGCTCATTTAATCCCACTGCTCGTGATGAAAACGTAGCAAAACAACTGTACGAAAATATTCTTTCAATTTTAAATAGTACAGAATATCGATTTGAAACTCAAGATACTCTCGACTATTCATTTGATATCGATCAGCTTGTTGAAGATGATGAAAATGATTCAGAAGAAGAAGATGCTCAAGATACCGATTATAAAGAAGAAGAGGATGATGATGAGAAAAACTAACTCAATCAGTTTTCCGTTGAATACATGAAGAAAGTCATCTTTTATCATGATGAAGTCAATCCTCGAACAGGCAAAAAAGAAACACAGCTGGCGCGCACTTCAACATACATTTAAAACAGTAAAATCTCGAAGTTATATCTCCTTTGTATGAATTTGTAAATTATTTTTCAAAAAAGTGACTCTTTCATTAGCATAATCAAATAGAGATATTTTAGCAGAAAATTCATCTCCAAAAATTGATACCAAATTCGAATTTGTCGATCTCTAGTATCTCTACCTAGATTTCATAATTTTACAGCAAGCAAACACACGTTCGTTTCTTTTTCGTATTATCTTTCTTTCGGTCGAGAAAATTTGAAGGTCCTATATATAAGTAAAACTTCTATTACGATAGAAGTTTTGTGGCTAATAAATCTTGCATTAATGAAAAACCCTCTCATTTGTGCAATTTATCTTATATGAAAAATAAACAACTTACCAAGCGTTTGAATTACTTGACTATTGGGACTAATTGAACTAAAACCAATTTTAGTCATCGATTGTACTTTAAATACGAATGGTACACAACTCGGTAAATTGGATATACATATCGTTTTTGTATTGCCATTCGTCTCTACATGATTCCATGTGTTTGAAGAACTTTCAGCCTTATGTTCCTGATACATAATTTTATACTTTTGAATTTGTTCAGATCCAGCTTGTTCGTCGTCCCATTTAAGTGTAATACTGCAATCTGTTATATTGCTTGCATATGGTGCATCTGGTTTACTTGGAACCTTAAAACCTTCTTTCTTTTTACCACCTTCATACAGCACAAGTTGAGTATGTTTAGCACCATCCTTTGGATATTCTTCATTGACAACAAATGCTATTGTACTTCCAATACGATTAGCGCCAGCAAATTCAATGAACTGTTGTAACAGAGGACGAGTTTCGATTAAAATATCCTGATTTTGTACTCGTGATAAAGAATTCTTTTGATCCTTCGGAATGATTTCATGTTGAAGATCATTTTTCATATCTATAAGTTGTTGATCATCTTGGTCGATAAAACGAAATGATAAACATAAAATATAGTGATATTTAACATTACAAATCATCGTGCTAAGTGATGACGTTCCAATTGTAATATTTGATGGTGTGTTTTCTTCTAAATTTTCAATAAATTGCTCCATCATAAGAACTTCTTTCTCTTTCTCTTCAATCCAAGATTCCAGTTGTCGTTTATTAAATGGTGATGAATCAATTGTTTTGAATAACTGAAGTAAATTTGTTTCTTCTGACCCAACACCTCGTATTTTTGGTAAAAGTTCTACCATCTTTTTTTTCAAGACACGTTCCAGTTCTGATAGTCGAGCAGCAAAATCAGACAGTTGATATTTCATGTATTTGAAATAATCAAACATTTTGCTTTTTTGTAAATCCAATAAACGTATTTCCAGTTGTTGAAGATTTTGAAAGAATGTCACACAATAATCGACAGTGTACGATGAAATATCTCGAACAATTTTCGCCGCTTTACTGTCCAATAAATGTAATGGATATAGATGAACTATTTTTGGTACAGCATATTGTTGTTTGTCTCCTAAGAGTTTCGGTAAATCAATGTAGATTTTAATAGCATCTTCGAAACTACGAGGATTTGCTTCCAAACTATAATCACCGTAAAATTTACAATTCAATTTATCGACGAAATTTTGTTCATTTTGTTTCAAATCCAACTTGGCTTTCCCATCTATATTGAATTTCTTGATTACAGCTGTTAATTCACCATGAGCTTCTTCTTTGTTTTGTTCTTTCGATAGAGTACGATCAAATACGAAGAATGCATCGGCACCATACGTGATACCAGTAACTACATGTGTTGCTATGTTGAGATCGAATAAGTCGAGATGATCTAGTTTGCCTTTCCCAAGATGATTCATTGTTAACTGTTCAAATTTTGTTATTTTATGATATTTTAAGATAACACGAGTTACATGACTCGTTTTAATAGAATCATCAGCATATTTAGCAGATCCAGAAGCATCAATTAAACCACCTAAAAGACTTAATTTCATACTTCCTTCGACTCCTAATGCTTTTGATTTTTCTTGTAATGAGTCTTCAGTTATTATGTCAAGTTGAGTATGTGGAATCATCTTTTCTTTTATATTATTGTCCAATTGTTGAGGATCCCATAACGTCATTCCAGAAATCAACATGTCGCTACGAGCATCATATAACATGCCCAAACTAAACGGACGTCCAAGTGCAGCAAGCTCCATCGGTCGTAGGTCAGCCATGATTCACTCTATGGAACAAAGGAAATAGTTCTAATTCTACTGCAACGCAATGATTTTTCAAATCCCTTGAAAATAACCATTAATTCAGTCTTTTTCGGTCTATATTTTTGGTCACACATCCCTATATGTATAATAGTAATCCAGCTACTAGGGATGGGTAAAATCAAATTCTTTTAGAATCGGAATTGCTTATATATAAAACCTGTCAGTATAGTTTATCGGCAGTTTTTAGCTTTATTGTCTTTCTTCCCTTTTCTGAAAGAAAGGGTTATAGGCTTCTAAAATGGGTAGGAAAAAGTCTTAAAACTTTGTTTGTCCGGTCCAATCAGAAAACAGTACGTATTATAGTGACTAATATTGACCATTTATGGTCCGAAGTTAGTTGGATCAAAGGTAATCGGGTATGGGAAATTCGAATCTGATGTCCGAACATCAAAATTTTGCTGCTGATATTCTCCAGCTGGAGTAGTATCAACACCGGAAGTTCAGATCTTCCATAAGGTTTGACCAAGGGTAATCGGATGTGGAGAATCCGAATCTGATGTTAGTTTTCGACGAAAATCATGTTTTACTGCCGCTTGTAAAATTTACTACCTAGTATTTTCTCTCGGTTTTTTTGAAAATTCTTGAAAGCCCTGTTTGGTATTCGCAGCGAACATCTTGAGCGGCTAGTAGTGAGTAGCGGAGCAGAGCGACGCTGACGAGGTGCTAGACGTTTGTTGAGAATATTAGCGAGTTTTGGAAGAAAATCAGAAGTGTAGCTGCGCTTGTTGTCGGAGTGGATCTATTTACTTGAACACATGTTGCTAGAAAAATTAAGATGATAGCTGTA
>Ga0209930_1002838_pt1 | contig 18980 bp, 9 predicted proteins | sample ThiBiot_500_biof_2_FD_183948 | JGI IMG/M metagenome (GOLD analysis project Ga0209930, IMG submission 183948) | Wastewater bioreactor microbial communities from Cape Town, South Africa - Thiocy_cont_500_biof (SPAdes) | ecosystem: Engineered > Bioreactor > Thiocyanate-remediating >... | reverse complement strand
ATTATCATTTACCATGTCAAAACGCAAGTTCATGTTTTTACGATCGAGATTTTTTCTGTTTATGTAGTGATTATGGTTCAGAACGAATAGCTAATTGTTTTGAATTCAATCCAACATTTGCACATAACTGTTTCAAATTGAGCAATTGTCAAAATGATGGTCAATGTCTTCAAGATGATGTTCATTGTCCACAAACATCTCGATGTATTTGTCATGAATGTTATTATGGTTCATTATGTCAATTTCAATCAAGTTTATTTGATCTTTCATTAGATTCAATTATTGGTTCTCATATTCAACCAAATCTTTCTCTTAATAATCAACCTTTAATTGTGAAAATAACTTTAATATTAATTATTATTTTAGTTTCCGTTGGTTTTATAAATGGAATTTTATCATTTTTGGCTTTTCGAAGTAAAGAAACACGTCACGTAGGTTGTGGATATTATTTATTAGGTTCAACAGTAACTACATTATTAACTTCATTAATATTAGCTGTCAAAATTACAATCTTACTTCTTTCACAGATGTCAATTATTAATAATCGTCAATTTTTAAATATTCAATGTTATTCTATTGATTATCTATTACAAGTCTGTTTAAATTTGGATAAATGGTTGAACGCATGTATCGCAATAGAAAGAGCCTTTAATATTATGAAAGGAGTACATTTTGATCAAAATAAAAGTAAATTCATGGCTAAAATAATGATTGCTATTCTTATTGTATTGGTAACAAGTTCGACAATCTATGATCCAATTCATCGTCGCATCGTTGATGATGATAGTAATGATGAACAAAAACGAATTTGGTGTATTGCTTCATATTCATCTGAGTTACTTATCTTGAATCAATTGATTCATATCATCCATTTTTTCACTCCATTTCTAATGAATATCATATCTGTAGTGATCATCATTGGTTTATTAGCAAAACAACAACAAACAATTGAAAACAATCAATCAGATCATCAGTCACTCTGCATACAAATAAAAAAGCACCGTCATTTATTAATTGCACCATTCGTTTTGGTGATTTTATCATTACCCCGTTTGATCATTTCATTCGTAGGTGGTTGTATGAAATCGGAGAGTAGTCCGTGGCTTTATTTAATCGGTTATTTAATTTCATTTATTCCTCCAATGTTAACATTTATTATCTTTGTTTTACCATCGCATTTGTACAAAGAAGAATTTCGAAAAAGTCTGACAAAATATCGAAAAACAATTCGCAAACGAATACTATGTAAATCCTGCTTGAGTTAGAGAAACTTCAATTTTTTTCGATGATGTAAAAAGATATTGTTGATGAAAAATAAACAATAAACAGGCGGAAGTGTATACGAAAGATATATTCAAAGAAATTCTTGCAAGGAAAAAGATTTTCGGTAAACGAAATGCAAAATGATATAGTAGATCAATGCATGAACAAAACTGTTTTTTCACCTCGACGCAAATTTATTGTGCAAAGAAAAAGAATAAATATTGTTGCATCACGAACTTCTTTCGTGTATCAATAATCACTATCCTAATCAATGATTATTTGTTTTCGATTCAAATGATAATGTTATCGATTTTATTTTTGAATAAAAGATAGAATTTATTAGATTCATTTTTTATTATAAAGTTGGTTTGAAAGGTCTTCGAAGAATTTTTCGATATTGATCAATCGTCTTTCCAAATTCTTTTTTGTACAATTTCGATGGCATAACAAAAACAAGAAAACTCATCATTGATGGTACGAATGAAATAAAATATCCTGCGAGATACAACCAAATATCATCATCGGATTCCATACATTTCGATATATAAGTTAAAATTAAACGTGGTACTGCAAGTAAAATTAAAACAAGAGGAGCAATTAATAGATGTTTATATCGATGAATTTGATCACGAAATACTTCTTTATATGTACGATTACGATGAATTTTCAATTCTCGATGAGTTTTATTTGTAATTAATATGATTGATGATATAATATTAATAAAAAAAGGACCAAAGAAATGTATCGTATGAATAATATAATCATAAGTTCGTAAACTTGCTCTATATCGAACTATACACCATTTTCTATCTTTTTGATTATCTTCACCATCGTTTTCTTCATTAGCTATACGTCGATAAATAGGATCATGAATTGAAGTACTAATAATAATTAAATAAAGAAAAATAAGAATGAATTTAGCTACTTTTCTAGTTTGTTTTTTAGCGAAACGAGCACCTTGAATAGCGGTTATGACTCGTTCAACAGCGATGCAAGCGTTTAACCATTGATCCATTTGTAAACAAATTCGAAGTAGAAAATCAATTGAATGACATTGAATATGAAGGAATTTGTCATTTGTAATTATTTCCATTTGAGTGAGAAGAAGAAGAGAGAATTTCAATGCAAAGGAAATCATCAAAAATAGACTATTAATCGATATTCTTAATAGATATAAACCACAACCGACTTCTTGAACAGATTTATTTTTAAATGTAATTAACGAAAGAATACTATTGGTCATACCAAGAGTGAATAGGATGACTATTAATGCTAAACTTATTTTGATGATGGATGGTTGTTGAGATAGATTTTTCTTAGGTTGAATAGAATAGCCTAAGAGAGCATCAAGTGAGTAACCAAAATCATCTATACTGAATTGGCAAAGGTGGCCAGAATAGCATGTTTGACAAAAACATGTTGTTCGTGTTGGACAGCTTGGATGATTTTGTAAACATCGACCACTATTTTCACATCTACTTCGACCTGAACAATCATAAGTTAAATTATGTTGAAATTCAAAACAATTTGCTAAACGTTTGCCATGAAAATCATAACATAAACAAAAATTTTTCTCGTCATGAAAACATTTGAGATTCAATGATTGGTTTTGACAAGGTAAATGATAATATTTAATTCGACGAATTAAATCCCATTGAAGAAAGGTTTGATTGAATATTTCACTGATATGGAGACAACGATCAGATGTTTGGATAGTTCTATTGATTAATTTTGTTTCATTCTTCCTGCTATCGACGACAGCTAAGTAATAATGTTTATTTACATTTAACAACTCAATAAAAACAAGATGAAATGATTGTGACCAATAGATAATCACAGACTTTTGTTGATAATTAATTGTTTGAAAAGTAGCTGATCTGATAATATTATTATAATTTGTAGCTGCACTATGAAAATGTTTAATCTCGATAAAGTGAATAATTATTGATTGATCGAGCTTAATATTTTCATCAAATGTAAAAGTAAGTTGACTATCGATAATTTCACATGAATGACCACTGAAACCTCTTTTACAATGACAAATTAAATGTTCATTTGAATTCAAATAATCTTCGGTCAATATGAGTTCACCTTTCTTTTGACATAATGATTTGTTGTTTATTCCCCAAGTTGTTGTATTAATTAGACAATGAGTACCAAATATATTCTTTGAACAAACACAGATCGATCGATTATTTGATAAACTAATTCCTAAACAAGTCGAATTCAAAGAACATTGACAAATATATGGAATTGAACAATATTTTCCTGTCCATCCTTTTTCACATTGACAAAACATTTGATTATTTGTATCATTCCAATATCGAATACATTGACCATATTGACATTGAAGTTCTTGACAATTCTGATTTGGATTCATAGATGGAGGTATTGGAATGAAAAGACCGAGACGATTAACAGGTAAAAATGAGAATTGAATTGGAAATAGAAGACTTCCACGATATTTGAGTGAAGATGTTTCAAAGATATCAACATGAATTTGATATTGTTTTGTGAGATTTTTTGATCGATCTCCATAGATTAAGGTTAATTTAAATGTATGGTCGCAATATTTAACTGATGAATAAGTTAATTGTTCATATGAATGAATGATTCGTTGATCCGTATTATCAATAAGTAAAACGAATATTGTAAATAATGTTTGTAAAGAATCAGATAATGTTTGAAATTTGATAAGAAGATTCACACGTTGATTTTGATATTGACATTGTAAACCATAATAATATGGTGGACAAAGACATGCTGAAATAAATGAAGTTGTTTTTTCATTTAACCAAATGCGAATACCGACTCCTTGGTAACAGTGATTGTGATGTTGATTTTCCAGTTTTGTGATAGTTGAACTTACTAAAGCGGATGGGTCTTGACTATTGTTTTGCTCAAGTTGAAAGAAAATGAATGGAACTGTTCTGGTCGTGGATGCATAAGCACACAAAAATATCTCAACATTTGAAATTATGTAATGGTTTAAGGGTAGGCAAATATCAGAACCATCGTAAACTCTTTGCGTTGTGCAAAATTGTTCATCATCTCCACGTTCACAATCTGAATAATTATTGCATAAAACTTCATTGGATAATAATAAACTTGAGTTTTGATTTCTACAATAGAAATTTGGTGTGGGATGCGTATTGTTATAAATATTTCTCATTTGTTCATGTAAAAGACTTTCATCTGTTGCACTCAAACAATCAATCTTTCCATCATTGACTTTTTCTAATGATAAACATATAAATTGATTTGTTTCTGGTGATACACATGTATGAAAATATCTTGAACAATTTGCAGGATTAGGACTATAATTATTTTTTCGACAGCCAGTTTCATCTTGTCCATTTAAACAATTCCATCCATTTTGACAATGTGTATAAAGATTGTCACATTCCCATTGTTGACATTCAGTTTCATCTGTATGATTTTTTCCATCGATAATTATTGGTAATAGATCAACAATTCGATCACAAATATAGTGAAATACAATTGTATTTTGGATATATTCTCTCACGTTTTCAAGAGGATCAGACGTTGCTTGTCCAACTTCTATTCTATGTTTTAGCCAATCTTTTATCTGATGTTGAATAATATTTGAAGTATAAATTAAAGTTTGATTTTCATCATCTATATATGAACAATCATAAATTCCATCTAATAATCGATGAACAGAAATGCATTTCGATGAATGAATACATTGGTACATTTGAGGTTGTTGACATATATCTGATGTATAGTTCCAAGTTAAATGATATTGTCGAAGTATGAGATACAATTTCTTGAAAACAGTGTCGTGTAATGATTTCAACCCACCATCATGATGGAGAAATATTTTTGAATAAATACATGTAAAATTATTCATTTTAAAAGTGGAATATTGCTGAAAATAATTGTTATAAATATTTGTTGTATAGCAAATATACGGCGATATATTACGAAAATCAGTATTATTCATAATTTCATGTTTCATATAAATAAAATAAATATTTTCAAATAAAATTGGCTTTCGTGGAAAGAAGATTTGCTCAGGATAAGTTTGATTGATTATTTGAATACAATCGTTTCGATCACAAAATCCTCTACAAATTTGATACTCGTCAATTGACAAACGGAGGTAACATGTTAGTGACAGCCAAATATCACTTGATAGAGAGTTATTGTCATTGATATGCATCATCATAAATGCGTAATGCTGACGATTAATTGAACAAGAACTTGTTAGGGATGAATATGGACATATAATATCATCACATTCATCGAATGAATGATACTTTAAATTACACATACTAAGACCGTATTGTATCTCGTGAGCAATAACCTCGTGATAAAAACAATCAAAGAATAATGTACTCCTATCGCGTCTACCAAATAATATCGATATACATTCGCCATTTGAACATCGATATTCATTTTCATTACATTGATTGATTTCTAACTGCCAACAATCTTTTTCATCGATTCCATCATTTAAACAATCGACATGGCCATCACAAATCTCAGTCCAATCTAAACATGTATATGAATTACTTCGATAACATTCTAAATGATCATAACAAGTCATTATAAAAGGTCGGGCATTTATGCTGCGTCCTCCAAAACCTCTCTCGATATTTTCATAAAGAGATAATAGTTGGGAATCATAAAACATAAGTTGATACTGGCACTGAGGACCGAATCTTGGTAAAATACATTTGTAAAATATTTTTTTAGCTAAATTTGTATTATTTGTATTTAAATAGAGTTGATATTGTTCGATGATATCGATTGGTGTTGACCATAAGTATAAATGTTCAGAAGTTACATTTTGTTTTTTTAATTGTTGAAAAGTATACGTTTTAATTGAATTACTTGGTTCGATTTTGAGTGTTGATGGTAAATCACTTAAACAAAAAGATAATTTTTTCAGCATTGTACCGCTACTTTTTCTAGCAAGTAGACGTAAACAGTTGCTTTGTGTAAGATTATGAATTTGATTCAAGTCATCTGTATAATACATATTAACTTGAAATTTTGCATTGATCGAATATAGAAATGTTAAAGAAATGAGAAGTTTCCAACAGAACATTTTTGTTCAAATGGATTTAACTTTGTGATTCTGAGAACAGATGTATATCTTTGTTCATATATTTTATAGACACGGCGAGCGAACATTTTCCTTGGCAGATGTGTTTCAAGATAAGTTGAGATTAGATCTTTGCTACAGACGTATGTATTTAATACGTCAGCAGTCTATTAAATCTAATTAAAATAAAAAGAATCTCTATATTTTGTTTTATTCTTTCTAAACCTTCATGACCTATATCACTACATCGAACATATAGATATTTGAGTGTCTATAGAAAAAGAAAAACATATTGAATTGAATGTTATTGCATTGTGTTTCAGTGGTTCTCTCGACACCCTCACCCTCAAGATAGTCGAATGTTCCCAATAGTTCAAACTCCGAGGAGAGTCATTAGTATAATGGAATAAAATGTTCATGAAAACAAGATTGTAATAAGTAATGCGTGACAAATATTTTTCAGAAAAACGTAACTTAGTAATATGCTGACACTAATCTAAAATCCCCTACCATTGTAATTGTAATGACTTTAATACTAATTCGTGTTTCACATTTTTAATCCTATGGTGATTGTGCTCATAAGCTTTAATAATGAATTCGACATAAAATATGCACCACAAATCTAAAAGCATTCTTTGCTGACTTTATATATGATGACGTTCGTATCTAATTTCTAATTATATTCAGAATACAAAATATGCATATATATAGTTATAATTTCATCGTGTTTTTTTAAAATTTCACTACTGTTGCAAATGTCGAGTAGTTTCTCATTAGAAACAGTTACATCGCGTATTGTTAAATTTACTATTTTACTCATACTTCAAATACCATCGATTTGTTGTTCATTATTTCTTCTATATCGTTGGATTACGAAATCGTTTCTTCGTCGATCTTTGCATAATCAAACAGTATTTGTTCTTGTCATTGTGAGTTTATTTCAGACGATTTCAGATCTACCAATGACATTAGAATATCTACGCAAAGGCCAAGCCTCGTCATCTACGTTCTGTTTATTGTGGAACTTTTTTGGATTATCAAACTACGCAATGAGTATTTGGATAATGACGTGGACTTGTTTCGAACGTCATCTAGCTATTTTTCATGACGATATTTTTCTGACTTTCTATGGAAAGATTTGTTTTCACTATATTCCATTAGTGTTAACTGTTATTATGCCTTGGTTGTACTATTTTATTTTGATATTCTTCTATCCATGTAAAAATCACTTTTCTGAAATAACACTTTTCTGTGGTTGGTGTTGTTATGCATATAATGATCGATTAATTATCTTTAATTGGCTTACATTTGGCGTAATTCCAACATGTTTAATCATATTTTTGAATGGTTTGTTAATTTGTCGTGTCATCATACAAAGTCGTCGTGTTCGACAACAAATGAATTGGTATCGACATCGTCGTATTATTATTCAATTATTTGGTTTTTCTAGTCTTTATCTTTTATTTGACACACCAACAGTTGCAGTCGGTTTAATTCAATTTATTCATCCAAGATTTGCTGCTGATTTTCAAATATTATATCTATTCTATCTTGTTTATATGTTACCTTTACTGGTACCATTGATTTGTGCAAGTACATTCGGTGAACGATGGCGAAAACCGCGCAAACAACAATTCTATCTTTAAATGTTTCGACAAGACTTTTGTTCACACAATACTAACATCAAACTGAAATCGTTCGTTAATATTTCACAAACTCGTTTATAATCTAGAATACATTCGCAGCTTGACAACCACGTTTTGCTAGTTCATGACAAAACGCTTATCATTCGGCGATTTTTGTTGCATTAATAAATATATTTACAGTGAGACACATGGTTCGCTAAAACTAAGGATCTCGATATTTAATCAAACAAATATTTATTTGGAATCTGATCGTATTGGTGTTCTTTTCAGCATATATATTCATAAGATTAATTTAGATATTTAAATTGAAGTTTCAGACACAATTATTATATTGACCGTGAATTCAAAAGAATTTGTATAAATATGATGGACCAACTTTGATCCATACTAAAATTGTTACTTATTCGATTAATTTGGTTTTCCTGCTAGCGTTCGGTTTAATGAAAAGGTCGCCAGTTAATTTGAATATTACTCGTGAATATTACAATATGTATATTATTTTTAATTTAATATCATTCATAATATTTTTGCGTAACGCAAATTCAATTTTTCCTTAACTTAATAGATATTTACAATTCTTGAATTCTGATTTGTATACTGAAAGTTATTCAAAGATATCAACATAAAAAAGCATTTCGAAATGAGATTAAAATCTTTTATTTAGGCTCAATTTTTGACGTTCACTTTTAAATACATGAAAATCATCTCAGCGTCCTTAATACCTCACTATGGCTCTGGATTTCACATATGTGCTTTATTTACTTTAGGTGACCCTGTTGACACTTTCACTCGTGTCTAAGCATGATTCATCATTTTTTTTCGCACAGAGTTTAACTTTTATGTAAAACATCCATTGCTTTTATCTATGTTGACACAAGATAGTATATCCACATGGATACATATAAACGGTTTTTTCCAATTTATTTCATATCACATTTAAATATTTTACACAGCAGACGGTATTATATTATTTCGTATTAAAATCTTAAACCTTCTTTTTATTACTCTACTTTAATATTTCACTGAATGGCTGAAGCTAGTATATGTACAATATGTCAGAACTTAATTCATGATGGTAGAGACTATTTAACAACAAGGTGTCATCATATGTTTCACACTGAGTGCATTGCCAAAAACGCGGATATGAATAACAATAAATGTCCCAATTGTCGAGAACCTATACCGTCTTTTCGAAATACATTTACTGGTTACGAAAACAAAAAAACAGGCAAGAAACAAGATGATTCAATAATATCACATGAAGTATGTTAATTAATTTTATATGAATACTTAATCACATATTTCCCTTTTGTTTTTTCCTTCAATTCGTTAGGATGACGAAGATGCGTGGAACTGTCCTGCATGTACGTTTAAAAATTCTAGTCGTAGTGATACATGTGAAATATGCGGGCAAGGTATGCGTATTCAGGCCGAAAAGTCAAAACCAAAAGTTAGTACAAAAACGTCTATATCAGATGTATCGAAACCTGTATATAAATGCAGTACTCCCCAATGTCATACTCAAGAACCAGCAAGTAATATTCTTTGTGATGAATGTATGCGAATGTACTCATCGACGTCAAATATTTATCAAGATGAACAACAAACAACCTCTCCAATGTCATCTTATGTATCCACTAGCTCATCAAATGATTTTCGATCAATCAAAAGCAAACGAACTGAATGGCGTTGTGATATATGTGATTATGCAGAAAACGTAATGGATAATGAAATATGTACTGTTTGTCAATGTGGTCGACGACCTGAACACCAAGAATCTTTCGAACAAATGAGTTATGATCAATTAGCTGATCCAAGTAATGATATAGTTCTTTGACAACACTAAAAATAAAACTTTTATCTGATAAATTTAGCGTTATTGAAAATATATGATCAAAGTGTGTCATCTTCACCGTTTCTTTATGAACAACAGAAACAGTCGGCAAATAAAACCGAATCTGCAACTATCTCGAAACGAAAGTTTATAATTAATACTGAAGAATCTTTACCTGGTATTGTTTACATAACGGATTTGCCAAGTGATAAAACTAGTCATGAGCTTGAAGAACAAATACATGGACGTTTGAATAGAGTACATAATATCAATATTTCAAGGGTACAATCGTTTTCTGAATTAGGTGTTGCTATTATTCATTTGTTGAACCAAAAAGATCAAACTTATCTTGCTAATACCCTGCAGTCATTCATTTTATTTCCAAACGATAATATTAAAGTAACATTTACTGAACAACTTGAAGTGATAACTTATTTGGTTTTTGATACAAAATCTCCAGTACCAAGTAATGATTTAATCATGAAACAATGGAATGATGTGTTCGTTTCCAATCATCAACCTATTTTTCAAATCTTATCAATACAGTTTCCTAATATAATTCAAGTAAAAATACATTCAATTGAAGTACTGCAAGCTGTTGCTAAACACAAAGTATTTGCTGTAGAAGAACAGATTGCTCGATTTTATACACATGTTGATTGTAGTTATCTTGAAGAGCTACCCCACTCACAACCAAAACTTGATGAAAATCGAATATTTTGTTTCATTGCAACACAAATTGCTATGTCCGATCGAGAACGCATGGATAAAAATTTATGTATGGAACGAGCCAATAATCTATCTCAAGAAATGCAGTCACTTCCAATACCACTGAAACAATTAAAATCAAAACTTTATATACAATATAATGAACAATTATCTACGGCAGTTATTCTCGCATCAAATTCTTTACATAGATGGTTATCAATGCCATTTCTACATATTAATGATCAAGCAATATTCAAAACAGCTAATATGTCGAATAAACTAATTATTAAACCAATCCCATCAGGCTTCCCATTAGATTTAATATATAATCATCGCATTTTTAATCGATCAATTAAAATGCATACTGGTATATTGAATGGGGAACAACTTATCGTTGAAGTAACCGATAAAAATACATATGATAAATGCTTAAAAATTCGTGCATTTGACGTAACGCATAACGGTGATGATATGATACTACACATTGTTCCGTATACACCTGTGAAAATTCCCGACAATAGTGATATTAATGTTGCTAATTGGTATGGTGCACAAATGCAAAAATTTAAGCCTGATATAACACAATTTGCGGTTAATCATCCTATATTTCGTTACAAATGGAATACAAAAGTATGGCTTGAACAATTTCAACGAGCAAATCAAGAATCTGAACGATTAACAAATCTCGATGATCGTCGACAAAATGATTTTATACGACGTATGCTTCGTGTTACTACCATGTTAAATACAATAGGTACATTTCGTCAACTTAAATATACATATGAAAATTCATCAACAAAAACTGAGATATTAATTGAACCTAAAGCATCTCTAATAACTATCTTGTATAATTGTAAATCCAAATTATTTCAACGTAGTCAAACGGTGTTGCCATCACCATTTGATTCCACTCATGTTCGTGTCATTAATGAAGACTGTCTTATTGCATATAGTGCACTTGTTTCTTCAGGTCGAAAACCAGTTCTTTTAAATATGGCCAATGCAACAACACCTGGTGGTGGTTATCGAAAAGGTGATGGCGCTCAAGAAGAGAATCTTTTTCGTCGTTCAAATTATTATATGAGTCTTGATTATAATATGGATAAAGAACAAAATCAACATATCAAGTGCCAAAGAAATTCTTGTTTACCAACAGGACAGATATCATCTATGAATGATGAAGAATCCATGTATCCAATGGATGATTATGGTGCTATTTATACATCCGGAGTTACGGTACTTCGTGATGTTGAAGATAAAGGTTATCCTTATTTGGAAGAACCATTATATAACGTGTGTGCGATAGCCGTTGCTGCTTATCGTGATCCACCACTACAAAAAGGCGCTCAACGACTTATTAGTAAACTAGCCATTGGAACTCGAAAGAAAATTGAAAATTTATTTGCTATTGCTTATAAACACGGGCATGACTCATTAGTATTGTCTGCTTTTGGTTGTGGAGCATTTAAAAATCCGTAAGTGATAAAATATTTCAGTAGAAATTTAAAGAATAACATCATTCTTTTTCTATTCTATAGACCTGAACATATTGCTTTAATATTCAAATCAGTTATCATTCAATATGCTGGCTTTTTCAAAGAAATTGTGTTTTCGATTATTGACGATCATAATACTGGCGGACGTTTAAATCGTGCTGGAAATTTTCTGCCGTTTCAACAAGCTCTTGATGGATTTGCCGTTCGTCCACCAACTGATCGAAGTGTTGGAATGTCCTTGGGACCATATCGTCTAATTCTATCAAAATCACATGATGGTCATCTTGAAATGCAGGATTTCGTCATAAACGACATGCCACTTTGCGAATATGGTACGTCTTGCGTAAATTTGAATGATCAAAATCACTGTCAAACAAATATTCATCCTCCATTATGTCCATATGCTGCCCAATGCAAAGAAAGTACAGATGATGTACATTTAAAAATGTTTATGCATCGACAAAAATGTTCTGAACAAGGACAGTGTACTCAGACTGATCCTCGTCATTTGTCTACTTTTGATCATCCAGAATATTGTCCAAATCAAGGCCATTGTACTGATATTAAAATTGATCATTTAAATCTCTATCGACATGTGCCCATATGTGATGAAGGTCAAGACTGTTATCTTAAATTAACTCGAAACGTCGAACATCTTGTTAAATTTCGTCATTGTCAACGGCCTTGTCGATATGGTGGTAATTGTATTAATTTTCATGATCAAAAGCATATTATCAATGAATATCATCCGTTTAATAAACCATGTCCTTTCACACCACTTTCGTGTAAAACTTTTACACAATTTCTACAATCAAATATTGATTCAAATAAACCAAAAAAGAATCCAAATGAATTAACCGACATTGAAAAACATTGTTATCGCTATTCGCACATATGTCCATGGGGTGGTGTCTGTAAGGACAAAAGTGAACAACATTTATCAATGACAATTCATGTAATTCGGCATATGTGTCCAGAGGATATTTCTTGTAAAAGAATGTTAGAAGAAGATCACCTTAATTCTTTTAGTCATACCGATATTCGAGACATCCGCTTATTATGTCGTTCTACTGGTGCCAAATGTCCAGATCGTACAAAACCTGAGCATATTAAAAAATATCGACACAATTATACGTTAGATTATTTTGGTGTTTCTCAATATTTTGCATTAAATAAACAAATTAATTTTGTTCAAAATCAGTTGGAAATGACTGAAAACATTCGTAGATATACTGAGACCGAATGGAAAAAATCATGGAAAAATATTTCTGTACCTGATAATGTATTGGATTGGATTGCAGCTCTTCAACCAGTTCATCGATGCAAAGCATCAATTTTTGAATCAATCCTTGTGCACGGCCATGTGATGAGTCGATCATATATGGACAAATTACAAAATTCTGACTTTGTTGCTAACATTGTTTGTCAACACGCACGTATAAAAGAAATTCTTGTTAGTCATGTTTCATCACTTCAGAAAGTCGCCCAAGAATTCATTGCCAGTCTTATCGATCAAGAATTTATTTCACATAATCTGCAAATAAAGAAACAAACTTCAAAAGAAGAAATCCAGTATAATATCCATCAAAAAGAAGACATTCTAAAACAATCAATTTCTAAAACAGATATTAACGAGATTCGTTCTTGTGCAAAACAAATAGCAGATGCATCAATTAAACTACATTCAAACAAAACAGGTATCGGCCATCAAGGAGATATTACATTTGGTACGAATGAGCAGATATTTTCTATACTTGGTCCACATACTGGTCATTATTATGGTGATATTGTTATTGTATTCAAACGTGATATTATGCTACATCCTGATTCAAATTTTACAATGCAAGCTGCTACTATGTATACAGAAAAAACATATAGATGTCGTCCTTGGATAAAAAATCCGACTGCAACAGAAGGTCACATTAAACAATTTCATTCAACGAAACTTCATAGTTCAGTACCAAACTCTGACTATGTTACAGCTTTAGAACTAATGGCCATTACAGGTACACAAAAACAAACAATGAAGGTTGGTCTCAGTGATATAGTAAATCGTTGGAAACATGTCGATTCACATCAAGTCATAGAAGCACATTTACCACAACTCATACCCTTAAATTATATTGAACATATATATATGCCGAAAAATGTTTTCGAAACACTCTCATCTGAAATTCAAGGAAATGCTAAAAGACTGTTCCCAAATAATTTAACAATAACAGAACACACTGTAGATCTTAAAGTTAGTCTCTTAGCATTTGATAAACCCGATAGCTCACGAACGACCTATCATAATTATATCCAGGACCAAATACAGCATTTAATTATAAAACAACAAAAACAAAATTCTCTATCGTCAATTTCACGGTTACTAACCTTATATGGTATGACAGTTACAGTACCAGGAACAAATTTTCAAAGTTTTGTTACGAATCCTTTAACACTCACACAATCATACAATCAATATATGAATCGAACAGACAAAAAATTGGAGTCTGATGATGTATACATTTACTGGAAAGCATTACGTGGCGATTTTATGCTAGTATTAACAAATGAATTAATTGAGCATGGTGTAGTAAAACCAACATTGATTTATTTAACATGTTATATTGCGCCATTTGTTTCAAAAACAAATGAAATTGATAATTACAGCGAACAATATACATACATTAATCACCGATTGCCATCATCACATCAAACTGTTGTTGAACAGCAAAGCTTCAAATGTAGTTCAAATACATTTCATAAAGGCTGTAACGCAGATGACTATAATCTCTATTGTCTGAAATTAAATCGTCAAAAAGGACACGTTACTTTGATGAATGCCGGCATAAATGGCATTTATAATCGTACAATAATTAAATATACCTTTGAACGAGATGTCCTAGATTTAAATCAACTAAATTACGTTCATATTACTGCTGGAAATCAGGGCGTCTCTATACGTAATTTAGTTATTAGTCATGAACTTATTCCTTCAGCTCATCCGACGTTTGTTAAACAGGATATTGCTAATAACAATGTTAAAAGTCGTCCAAAAGTCACAGAAATAAATGCAAAGCCCAACGAAAGTACAGATAGTGATGATGATAATGACAAGAATGACACAGCGTGGGATCGTTTATATCAACCAATTAAATGGATGAAAAACAAACTGTTTCCTAATACGGCTGATTCATCAGATACGAATGATGACAATGAAGATGAAGATGATCAAGATGAATCCTATGAAAATCCAAATAGCTTGCCTCCATGTAAAGATTCCATCTACTGTCTTTATCAATATTCGCAAGAAAAATCTGTTAGTCACAATAAACGTTTTTCACATCCGTGCCGATTTACAAATCTATGCCGAAGTATTCATAAAGCTCCTCATTGTATACAATTTACGCATAATAAGCATGATGTATCACGATGTGATCAAGATGAAAACTGTAGTAAAATAGGAGATCCTGTTCATCGTTACTCTTATAGACATACTGGTTTACCAGATTTATTATATCCATGTCGATATCAAAGAAAATGCAGCAATCCATCTGCAGAACATCGAAGTAAATACTTTCACGGCGAAAAAATTGAGCTTTCAAAAGATAAAACTAAAATAAAAAGTAATATTTTTCTTTAAATAATTAATTACAAGAAAAGCCATAAGTATTTTTGTAGGTTCTCGTCAAAAAAACACGCGTTTATCACAAACTATTCAAACAAAATATCAGCAAGAATTGTCGACTGACACGATATCACAATCATTCAATGAAGAACCTTCTAGTGTTTGGTTACCTGAAGATGAAGAATCTGACGAAGAGGATTTAGTACGAAAATTTTATAATGATGATGCAGGAAACAGTAATATAACAAGTGCTGAATCATATGACCAATACGGTAATCCAACAGGAAGAAAATACGATTTGGGTCGAGATGGCGCGTATAATGAATTCAACATTTTAATTGCACAATTCTATGTTGATAGTCAATTTACTGATACAGCAATGCAGATACCAATCGATGCGCTAAAAGTTAAAGGTTACCAAGTAAAACATGTAAAAACAGAAGATACATGTATAACAGAACTAGCTTCAAAGCAGTATCAAATTGCATGGATTATCAGTACAAATACCATTACAAATCCATCATTCATTTCAGCCCTAACAACATTTCATTCAACTGGTGGTGCAATCTTTTTATTTGCAGATAATACACCTTACGTTTGTCATGCGTCTGAGTTCTTGAAAGTAAAATTTGGTATCACTCTTGAAGGAAACTATATGGGTAATAAATCCTTAACTTATAAGGAAAATGGTCACAAAGAAGCCGGACATTTTGGTCAACATGAAATTTTTACTGGCATTACGAATTTATATGAAGGAATCACTATTTGTCATCCTGTCCATACAACAGCTCAAAGCGGTTCTATATTTACAACTATTGCAACTGCTACTGATGGCAACAGTAGTATTGCAGTTTATAATCCACCGGACGCGTCTGCTGAAGGACGATTATGTTTGGATTGTGGCTTTACTAAGCTTTATCTAAATTGGGATGCAGCAGGTACTGCACGTTACATTGTTAACGCAAGTTGTTGGCTTTTGGGTATTGAAAAACGGTTGAAATCCAAGAAAAAGAACAGAAAACTATAAGAAATACCAATATGTAGTTTTTCATCATTTTTATTTTTATTTAAACAGGAAAAAAATCATGAGCATCGAATATAAGACTATTTAAATACAATAAAGAAATTCACTAACTAAACTTATTTTATATGTCTCATACTTGAATAAGTCTAATCAGACAATGGCTTTAATCTTTCTCTACATCAACATAAATTCAATTGACGATTGAATTCAGTTATGGATGTATAGGTTCTAACAGTTTTTATGACTCTCTAAAGTTTGTTGCTGTAATGTATCATATACCGTCTATTCTGTATAAGTATGAAATTAATGTTTTTATGAGATAAAATTTAAAAAAATAATTTTTATTTCATTTATTTATGATCGCATGAAGAAAAATCATAATTATAATCAGAATCAATCTGATGTTTTGGAAATCGAAAGATTGCATTCCTTGTGATATGATGACGTTCAGTTGAAGATCCAAGTTTTTGAGTGTCTTTTATTTAACAAAAATGAGAACGACATATCCATTGGTAGAGTTGTCTTTTTACATTATTTGTTTTCAATGATATTTAATCGCTTACGAATATTATACAGTAATAAAAGAAAAGTCAAACCATCAAATGTTAAAGTAATACTGAAAGCAATTGTATGAGATATTTATTTTTATGCGAGATATAAAAAGCATTTCAATAATTGAGATTTGAATTACAATTTTTTGTATTCAAGAGAATATTCATGATGACCGATAACGATCCAATAGTTAATATATCTTCATATCCATCATTATTAAAATCTGCTACACCACTCTAAGTTAAATTACCTTGAACACTGGTGGAAAACGCAATTTGCGTCCAAAAATTACCATAACCATCTCCATAGAGAATATAAATATCATATGGTGATATCCTACCGATAGTTATATCTAAATGGCCATCTTTATTTAAATCATTAATAGAAATTACAACGTTTTCGTAACTTCCATTGTAACGAATCAAATCTTTTCTAGTAAATGTACTATTACAATATCCAAGTAAGAAACGTAATTCATTTCCACTGTATGTAATAAATATATCCAAGAAATTATCATTATTGAAATCAGCAAAAGACATCTGATCTGGATATAGAGCACCACCAGTAAAAATATTTTCACTTCGTCGAAAACTGCCATTTCCATATCCCAAATACAAGGCTATATTTCTATATATCATGTCTATAGCAGCAATATCCTCATATCCGTCATTATTAAAATCATGAACACCGACTGCTGTTGGATAACTATCGCTTTCAGCTAAAATAATTCCATTATTTAAAAAACTTCCATTACCAACACCAGTAAAAAGATAAATAGTGTCTGTTAAATCTTCAATAAAAACAATATCCAAATATTGATCATTATTAAAATCGGCAACTTAATCAAATTATCATCAATAACATGTTGAGAAAATAAACAAAATCGTTTTAATAGTTCAAACTAAATGAAAAGACAAAAACAAACCAATTTTATAGAAGATAAATTCAAGATTAACTTGAAAACTAGCCGTTGTTTGAAAGCTTCCCACGCCGTATCGACTTGCTATCGGTGCATACAAAGCTTCAATCCATTTTGGATCAATAAAATAACTTGAACAAACATCTTGAAATGTAAAATGAATAGAAACAAATGTTTCATAAGGAATTGACACTGTTGAACATGAACATGAAAGACTCTCTGCATGCTCATTATAGAGTTCATTAAATAGATCAGGATTTATATTTTCAATAATAACTGTTTGACGTTTTGGTTCGATCAACGTCGTATAAAAAAGTACATAGAGACACACTGAAATCAAAATCAAAATATTTGTTTCATTATCATCATCATCATAATCATTTTCTTCGGCCATAAACAGATTGTAGTTTTGAATTTTATTAGAAAGCCAGTGACATATTTTTCCCAACTTCATTTTACAAATGACTTCAACAACAAAAAAACGAGAAACTAATTATTTTGTCTTATTCTCTAGTATTTAAGAATCCAATTCAACGAGTTAGAAATCATTTTCCATTACAGTCGATAATTTAAAATGTCAAAATGTTATTTTTATAGATGAAAACAGCATGATCAAAAAAACTTTGTTTTTCTTTTCACCCATTCTGCACTATATTACCACGGCCATGAATTGTAAAGTAAATAAAAGAACACGAGAAAGAGAGAGAGAGCCCGTAGAACTGATAAAAAAAAGAAAAAGTACGTTAGTGCAAATTCAGAGTACGTTGCACATGAATCGATGTAACTGTCATATAAATACTGCAACAATTTTGCATAATACGATATAATACTATGGCCAGTTTAACTAATTA
>Ga0209930_1002836_pt1 | contig 19003 bp, 20 predicted proteins | sample ThiBiot_500_biof_2_FD_183948 | JGI IMG/M metagenome (GOLD analysis project Ga0209930, IMG submission 183948) | Wastewater bioreactor microbial communities from Cape Town, South Africa - Thiocy_cont_500_biof (SPAdes) | ecosystem: Engineered > Bioreactor > Thiocyanate-remediating >... | reverse complement strand
GAATTGTCGGCGAAGTAATCGGCGCTGTGCAGGACGAAGCCGCGCCCCGTCTCGACCGGGCCGCCGCGCTGCACGATCATGCGGCTCGCCGCGCGCGGCAGGCGGATTTCGGGGCCTTCCGGGATGATATCGAGCTGGACGAGGAGATCGGAGAAGCTGATCTGCGGCACCGCCTGGTTGACGACGATGCCCATCGCGCCCTCTTCCGAATGGGCGCAGAGATAGATCACCGAGCGGGCGAAGCGCTCGTCGAGCATGCCGGGCATGGCGACGAGAAACTGCCCGTCGAGATAGCCCTGCTCGTGATCATCCATGCCTTTTTTCCTCACCATTGCTCGACTCTAGCACCCCGGACACAAATTGAAAGCACGCGGCCGTGACGCGGCTGCCTGTCGGCGCACCAAGACGTGATGACCGCCATCTGGCGCGACGCGGCGCGGGCGGCTAGAGCAGCGCAGTTGCCAGCCCGCCCTTCGCAATCGCCGTGACGCCGCTCCGTTCCATTCTCGCATCATTGCTCGTCGTCCTTCTGCCCGCCGCCGGCGATGCCGCGACGGGCGCGTGGTCGACCACGGATCATGTCGGCATCCGCCTTATCGCCGCGCAGTCGGCGCCAGGCGTGCCGCTGCAGGCGGCGATCGAGATCGTGCTCGATCCGGGCTGGAAGACCTATTGGCGGACGCCGGGCGATGCAGGCATTCCGCCGCGCTTCGATTTCTCGGGGTCCGAAAACGCGAGCGGTGCGGACGTCGCCTTCCCGGCGCCGGAGCGGAGCGACGACGGTTTCTCGGTCTCGAATGTCTATCACGACCGCGTCGTGCTGCCGGTCAGCTTCGCGCAGACCGATCCGTCGCAGCCAGTCCAGCTCGAGCTCACCGCCAATCTCGGCATCTGCGCCGATGTCTGCGTGCCGATCAATCTTTCGGCCAGCCTCGATGTTTCTCCAGGCGCTCCGGATGACGGCGCCATGGCGGCCATCACCGCGGCGCGCGCCGCGCTGCCGGGGCCGGGCCGCGCCGGCGCCTTCGCGGTGACGGGCCTGGAGCGGGCCGGCGGCAGCGACAAACTGCCGGAATTCGAGGTCACGGTCATGGCACCGGATCCGGTCGCGACGACGCTTTTCGTCGAGATGCCGCCGGATTGGTATCCGGCGCCGCCGGAGCCGGAGACGGCGAGCGGCGGTCCCGTCCGGTACAGGATCGCCGTCGACCGCAAGACGGCGACGACGCCGCTGGATGGCGCGGTCGTGCGGCTCACGATGACGTCGAACGGGGAGGCGGCGACGCGCGCCTTCAGGCTCGGCCCGGACGGCCAGGCGGTGTCGATCGCCGACTGAGCCCACCTTCCGGCGAGGGTCGAAAGGCTCTACGGTGCCGGGCTCCACGACTTCCCCAAACCAGGAGCCAAGCATGACGATCTCGGTTGGCGAGCGCCTTCCCGACGCCGTTTTCCGCATCAAGACCGCCGACGGCGTCGTCGAGAAATCGACGGCCGACATCTTCGCCGGCCGCAAGGTCGTGCTGTTCGCCGTCCCCGGCGCCTTCACGCCGACCTGCCATGCCAACCACCTGCCGGGCTATCTGGAGCAGGCGGACGCCATCCGCGCCAAGGGCGTCGACGAGATCGCCGTGGTCGCCGTCAACGACCACCATGTGATGGGCGCCTGGGAAAAGGCGACCGGCGCCGACGGCAAGATCCTGTTCCTCGCCGATGGCGCCGGCCTCTTCACCAGGGCGGTCGGGCTCGACATCGATCTCGGCGCCGCCGGCCTCGGCCTCCGCTCGAAGCGCTATGCGATGATCGTCGAGGACGGCGTCGTGAAGGCGCTGAATGTCGAGGAGGCGCCGGGCGTCAGCGTCTCGGGTGCCGCGGCGATCCTCGGGCTGCTGTGATCCTTGCAGAGCGCGGCGTTTCTGATTAGCTAACAACTTGGCTAACCGGAGGCCGAGCCATGATCCGCGTCAAGATGCATGAGGCGAAGACGAACCTCTCCCGCCTGGCGGCCCGCGCCGCGGCGGGCGAGGAGGTGATCATCATGCGTGGCGACACGCCGGTCGCCCGCCTGATGCCGCTCGCCGCCGAGGAAAAGCCTCGCCGCCAGCCGGGGCGCTTCAAGGGCGTGTTCGACCTTGACGATCGCTTCTTCGAGCCGCTGCCCGAGGATGAACTCGAAGCTTGGAACAATCCCAAGTGAGGCTGCTGCTCGATACGCATGCTTGGATCTGGTGGAACACCGGCAATCCAAGGCTCGGCCGCGCGCTCGTCGATCGGATTGCCGACAATGGGGATGCTGTCTTTGTCAGCGCAGCATCCGTCTGGGAGACGGTGACCAAGCATCGCCTCGGCAAACTGCCGGATGCCGAGCCGTTCATCGCCGACATCGAGGCGGTGATCGACAAGGACGGTTTCGAGCGGTTGGCAATCACGACGCGCCAAGCGGCCGCGGCGGCTTCGTTTGACCACCCGCACAAGGACCCCTTCGACCGGCTGCTGATCGCGCAGGCGCTGACCGACGGGCTGACGCTCGTGTCGAACGAGACGCTGTTCGACAGCTTTGGCGTCAAGAGGCTCTGGGACTAACCGCTGCTCGCGCGCCGCGCCGGCTTGAATGGCGCCATGCCCTGGCGGGCGAGGAGGTCGGCCTTCTCATTGGCTTCGTTGCCGGCATGGCCCTTGACCCAGTGCCAGGCGACATCGTGGCGCTGCAGAGCGGCGTCGAGCTGCTGCCAGAGGTCCACATTCTTGACCGGCTTCTTGTCGGCGGTCTTCCAGCCGTTCTTCTTCCAGCCGAAGATCCAGCCTGTGATGCCGCCCTTCACATATTGGCTATCGGTATGGAGATCGATCGCGCAGGGACGCTTCAGCGCGTTCAGCGCCTCGATCGCCGCGGTCAGCTCCATGCGGTTGTTGGTCGTCTCGGCGGCGCCGCCGGAGAGTTCCTTCTCCGTGCCGTTATAGACGAGCACGGCGCCCCAGCCGCCTGGTCCCGGATTCCCGGAACAGGCGCCATCCGTCCAGATCTGGACGCGCTGCGTCTCGCTCACGGCTCGATCCCGTAGGCGCGGACATCAGCGACCGACTGGTGGAAGCGGAGCTTCCTGAGATATTCGAGCGGATCCTTCGGCGCCACGAGCGCGCCGGGCGGCACGTTGAGCCAGTCATAGAGCCGCGTCAGCAGGAAGCGCAGCGCCGAGCCGCGGGCGAGCAGCGGCAGCGCTGCCCGCTCGGCGGCGGAGAATGGCCGGGTCTTCTCATAGGCGCCGAGCAGGGCGCGCGCCTTGGTGACGTTCAGCGCGCCATCCGCCTCGAAGCACCAGGCATTGAGGCAGATCGCGGCGTCATAGGCGAAGAAGTCGTTGCAGGCGAAATAGAAGTCGATGAGCCCCGACAGCTTCCCCCGCAGGAAGAAGACATTGTCGGGGAAGAGGTCGGCATGGATGACGCCGGCCGGCAGGTCGGTCGGCCAGTTCTTCTCGAGGACATCGAGTTCGGCAGCGATGAGCTCCACCAGGCCGGGCGTCACGCTGTCGGCCCGCTCCCTCGATCGCTCGAAGAGCGGGCGCCAGCCGGGCACAGAGAGCGCGTTGCGGCGGGAGAGCGCGAAGCCTTCGCCGGCGATATGCAGTTCGGCGAGCGCCGTGCCGACCGCGGCGCAATGCTCGACGCGCGGCCGGCGGATCCACATGCCGTCAAGGAAGGTGACGATCGCCGCCGCGCGGCCCGAGACCTCGCCGAGCGCTTCGCCGGCGCGGTTGCGCACCGGCTGCGGACAGGTGAGGCCGCGGCGGGCGAGATGCTCCATCAGCCCGATGAAGAAGGGGAGATCGTTCGGATCAACCCGCTTCTCATAGAGCGTCAGGATATGCGGCCCCTTCTCGGTCACGAGCAGGAAGTTCGAGTTCTCGACGCCTTCGGCGATGCCCTTCAGCGACACCACCGTGCCGATGTCGTAGGTCGCGACGAAGCGGTCGATCTCGTCGTCGGAGATCTCTGTATAGACGGCCATGGTCCGGTCAGGCAGCGGCGGGGCGCAGTTCGCGCGGCAGGTTGAAGGCGATCGTCTCCTCGGCCGTCTGCACGACCTCGACGGTCACGGCATAGCGGGCGGCGAAGGCGTCGATGACTTCCTCGACCAGCACTTCCGGTGCCGAGGCGCCGGCCGTCACGCCGACGCGCCGGAGGGGCCCGAGGGCCACCCAGTCGATCTCGGCGGCGCGCTGGATCAGCACGGAAACGGGGCAGCCCTCGCGCTCGGCGACTTCGCGCAGGCGCTGCGAATTGGACGAGTTCGGCGCGCCGACCACGATCATCGCATCGACGGAAGCCGCGATCCGCTTCACCGCCTCCTGGCGGTTGGTCGTCGCGTAGCAGATATCTTCCTTGTGCGGCGCCGTGATCGCCGGGAAGCGCGCGGTCAGCACCTTGACGATCGCCGCGGTGTCGTCGACCGAAAGGGTCGTCTGCGTGATATAGGCGAGTTGCTCTGGGTCGCGCGGCTGGAAGGTCTCGGCGTCGGCGACCGTCTCGATCAGCGAGACCGAGCCCGGCGGAAGCTGGCCCATGGTGCCGATCACCTCGGGATGGCCGGCATGGCCGATCAGCACGATCTCGCGGGAGCGCTTGAAATGGATCTGCGCTTCCTTGTGCACCTTGGAAACGAGCGGGCAGGTGGCGTCGAGGAAGAACATCTGCCGCGACTTCGCGGCCTCGGGCACGCTTTTCGGCACGCCATGCGCCGAAAACACCACCGGCTGGCCGTCATCAGGGATCTCGTCGAGTTCCTCGACGAAGATCGCGCCCTTGCGGCGAAGACTGTCGACGACATAGCGGTTGTGGACGATCTCGTGGCGCACATAGACCGGCGCGCCGAACTTCTCCAGCGCCAGCTCGACGATCTGGATCGCCCGATCGACGCCGGCGCAGAAGCCGCGCGGCGCGGAGAGCAGGATTTCGAGCGGAGGCTTGCTGGTTTCGTCCATGAGGATCTCGTCCGGCGATGCCCGGAATAGAGGGAGGCGAGACGCGACTGTCAAGCGGCGCGGACGGTGTCGATCGACGACACGTCGATCTCCCGCTGCGCGCGCCACAGATCATGCTCGGCCTGCATGCGAAGCCAGACCCGGCCGCCGTCGCCGAAGAACTTGCCGAGGCGGACAGCCATGGCCGGCGTGACGGGCTGCTTGCAGGACAGAATGTCGTGCAGCGTCTGGCGCGAGATTCCGAGGCGCCGTGCAATCTCGGACTTCGGCAGACCCGTGGCGGGAATGACGATTTCCGACAGCAGTTCACCGGGATGAGCCGGTTCGATGTCGGCATGCCGTGCTGCTGCGTCAGCCATGATAATCCTCCATGTCGACATCCACCGCATCCTCGCCATCGAAGGCGAAGGTGATCCGCCAATTGCGGGAAACGGAGACCGCGAAGCGTCCAGCCATGTCGCCGCTGAGCGCGTGGAAGCTCAGTCCGGGCAAGTCCATCTCCTGCGGAACCGCGGCGACATCGAGGCGCGACAGAACGAGACGGACGCGTTTCAGCCAATCAGGACGGATGCCAGACGCATCGCCTTTGGTCCAGTAAGCCCGAATTGCCTTGCTGCGGATCGAGCGGATCATGCGATATGTAAGGTCGCGCCTGACGTGACGTCAAGTCTGGCCTGTCACTCGCCGCCTGCCGCCTTAAGCGATCATTGCCTCTTCCTCGCGGAAGAGGAGCGTGCCCGCTTCGGCGGCGGTCATGGCCGGGCCGAAGAGCTGGCCAGCGGCGAATTCGCAGCCGATATCGTAGAGATCGAGTGCGTCGTCCTCGCTCTCGGCGCCCTCCGCCATGACGTCCATGTGGAGGTCGTGCGCGAGGCCGACCATGGCGCGCAGGATGACGCGGCGCTGCCGCGCCGTCGGGCCGCGCACGAAGCCCTGGTCGATCTTCAGCGTGTCGAAGGGCAAGCGCTGGAGATAGGACAGCGAAGAGTGGCCGGTGCCGAAATCGTCGAGCGTCAGGCCGGCGCCGAGATCGCGCACGCGGGCGAGCACCTGCACTGCATATTCCGGGTTCTCCATCACGAGGCTTTCGGCGAATTCGAGCTTCAGCGTGCCGCGCTGCACCGCCGCGCGCGAGAGAACCGATTTCACGTCGTTGATGAGGTCGTGGCGCAGAAGGTGGCGGCTCGACATGTTGACGGCCACGAAGAGCGGCACATGGGGGCCGAGCTGCTCCTGCCATTCGGAAAGCTGGCGGGCGGCCTTGTCGAGGACGAAGAGGCCGAGCGGCATCATCAGCCCGTTGCGCTCGGCGAGCGACAGGAACTCGCTTGCCGGCACGCGTCCGAGCTTCGGATGGTCCCAGCGCATCTCGGCTTCGAAGCCGCCGACGGTCCGGTCCTCCAGCCGCACGATGGGCTTGTAGAGGATCTTGATCTCCTCGCGGCCGATGGCGCGGCGGAGATCCGCCTCCAGCGTCAGCGCATCGCCGCCATTCTGGCGCAGCGCCGGGCGGAAGGCCTCGATGCGGTCGCCGCCGAGCCGTTTCGCGGCATACATGGCGATCTCGGCGTCGCGGAACATCTCCACCGCGTCGCGGCGCTCGGCGTCGTGCATGGCGATGCCGAGCGAGGCGGTGAGGAAGATTTCCTTGTCGCCGAAGGAGATCGGCGCGCGCAGCGCCCGGCGCACGCTGTCGGCGAAGCCGGCGATCCGCTCGGGCTCGCTCTCGGAGAGGAGCAGGAAGCCGAACTGGTCGCCGGAGAGGCGCGCGAGCGTATCCTGCGGCTTCAGGAGGCGCGACAGGCGGCGCGCGACCGTGAGCAGGATCGAGTCGCCGACCGAGATGCCGAAGCTGTCATTGACATGCTTGAAGCGGTCGATGTCGAGCACGAAGACCGACGGCTCGGCTGCTTCCTCGACCTCGGCGCGGATGAGCGCGGCGGCGAGCCGGTCCATGAACAGAGCGCGGTTGGCGAGGCCGGTGAGATTGTCGAAGACGGAATCATGCAGCAGCCGCTCCTCGGCGGTGCGCTCCTCCGTCACGTCGCTCATGGTGCCGACGCAGCGGGTGACCTCGCCATCGGAGCCGATGACCGGCCGCGCTCTGAGATGGAACCAGCGATAATGGCCGTCCTCGGCGCGGAGGCGGAAGTCCTGCGCGATGCGGCCGCGGCGCTGTTCGATGACGGCGTCGAGCGTCGCCTTGAAGCGGTCACGATCGGCGGGGTGCAGCACGTCGAGCCAGTCGCGGGCCGGGCCTTCCAGCGTGCCGTGCTTGAGGCCGAGCAGATCCTCGGCATCGGCGCCGGTCAGGATGCGGTCGCGTGCGACGTCCCAGTCCCAGACGATGTCGCCGGCGCCAACGAGCGCGAGCGCGCGGCGCTCGGTCTCGCCGATCGCGCCCTGCACGACGGTGCCGCCGGCAAAGGCGTGCTGCATCACCGTGACGCCGATCAGGAGCACGATGAGTACGAGGCCGCCATTCAGCGCCGGCTGGATGACGTCGTTGGCGAGCGCGCCGGTGATGGTGAGATAGGCGCCGAACACCCAGACCATCAGGAGAACCCAGGTCGGGATCAGCATGATGGCGCGGTCGTAGTGGTGCAGCGACAGATAGACGATGACCAGGAAGCCGACCGCCACCGTGGCGCCGAGCGAGATGCGCGCGACGCCCGAGGCGATGCCGGGTTCGAACACGGCGACGCCGAGCAGGAAGGCGAGGCCGACCAGCCAGGCGATGACGGCATGGCTGTAGCGCACATGCCATCGGTTGAGGTTGAGATAGGCGAAGGTGAAGATCAGCAATGTCGCCGAGAGCAGCACCTCGGCGCCGGCGCGCCACATCTTGTCGTCGCCGGGCGCGATCTGGATCACCTTGTTCCAGAAGCCGAAATCGATGCAGAGATAGATGAGCACCGACCAGGCGAGCGCCGCCGTCGCCGGGAACATCGCCGTGCCCTTCACCACGAAGACGATGGTGAGGAAGAGCGCCAGAAGGCCGGAAATCCCCAGCACGATGCCGTGATAGAGGGTGAAGGAGTTGATGGAGTCCTTGTAGGCGTCGGGATCCCACAGATAGAGCTGTGGCAGGTTGGGCGTCCGGAGCTCGGCGACGAAGGTCACCACGGCGCCGGGGTCGAGCGTGATGCGGAAGATGTCCGCCTCCTGGCTCGGCTGGCGCTCCGGCGGGAAGCCCTGGCTCGGCGTTACCTGCGCGATGCGCGATGCGCCGAGATCGGGGATGAGCAGGCCGGAATTCACGAGACGGAAATGCGGCGCCACCAGAAGGCGGTCGATCTGCTCGTCGCCATTGTTGGCCAGCGCGAAATAGGCCCAGAAGGAGTTGCCGCCCGCCTCGTTGGAGCGCACCTCGATGCGGCGCACGATGCCGTCGGCGCCGGGCGCGGTCGAAACCTGCACGCGGTCGGAAGGCTCGCGCGAGGCGTAGTCGATCGCCGTGGTGAGATCGAGGGTCTTCCCGTCGAGCGGCACGGTGAGGGCGTCGAGCGCATGGGCGGGCAGAACCACCCCGGCGATCAAGAACACCACCAGCCCGATCGCTGCGACGATACGGTTAACCGACAAACACACCTCCTGCAGGGCCGTCGAGAAGTACTATCCCGAGGCTGGTCCGTCCAAGGGTTTTTGGCCGTCCGCCGGCGCTGTCCTCAAGGGCGGGGATCATCGCTGACGATGGCGAACAGGAGATGGTCCTGCCAGCGGCCATCGATGTTGAGATAGCGGCGGGCGTAGCCCTCGCGTGTGAATCCGGCTTTTTCGAGAAGGCGGATGGAGGCGGCGTTGTGCGGCAGGCAGGCTGCTTCCAGCCGGTGCAGCCTCAGCGTGTCGAAGACGAAGGGAATGACCGCCTTGACGGCCGCCGTCATGAAGCCGCGCCCGGCGAAGCGCTCGCCCATCCAGTAGCCGAGCGAACAGGATTGCGTGACGCCGCGCACGACATGGGAGAGCGTCAGCCCGCCGACCAGCGCCATGTCAGCGGAGCGGAAGACGAGAAAGGGATAGCCCGTCGCCTCCTGGATCTCGCGCTGGTAGCGGCGCAGGCGCCGGCGGAACGCAGGCCGCGTCAGGTCGTCGACCGGCCAGACAGGCTCCCAGGGCGTCAGGAAGGTGCGGCTGGCGCCGCGCAATTCGCTCCATGACTGGTAATCGCCCATGGCGGGGCTTCGGAGCGTGACCGTCTCGGTCGAGATCACCGGGGTCGGCTGGAACGGAACGACCGAGCGCAGGAATTCCATTCCGGCTCCTATGCCGCGACGGGCGAGCCCAGGCGTTCGGCGATCCGGTCGCGATGCGCGAGCCGCTCGATCGGCCCGATGGCCGCGAGCGTCGGCGTCGAGCCGGTGAAGATGCGGCCGGCGAGTTCGCGAAGGCGCACGGTATCGACCGCGTCGATCTTCGCGACCAGTTCATCGACCGGGATGGTGCGGCCGAAAAGGAGAACCTGGCGGGCGAGCTGGCCGGCGCGGGCGGCGGGGCTTTCGAGGCTCATCAGCAGGCTGGCGCGCATCTGCGCCTTGGCGCGCGCCACCTCGGCCTCGGAGATGTCGAGGCTGGCCCGTTCGAGTTCGCCGGTCAGGACCGGCATCAGCTCGTCGATATCCTCGGCGCCCGTCGCCGCATGGATGCCGAAGAGCCCGGTATCGGCGAAGCTCCAATGGAAGGAATAGATCGAATAGCAGAGGCCGCGCTTCTCGCGGACCTCCTGGAAGAGGCGCGAGGACATGCCGCCGCCGAGCAGCGAGGCGAGGATCTGGACGGCATGGAAATCCTCGGAGGCATAAGGCAGCCCCTCGAAGCCGAGCAGGATCTGCGCCTCCATGAGCTTGCGCCGCTCGCGCAAGTCGCCGCCGACATAGCGCGCCGTCTCGGGCGCCGCGAGCGGGGTGGAAGGCAAAGAGGCGAACCGGTCCTCGGCGAGACGCACGAGGCTCTCATGATCGACGGCGCCGGCGGCGGAGAGCACCATCGACGGACCGTGATAGTTGCGGTCCAGATAGGACGAGAGGTGCTGCGGGCGCGTCCGGCGCACCGTCTCCTCGGTGCCGAGAATCGTGCGGCCGAGCGGCTGGCCGGGGAAGGCGCCTTCGACCAGGAAGTCGAACACCCGGTCCTCGGGCGTATCGAGCGAGGCGCCGATCTCCTGCACGATGACGTGCTGCTCGCGCTCGAGTTCGTTGGCGTCGAAAGCCGAATTGCAGAGGATGTCGGAGAGGATGTCGACCGCGAGCTCGGCGTCGGGCTTGAGGATGCGGGCGTAGTAGGACGTCGTCTCGACGCTGGTCGCGGCGTTCACCTCGCCGCCGACCGCCTCGATCTCCTCGGCGATGTCGGTCGCCGAGCGGCGGGCGGTGCCCTTGAAGGCCATATGCTCCAGGAGATGGGAGATGCCGTGCTCGGCGGGGCTTTCGAGGCGGGAACCGGCGCCGACCCAGACGCCGAGCGCGGCGCTCTCGAGATGGTCCATGGCGTGGCTCGCGACCGTGAGGCCCGAGGGCAGTCTCGTCACCTCGACGCTCATGGGCGACCTTCTGGACGGATCGCCCGGCTCGGATCGATCATGTTTCTGCCCTTTCCGCGACCGCCCGCGCCCGTTCCTCGACGAAACGGGCGACGGCGGCGCTGTCGTTGGGAAGAACGGCGAAGCGCTCCTCCCGCTGCATGAGATCGCCGAGCCAGGAGGGCAGGGCGGGCCTGACGCCGGTCGCGGCCTCGACCGCGGCCGGGAACTTGGCCGGATGAGCCGTGGCGAGCGTCACCATCGGCGCCGCCGAGACATCCAGGCGCGCCGCGACCGAAAGCGCCACGGCCGTGTGCGGATCGGCGAGATAGCCGGTGGCGGCGAGCATCGAGCGCATCGTCGCGGCGGTATCGTCCTCGCCGGCGCGGCCGGCGGCGAATTCGGAGCGGATCGCTTCCAGTGCCGCTCCCGGAACCGTGAAGGCGCCGGACTGCGCCAGCCCGCCCATCAGCTGGCGGACCACGGCGTCGTCGCGCCCCGCCGCCTCATAGAGCAGCCGCTCGAAATTGGACGACACCTCGATATCCATCGAGGGCGACTGCGTCGGCACGACGCCGCTCTTCTCGTAGCGTCCGCTTTCGAGCGTCCGCGCGAGAATGTCGTTGGCGTTGGTGGCAATCACCAGCCGCTCGATCGGCACCCCGATCCGCTTCGCCACATAGCCGGCGAAGACATCGCCGAAATTGCCGGTCGGCACGGTGAAGGAGATGGGCCGCCATGGCGCGCCGAGCGCCAGCGCCGAGGTGACGTAATAGACGACCTGCGCGACGATGCGGCCCCAGTTGATCGAATTGACGCCCGAGAGCGAGACGCGGTCGCGGAACTTCAGATCGTTGAACAGCTGCTTGACGATCGCCTGGCAGTCGTCGAACGAGCCCTCGATGGCGACCGCGTGGACATTCGCCTCGCGCGCCGTCGTCATCTGGCGCTGCTGGACGGGCGAGACGCGGCCCTTCGGGAAGAGGATGAAGATGTCGGTGGCGCTGCGGCCGCGGAAGGCCTCGATGGCGGCGCCGCCGGTGTCGCCCGAGGTGGCGCCGACGATGGTGGCCCGCAGGCCGCGCGCGGCGAGGACATGGTCCATCAGCCGCGCCAGCAATTGCATCGCGACGTCCTTGAAGGCGAGCGTCGGGCCGTGGAAGAGCTCGAGCAGGAAGGCGTTCGGCCCGGTCTGCACCAGCGGCGTCACGGCGGGATGGCGGAAAGTGGCATAGGCCTCGCGGCAGAGGCGCGCGAGCAGCGCGTCGCCGATCTCGCCACCGACAAAGGGGCGGATGATCGCGAAGGCGACTTCGTCATAGGGTCGGCCGGCAAGCCGGGCCAGCGTTTCAGGCGAGAAGGCCGGCCACGTCTCGGGCACATAAAGGCCGCCGTCGCGTGCGAGGCCGGCGAGCAGGACGTCGCAGAATCCGAGCTGGGGCGCGGTGCCGCGCGTGCTCACATATTTCACGGAACTCGATACCTCCACCGGACCGCCTTCCGTCCCGGCGGCCGAAGCCGCACCCTATCGCCGGCCGGCGAAGGCGGCAAGCATATCGGGCCGGAGCGGGGCGCGTCGCGAGGGGCGCGCGGATCCTTTCGGCCACTAAGTCGCCAAAGACGGAAGCGACTGTTATAGAGGTCGCGCTTCAGCGTCGAGGAATATCTGGCAATGCAGTCATCGTCTGTCCGCGCTTCGCGTCCCGTCCGCTTCGCGCTGCCCGCCACGGCGATCCTCCTGGCCGCCGCGCTTGCCGGGTGCAACAGCTTCGGCGGCGGCTCGGAAAGCGCGTCCGCGCCGGTGCCGGTCGCAACGGCCGATGGATCGGCCGCGGCGCCGGTTGCGGCTTCCGGCGGTACCAATCCGGTCGCCAATGCGATTTTCGGCGGTCCCAGCGCCGGCATGGCCGGCGCCGTGGTGCTCGATCCCAACGACTATCAGGCGACCTTCAAGCTCTGCCCGCCGGTCGCGATCCGGCCCGGCACCGAGCAGATGACCGCCTATCAGGCCGGCGCCAAGCCTGACCCCGTCACCGGTGCCGGCCCGCCGATCACCTATATCGCTTCCATCGTCAAGACGGCCCGCGAATGCTCGAAGGCGGCCAATGGCGAGGTGGCGGTCAAGGTCGGCGTCATCGGCCGCGTCGTCGCGGGGCCGGCCGGCAAGGCGGGTCCGGTGACCATCCCGCTGCGCATCGCGGCGGTCCAGGGCACCGACAAGATGGTCTCCTCGCAGCTCTACAAGATCCAGGTGACGCTCGCCGAGCCCAATCTCGCGGGCGACTTCACCAAGATCGACCAGACGATCACGCTGCCGATCGCGCCCGGCAATTCCGACTACAAGATCTATGTCGGCTTCGACGAGGGCCCGGCGCCGAAGGCGCGGCGCGGTGCCCCGACCGGCTAAGGCGGACGGAAGGCGGCGCATCCGCTGCGGCGGTTCGCCCCTGGACGCGCCTCCGGTCTTCCTTGACTGGGGCGCGGCGCTCTCTACACTTCGCTCTCGGCCGGGTTGTCGTCGCGATCCGGCCGGGATGAGGCCCTAAAGGCATCGTTCCCACGACCGCCGGGAGAGACTGGCGGGGTTCGCCCCGCCGGCGCCGAAGGAGCAACCGCCCCGGAAACTCTCAGGCTCAAGGACCGGACGGTCGGCGACGCTCTGGAAAGCAGACCCGTCTCTTGTAGGCGGGGCTCACCGAAGGAGCAGCCTTCCCAGCCGCGAGGCAGGGGAGGGAAATCTCTCAGGTTCTCGGACAGAGGGGGCGCGGACAGTCCGTCTTTCGGACAGGCCGCGCATTGCAACCCCGTCCGAGGAGCCTTCATGGCCGACGCCGACTCGCCTTCAGCCGAATCCCTGCTCGAAACGCCGCTCGCGACGCTCCATCGCGCGCTCGGCGCCCGCATGGTGCCCTTCGCGGGCTATGCGATGCCGGTCCAGTATCCGTCCGGCATCCTCGCCGAGCATAACTGGACGCGCGAAAAGGCCGGTCTCTTCGACGTGTCGCATATGGGCCAGGCCTTCCTGGAGGGGCCCGACCACGCGACCACCGCGCGGGCGCTGGAGGCGCTGACGCCCGGCGATTTCCTTGGCCTCGCGCCCGGCCGCATCCGCTACACGCTGCTGACCACGGCCGAAGGCGGCGGCATCATCGACGATCTGATGGTGACGCGGCCGGCCGATGCGGCGGACGGGACGCTGTTCCTCGTCGTCAACGCTGCTCGCAAGGCGATCGACTACGCCCATATCGCCGCCAATCTACCCGAAGGCGTCACGCTGCGGCCGATCGAGGACCGCGCCCTGCTCGCCCTGCAGGGGCCGCTCGCCGCGGCGGTGCTCGCCCGGCACGTCCCCGGCGCCGAGACGATGGGCTTCATGACGGCGGCCGACACCGCTTTCGACGGCATCCCGGTCGCCATCAGCCGCTCGGGCTATACCGGCGAGGACGGCTACGAGATCTCCGTCGCCGCCACCGAGGCGGAAGCGGTGGCGCGGGCGCTGCTCGCCGCGGAGGAGGTCAAGCCGATCGGGCTCGGCGCACGCGATTCGCTTCGCCTCGAGGCCGGTCTCTGCCTCTATGGCCACGACATCGACGAGGCGACCTCGCCGGCCGAGGCCGATCTCGGCTTCGCAGTCTCGAAGCGTCGCCGCGCCGAGGGCGGCTTCCCCGGCGCAGGGCGCATCATCGCCGAATTCGCCGATGGCCCGGCGCGGCTGCGGGTCGGCATCCAGCCGGAGGGTCGCGCGCCGGCGCGCGAGGGCACGGAAATCCGCGATGCCTCGGGGACGCTGGTCGGGCTTGTCACCTCGGGCGGCTTCGGGCCGACCGCCGGCGGACCGGTCGCGATGGGCTATGTCGCCGGGGATGCCGCCGCGCCCGGCACGCCGCTGACGCTTTCCGTACGCGGCAAGGATCTTGCTGCGCGCGTGGTGCCGCTGCCCTTCGTGCCGCACCGCTATTTCCGCAAGAACGCTTCCTGAAACACGCCTTCCAACCGACAAGAACCAGAGGACCAGCCGCCATGGCGACCTATTTCACCAAGGACCACGAATGGGTCCGCATCGACGGCGACATCGCGACCGTCGGCATCACGGACTATGCGCAGTCGCAGCTCGGCGATGTCGTCTATGTCGAGCTTCCCGAGATCGGCAAGGAGCTGAAGAAGGGCGACGAGGCGGCCGTGGTCGAATCGGTCAAGGCGGCGAGCGAGGTGTTCGCGCCGATCTCCGGCACCGTCGAGGGCGTCAATTCCGGGCTCGTCGACCAGCCCGCCGCGATCAATGAAGCCGCCGAGGGCGCCGGCTGGTTCCTGCGCCTCGTCGTGGCTGACAAGGGCGAGCTCTCCGGCCTCATGGACGAGAGCACCTACCGGAATTTCCTCGAGACGCTCTGAGCGGGCCGTCAATCAAAGGGTGCGCGATGCGCTATCTTCCCCATTCCGAGGCGGATCGGCAGGCGATGCTCGCCGCCATCGGCGTCGGCTCGATCGATGATCTCTTCCTCGACATCCCGGCCAATCTCCGCGTCCATGGCCTCACCTTGCCCGAGGCGGCGGGCGAACTTTCCGTCGAACGGACGCTCGGGCGGATGGCGGCGCGCAATGTGCCGGCCGGATCGGTGCCGTTCTTCGTCGGCGCCGGCGCCTATCGGCACCATGTGCCGGCGAGCGTCGATCACCTGATCCAGCGCTCGGAATTCCTCACCTCCTACACGCCGTACCAGCCCGAGATCACGCAGGGCACGCTGCAATATCTCTTCGAATTCCAGACCCAGGTCGCGCATCTGACCGGCATGGAGGTCGCCAACGCCTCGATGTATGACGGCTCGACCGCGACGGCCGAGGCGGTGCTGATGGCCCATCGCGTGACGCGGCGGAACAAGGCCGTGCTCTCGGGGGGACTGCATCCGCATTACCGCGCCGTTGTCGCGACGACCTCGGCCATGGCGTCGGACGGCGTCGATGCGCTCGACGCGGATCCGCTCGGCACCGAGGACATCCTCGCGCGCATCGACGCCGAGACCTCTTGCGTCGTCGTGCAGTCGCCCTCCGTCTATGGCCATCTCATCGACCTCGCGCCGATCGCCGAGAAGGCGCATCAGGTCGGCGCGCTGCTCGTCGCGGTCTTCACCGAGGCTGTTTCGCTCGGCCTCGTCGAGCCGCCGGGCGCGCAGGGCGCCGACATCGTCGTTGGCGAGGGTCAGTCGATCGGCAATCCGCTCACCTTCGGCGGCCCCTATGTCGGGCTCTTCGCAGCGCGGATGAAGCATGTCCGCCAGATGCCGGGCCGGCTCTGCGGCGAGACGGTCGACGCCGAAGGCCGGCGCGGTTTCGTGCTGACGCTCTCGACCCGCGAGCAGCACATCCGCCGCGACAAGGCGACGTCGAATATCTGCACGAATTCAGGCCTCTGCGCGCTCGCCTTCACCATCCACATGACGCTGCTCGGCGAGACGGGCCTCGCGCGGCTTGCCCGCATCAATCATGCGAATGCCGTCGAGCTCGCCGAGATGCTCGTCGAGGTGCCGGGCGTCTCGCTGCTCAACGAGAGCTTCTTCAACGAGTTCACGCTCCGCCTGCCGCGTGAAGCAGCCGGTGTCGTCGAGGCGCTGGCTGCGAAGGGCATTCTCGGCGGCGTCCCGGTCTCGCGGCTCGAGCCGGGCCGGCCCGACCTCGCCGATCTTCTCATCGTCGCCTCCACCGAGGTGAACACCGTCGACGACCGCATCGCCTTCGCGGCTGCTCTGACCGAGGTGCTGAAGTGAGCGCAGCTCCCTATGACTATGCCCACGATAATCTGTCGATGGCGCTTGGATTGATGGCGTGGAGCAGCGCAACGCTGCGAAAGCGGCTTCTGCTCGCTTATCAGAGTTACTTGTTCAAACTTCACGAGCGGGACTTCCCGCCCGAGCTGTCGCAACGCTACAGCGCTTTGATTGACGCTATGTCGACTATGCCTGCTCGTTATCCGCACGAGGGAACAGTTCAATCGACGCTAGAACAAACTCATCCCCTTAAGATTAAGGCGATGATCAAAGAGATATCGTCTATTCAATACAGTCTTGTGCATATTCGTTATAATTGACGAGGTGGGTAGATGACCATGAACACCCAAGGCCGGCCCACCTCCGCCGGAGAGGCTTCCGTGAGCGCGATCGATACCTTCACCGGCAATTGCGCGCTGCAGCAGGAAGAGGCGCTGATCTTCGAGATCGGGCGGCATGGCACGACGGGCGTCGATCTCGACGAGCCGGAGGCCTTCACGCCGCGGCTCGGCAAGCTCCAGCGCAAGGCGCCGCTCGATCTCCCCGGCCTCTCAGAACCGGAGGCGGTGCGCCATTATGTGCGGCTCAGCCAGAAGAACTACGCCATCGACAGCGGCCTCTATCCGCTCGGCTCCTGCACGATGAAGCACAATCCGCGCCTCAATGAGAAGCTGGCGCGGCTGCCGGGCTTCGGCGACATCCACCCGCTACAGCCGCTGTCGACCGTTCCCGGCGCGGTGGAGCTGATGGCCGAACTAGGCCGCTGGCTGATCGAGATGACCGGCATGACCAGCGTCGCCCTGTCGCCGAAGGCCGGCGCGCATGGCGAGCTTTGCGGCATGATGGCGATCAAGGCCGCGATCGAGGCGCGCGGCGAGCCGCGCGATATCGTGCTGGTGCCGGAATCGGCGCATGGCACCAATCCGGCGACGGCGGCGCTGCTCGGCTTCAAGGTCGTGACGGTTCCCGCCCGCGCCGACGGCACGGTCGATCCGGAGGCGGTGAAGGCGCTGCTTTCGCCTGAGGTCGCGGCGATCATGCTGACCAATCCGAACACCTGCGGCCTCTTCGAGCGCGACGTGGTCGCGATCGCTGCCGCGGTGCATGCCGCGGGGGCCTATTTCTACTGCGACGGCGCCAATTTCAACGCCATCGTCGGCAAGGCCAAGGTCGGCGAGCTCGGTGTCGACGCCATGCATATCAACCTGCACAAGACCTTCTCGACGCCGCATGGCGGCGGCGGGCCGGGGGCAGGGCCGGTCGTGTTCTCGAACCGCCTCGCCGCCTTCGCGCCGCTGCCTTTCGTGCGGGTCGGAGCGGAGGGACCGGTGCTGGTCGAGGACGAGGCCGAGCTTCAGGCCGGCGAGACGCCGTTCGGACGTATGGTCGCCTTCCACGGCCAGATGGGCATGTTCGTTCGCGCCCTGTCCTACATGCTCTCGCATGGTGGCAACGGCCTGCGCCAGGCGTCCGAGGATGCGGTGCTCAACGCCAATTATGTCCGCGCGGGCCTTCGCGACGTGATGACCCAGCCGTCGGGCGACCGCACCTGCATGCATGAGGTGCTGTTCGATGACGGGTTCCTCGAGGGCACCGGCGTCACGACGCTCGATTTCGCCAAGGCGATGATCGACGAGGGCTATCATCCGATGACGATGTATTTCCCGCTCGTCGTGCATGGCGCCATGCTGATCGAGCCGACGGAATCGGAATCGAAGGCCTCGCTCGATCTTTTCGTGGCGACGCTGCGCGATCTCGTCCTGAAGGCAAAGGCGGGAGACATCGCCCGCTTCCGCGAGGCGCCGCGCTTCGCGCCGCGGCGGAGGCTCGATGAGACGCGGGCGGCCCGCCAGCCGAAGCTCACTTATGAGCGGCCCGTCCCGTTCGAACAGGCGGCGGAGTAAGACTCAGGGCGTGCGGCTCGCGCTGAGCCGCGTGCCCCTGAAACCGCCGGCCGCGACGCTGTCGCAGAGCGCCTGCCATTGGCAGTCGGCGCAGGCGGCGCGGCTGGTGCCGGCTGCGAAGGCCGCCCGCATCGCCGAGAGGCGGTCCGCGTCGAGCGCGAAGCGGCTCCCGGCCTGAAGATCCATGCCGAGCAGCGCCGAGATGGCGCTGGCAGCAGCGGCGTCGCGCGCCGTCACGCTGTCGTTGCGGCAATGCGAATCGGGGAGCGACAGGGCGGGGCGCAGACGCTGTCCGGCCCGTCGACGAGGAGGATTTCCTCGCCGGCCGAAAGCCGGGCCAGCACGGCGTCGTAATTGGCGCAGAAGGCGGGGCTGTAGCCCTTGCCGACATAGGTCAGCATGCAGAGCAGGTGATGCGGCCGCAGCTCCACCGTCACCTGGCGCGCCGCCTCACTCGTCGAGGCCGGACCAGGCCGCGAAGGCGGCGACGGTGGCCGGCAGATCGGCCATGCGGCGAATGACCGTTTCGGCGCCGGCGGCGGTCAGCTGGTCGGCATGACCCGGCCAGGAATGCGAACCGCCGATGAAGCCGATGACGCGCATGCCGGCCGCCTTGGCGCCATGCACGCCATGGGTCGAATCCTCGATCACCACGCAGTTGCGCGGATCGGCGTCGAACTCGTTGGCGGCATGCAGGAAGACGTCGGGCGCCGGCTTCGGCCGCTTGTTGCCGATCGCTACGGCCGAGAAGACATAGGGCCGGAAGCGGTCATAGAGCTTGGTGCGCGTCAGCGAGATCTTGAGGCGCTCGGGCGAGGAGTTCGAGCAGATGCAGCGCTG
>Ga0209930_1002834_pt1 | contig 19027 bp, 19 predicted proteins | sample ThiBiot_500_biof_2_FD_183948 | JGI IMG/M metagenome (GOLD analysis project Ga0209930, IMG submission 183948) | Wastewater bioreactor microbial communities from Cape Town, South Africa - Thiocy_cont_500_biof (SPAdes) | ecosystem: Engineered > Bioreactor > Thiocyanate-remediating >... | reverse complement strand
CATCTCGAATTTTAATTTCGAGTATTTCATTTCGACTTGTTCGATTCGAATGTTTCGAAATCGGTGTTATGACATCGAGAAATGTCAATCGACATCGACGGAGATTTTCAATTGAATCAATTCATTTACATGCCAACGAAGAAATTCTGGGATATGAGAATATTTTTGCCAAGCAATCGATTGAAGACAAACGATACGATTGAATCAATCTATCGCGATTCGAAATGTACATATAGATGTCAGTTGAGACAGAACTATTAACTATTTATTTTTCAAAGAGAAAAGAAAAAGAATCAAGCAGAAAGAGAGAGAGAGAGAAAAAAGTGTTCATTCGTTTAGTAATTGGTTATTTGGATTCAATTAGGCGGTGGGAGATTTGGCATCGGTGGATAATTTGGTCGACGTCTAAAAAATAACGAACGATTTTTATTTCGAGAATAATCAAAGATTAACGTACAATTCCGATTGAATATTTCCGAAACGTTCGCCAGTATCCATGCCGAGTGCACCAGCACCAAGACCGAAACCAACACCACGAATGCCGTATTTGCGTGTGTAACATTGTTTACAATAGATATCACCGTCGTGTTCGGCTACATTTGTCATTTCTAACATTTTCTTGCAGAGACCTTGAAGAAAATATAAACACTTTTATCGGATGACGAGAAGAAACTCTTGATTTTTACCACAACGAAAGCAAATCTTATGCCACATTTTACCAGCAATCGGCACGGATTCAGCGTGAAATGCTGCATGACCACAACGTGGACATTGAGGAGTTTCCATACCATTAAACGACATAGTTAATCTTCCAAAAGAAAACCACGAAAATATATACGTATCTCTATTATACCAATAAAAACATATCTATCAACAATGACTTGTTAATATGACGCGTAGGTTTTGTCATCTATATTCATATTATAAACGACGTCATGTCGTCAATCTTGATATATCCAAATGAATCTAATTCAATTGTTTTACTTGGATAGATACTAATCGTCTCATCGTAAGATGAAAGATGCGTATTCAAGGTCGAAATGTATTCTATTTTCTATATCTGAATACATCTGTAATATATTCTCATCGATCAAATAGAAAGAAAGAAAGAAAAATGATTCGAATAGTTTCTTATTTCAATGGAAGGTTTAAATCAATTTCGAAAAGATTCATTCGAAGAAACATTCGCTGATTCAATTCAACAGTTAAATCAACAATTAAAACGACTTAACGAACGAACAGATGAACATTTTCATAAACGAAAAAAACAACTTCTACAATTCGAAAGACGAAATAATCATTATCGAACACGACAAAATCAATTCGATGAGAAATATCGGCAAATAATCGACGAAAATCAACAATTAATTCGGCAAATTAAAATTAAAATCATTCGCGATGATCGTCATGAACGACAACAACGAACGGATCAACATCAACGAATCTACCAACGACCATTGACAAGTTTTTTTCTTCTCATTGGAATTCTTTTTCTTGCAACAATGATCATTTTGTTTTTGAATCAAACGCATAAAAATTATTTTTAAAACAAACAAAATACAAGAATCATTGTTTTCATCTTTTTCAATGAATGAGTAAACTGAAATAATTGAATTACATTTACCAGCAAACACGTCAATGCAGATAATAATATTTTCGTTGTCATTGCTATTGGGAGATAGAAAATAAATGAAGCAACAGTCAATGCACCGAAACCGATCACTAAACCGATGATAAAGATTAAACCAAGTAGTTTTTGTGATATTTTACAGAATAGTTTAAAAGCAAGACAAATAAGTGTAAATACACTTGAACAAATACCGAGTTGATTGATTATATCGACGGTATCTTGTTCCGAATAGATCCAAACGAAACAAAGAATCGAATCAGTGGTTATATTTGAAATGATTTCATCAGATTGACAATCGATTCGTTCGTGTATCGAGAATTTCTTACCAATGAAACAATCGTGTACTTGCGTTGGACATGTGTCGTTGCCGGAATGAAAGTGTACAGTTACGATACAACCATCGACAAGGAGAAGTAAAATAATCCAAATGATTAAAATTATTTGACTGTTAAGAGATAAACGAAAACGTCGAGATGTGAGAAAACTAATTTCAAGATCGAAATAACTCAGAATTAACTTTGTCTTGTCAATACATTTGATATGAAATAATTTTTCAATTATTTCAACTCGGAAATGTTTTGGCAGAAAAGCAATAACACAAATTCCAATGATCAATAATGCGATGGAACATCCAAAGTATAGTCCCACGTAGAAACTGTATTCCATTGCTGTTGACTTTTTGTCTTATGTCAAAAAATTATGTGCATACAGAGAAAAAAAACATGCGTCAAGTCGAAATTCGAGTTATTTGAAGAAAAGATTAACTGATAGAATATTTATTAAAATAAATGTCGATAGAAAAAAATATTAGTTCGTCACAAGAGCCATTCGTTCATACTTAATTTCGTACCCAATCCAAAGAGAATGCCACCACCGAACATAAAAGCAGTTGTAATAAATGGTCCAACTAATAGATGCGTAGTTCCTGCAAACAAACAAAAGACTTATCTTCTAGAAAAGAAGAATTGATTTTTTTTTACCAGAAATGCCTTGACCACTCGTACAACCGCCTGCACATCGAGCACCAACAAGTAATAAGAAACCTCCGAGAATACTACTTACAATATTCGTTCCATAGTAATTTCCTAAAGGTGCCGTATTCGACAGGCCGGATGATAATGCACTACCACCAATAGCACCGACAGCAAAGAGAAGTGCAGTAAAATTCTTCAATCCATAGGCAAATGAATTTAACGATGGTAAAGCTTTACCGATGGGTTTTATTCGGCAGATTTGAGCTGCAGCAACAGTAAATGCTGATGATGCACCCAACGATTTTTCAAGGAAGAACATAAAGATAAATTGTAATAAACCAACGCCGGCACCGCAGATCGATGGTGGCCAAGCGACCATGCCAAGGACATGTCCCGTAGCTCGATTTGGATCGAACGTACCTCGTCGAAATAAATCAACAGGTAAATCTGATTTCCATGGAACGATAAATTCTAAACCGATTGAAGCACCTAAGAAAGCCAAACCGAAGATTGTATGAGTAGTTAAGCTATTCAAATGCAGTAAATCCGATACACGTCGAAGAAGAAGTGATGTAGCTGGTTGTTTTTCGCCTGTAATACGATGATGGACAACAATGTAATAAAAATACGTGCCAAGTAAACCACCGAGACAAGTAAACAGTGAATTCGTAATTCCCGATCCTCTATTTCAATTACAAGAACAATAAAAACTAGGCTCGATTATCGATTCTCTTACACTTGAACGAACACTGTTCCAGGACAACTGCCACATGTAATCATTCCCAATCCGATCATACTTCCACCGAATACATAATGAAGAACTATTATATTCACAATAAATTTTATTTGAAAACAAAAACAAAGAGATTTACTATTTCGTCGACTACTAAAATCAATATATCCATTGAGAATTTTCGCATACAAAGCTTTCGCACAAATTTCTAATAATGAAACACTCAACATCGATGTTCCAACAGCAGCCATGAACATTTTCAACATTGCAAATCGATTGAATAACATTTGTTGTCGAATGGTCGGCGCAATGAATACCATGCCTTTGTTTATAAAAAATCCGAACAGAACACCTGAGCCAGTCGCTAAGATCACTGTTCGAATATCAGCTAGAATCTTTTTCACATTACTCGAATTTCTTTTCGATTCATTGGTTGTTGGCGATATCTTGTGAACTAATTCAACCGCTTCGTCAAGTCTTGTTTGATGATGACTATCGTCGTTTATCATGACAGCAGTACAAAACGAAAAAAAATCGATGGTTAGTTACTATACGTCTAAATACGCGTTTTTTTTCTTCTTCTGTCAGTATTTATAAAAGAAAGAACGAGGAGAATGGCGCGTTTGCTATTTAATTATGTAAAGGTGACATTTAAAACGCACTGAGTCATACATATACTCTATTTTTACGCTCGGTACTTTTTACGTTTGCCGAGGTCGTTCTCATTTTGTATAGAAAAAAGTTCTGATTTATTTCAAAATAAAAAAAAGTCACCATTCACTTTTCATCAGTTTATAACTAAAACCGAATATGATGCCACTACCGAAGATCGAAGCCGTTGTAATAAACGAGCCGAGTAATAAATGCGTAGTTCCTTCAAACAAACAAAAAATAGATCTATCTTCCAGAAGATAAAAATTGACTTTTTTTTACCAGAAATGCCTTGGCCACTTGTGCAGCCACCTGCACATCGAGCACCAACAAGTAATAAGAAACCTCCGAGAATACTGCTCAAAACATTCGTTCCATATTCTTCTCCTAATGGAATCGTATGCGATAGGCCCGACGATATTGCACTGCCACCGATAGCTCCCAAAGCGAATAGAACAGCAACATAGTTTTTTAATCCATAGGCAAATGAATTTAACGATGGTAAAGCTTTACCAATTGGTTCTATTCGACAGATTTGAGCTGCAACAACGGTAAATGCCGATGATGCGCCCAACGATTTTTCAAGAAAGAAAAGAAAACAAAATTGTAATAAACCAACGCCAGCACCAGTAGCTGACGGTGGCCAAGCGACTAAACCGAGAAAATTGCCAGTAGCTTCATCAGGATCGACTGTTCCTCTTTCGAGTAAATCAGTAGGTAAATCGGTTTTCCATGGAACAGCAAATTCTAAACCGATTGCTACACCTAACAGAACAACACCAAAAATCGCATGAACAATCACGCTGGGCACATGAATAAGATCGGACAAACGACGAAGAAGCCACGATTTTTCCGGTTGTTTTTCTTTAGACACATGTTCGTGAATAACGATGTAGTAAAAATACGTACCAATCAAACCACCTAAGCACGTAAAAAGCGAATAAACAATACCTGACCCACTAGAAAATAATTCACATTTACTGAAGTGCAAGATAAGTTCTGTCGATTTATCCTTACACTTGAACAAAAACTGTTCCAGGACAACTACCGCAGGTAATCATTCCCAATCCAATCATACTTCCGCCGAACGCATAATGAAGAACTATTATATTCGCAATAAATTTTATTTCCAAACAAAAAACAAACGAGATTTACTATTTCGTCGATTGTTGTGTTCGATGTAACCATTGAGAATTTTGTTGTATAATTTGTTTGCGATTATTTCTAACATGGCAACACTTAACATCGATGTTCCAACAGCAGCGAGAAACATTTTCAACATGGCAAAACGTTCGAATATCATTTGTTTTCGAATAGTTGGTGCAATGAAAACCATGCCTTTGTTTATAAAAAATCCAAAAAGAATACCGAAAGTAATTGCATAGAGAATTGTACGAATATCGACTAAGATGCTTTTTAAACTATCGGATTTTCCTTTCACCGGAATATCTTGATTTGTTTTTAGATCGTCCGTTTTCGTTTGTAACATTATTGTATGGTTCGATCCGTTTTTTTGATCGTTTAAATAATTATTCAACGTTTAAATATGTCGATATTATTGTGGTGAAATAAAAAATATGAACTCAACTAATTCTGACGATGCAATTTTTTGTTCTCTCTCTCTTTACAAGCGATAAGGTGAGTAAAACAAAACTACATTCGGTCGGCTTGGCGTTCGGTACATTGGTAAAAATAATGGGGTCGCTCTCCTCTTTTTTTCTAAGTGATTGTATATGTGTATACAAAAGATTATTTTACAAGATGATTTGCTTTTCATCTTGACTACAACGTAGACAAACATAAGAGAAAGTCTTTTTTTTCTTTTCTTCAACCATGTGACACGATAATATGGACGAATATACGAAATGAGATCTATTGAGTTGCCAACGTTCCGATAGAGAAAGGATTCCACTGGAATTGTAATCCATCCGAGGTTCAATAGCTTTTTACGCGTCGACTTTGCGATATGAAGTCGAGCATTGCCATGCAAAAAATTAATTCGATTGAAGTTTTGCTACAACTCGATCCAATTGTTGAGAATAGAGATCGGTAATGATCGTACAACCAGCAGGAAGAAGTTCCCAGTAATTCCATACAAGCGTCCGCCCTCAAGTTTAAGCCGATTCATGTCCTCTTTATATACGTTTAATATGGAAACGTCTAGAACTTTCTTGGCTATACTAGAGAAATTCGAAAAAAAAACGTAAAAAAATTTGTTGTCAACCTATATGTTGAAAAAAAGAGCAACTGATAAGCTTTAAAATTTTCTTTTATTTATCATTATTCATATATAAAAGTAAACTGAAACAAGTAAAGTTGAAGTATTTTTAACATGGATAAAACATCGCGCAAACGGGTGATAGTATTTGGGAATCCAGGCACAGAGAAAACTCCTTTTGTTAATACATTAATCGGAGGCAAAGATCTATGCAATGAAATAGTTATCGATTCTAGTCGTTATACTATTTATGACACGCCAGGTCTCATTGCTGATAATCAAGTAATTAATTATACCATCATTTCTTGCGAATTTGTTCGAATTTCATTTGCAGTATGACCTTGACAGAAATATGAAACAAATTGATGAACTACTATCGAAAAACGAAGAATCAATTCTAATCTATATGCTTGGCATAGATGATGGTTGTATAAATGCAGATGATATTATTGGATTGAAAACACTTCAAGCTAATTATAAATTTGAACCATCATCGCTTTTAATAGTAGTCAATAATTATGATGCAAAGCGAGATGAAATGTTGCAAAAAGATCTATTCAATATATTTAATGAATTTGTAACAATAGATACGGGAAAAGACGCCGTGTTTTTTCTGAGTAAAATGTCTTTTAATCAACAAAGCTTATGGGATGCCATCAAAAAACGAGGATCTTCAATTCCAGTGAGAGATAGCATGTTTTCGTCGAAGTTGGATGATATCATCGAACTAAGAAAATATGTCTATCAAGTGTCCGAAAAATTTGGTATTAAAGTAAAGGCATCTAAATCTAAACACGAACAAAAATATGTCTGTACGTTTTTTATGCTGATCGTGATTCAATGTTGACTGAAAATTGTTGAATTTTAGTAAAAACAGCGATGATTCCAATGTTGATAACGACAAAAAATGATGTTATAAATTTAGTTTTCTGTCTTGGCATCCCTTCAAATAGTATTCGCTCATCTAAACAATGCAGAATCGAATATTTTCAAGATGAATTCCGATTTATTGAACGCGTATTATCAACTGAACACGAAAGATTATTTTTAATTATTTCAACACGTGTCGAGCATTTTGTGGTTCCGCTAATCTGTCGTCATTGTTGTGTGGAAAGAATTTTTTTATTCTACTCTTCAATTGACAAACTTGTGAGACTCCGTTCGTGGATACTCGACGGCAAATTTTATCAACAAAAAGTACGAATATTACTAGATGATAATCAAATTCTTCTTAATACGATAGAAAATCTAACAAATAAACGAACACAACGATATGATCCAATCGTAATATCGGCAATGCTTCACTTGAGTACTATGAACTGTATTAATATACTTAATACGGTCGTTTTGAAACAAAAGTGTACAAAAGGGAATAGTTTGTACAATGAATTGATCTTGATTTATCATAGTCAACACAGTAATCTTGTTTTTAATGAAACTCAATTGATTCCTCACGAAGAATTTTGTTATGAATATGAATATGAGTTTATAAATGCTGTTCAAACAGAGCACAACAAACAAATATTTATTATTCTTTCTGGCGATCCACTACCAAAATCAATAGAAAAAATTCTAGATTTAAAACAAATTCAAGAGATCTATCAATTCCAAACTAAATATTCGATTAAAAGTGAGCGATTTCAAACACGGATATTTCATAACGGTGACGAACTTTCGACGCAATTATCAAAAGATATTCTAGCCGTTCGATTTCAAAATATCTCTCTATGTCATGTAGACATATTTCCGAAAATTGATGATTATATTCATGTTAATATCGTTCGTCAATTGACGAAACAACATATTCAATTGCTTGTGTACAGTTTCTTTTTCGATATTCTACCACAAGTACCATCATTAGAAATCAAACCGAATTATTGTAATTTACTTGACACAATTCATGATGATAGTGACACACTTCTAGAACATCTTGATTTTTGTCAATCGTTGTTACGTTTTCATCAACGCGATAATTTACATGATTTATGTGTTTTACAAAAGCCGCTTGTCCATATTCAAACACAAATACAACAATCATCGAAATCTTCAAATATTTCCACAGTTTATGTCGCCAAAGTTCTTTCTAACGATGTCTATCAAGAACTAAAACAAAATTGTGGTAAATTGATTAGTCTTGGAATCGTTCTTGTAGCAACAAAATCTATTGAAGATGCTCGATCCATTGCGCGAATAGCAGCTGAAAATGAACTTTTATCTGTCTTATTCGAAATCGAAATTACTCGTGAGACTCAACTATTAGAAATCGATTCGAATCGTTTTCTCTTTCGTCTTGTTTCTGTATTCCGTCTCGATTCAGTTGTTAATGGATTTGATCGAGTCAAATACGCCAAACTAAGATGTGCACAATCTGAATTTGAATCAATTAAAAAACATCTTCGAATCGAAATCAATATTCCTCTATCTTGGTTAACATTCGGCAATTTCATAAGTGCTTTCGATTGTTTTGATCGAGCTGTGAAGTATTATCGTTATTTAATTTCGGAATACTCATACTGCAAAGAAAACTACTTATCTGCATTGTACAATAGTCTTGGACTTGTGATGACAATGATGGGTCGTGAAAACGAAGCCATTAAGAGTTTTGACTTGGCTTTGAAATACAATGCGTATCCTGACAAAAAAGAACCACAGGTTTGCGAGTCATTTGAAATAGCATCTATTGACTTTGCTCGAGTTCCAATTACTAATTCGATTTTATATGGCAGTATGGCTGATGTTCATTTGGAAAAAGATGAGTATTGTGATGCACTTAAATTTTATCGAAAAGCATTCGAACAAACTGATAATCCACAATATCTTGTTTATTATCAAACAAAAATTAAAAAGTTATTGAATTGAATAATTAAATATTTTTGTTTGAATTTTTCAGATGAGTAATCAAAATCTTTCTAACGACAAAGTCCAAATTAAAAGAATAGAAAAATGCATGGGCATATGGCTTCATGGCAATCGAATGCCATTACCCGAACAAAACCAAATGAAATTATCTTTGAATACTACTTTTGCTTACTATAAAATCTTTGATAATCTCGAGCCTTTCATTGCGTATATTAATCCATTATACTTGGCTACAAAAATAATTCTTATCATCTCCGACTATCCCGAACCTCAAACAGTTATTAATTTATGCGAGACTAAACAAGAGATATTTGAAGCGATTTACATATTAACCGAAATAAAGATTGAAAATTATTTTACAACAAAATATATAACCGACTTGTTCAAACAATTATCTCAAACTATCACAACATCTGATATAGACGATTTAGTTGATGATACCTATCAACCGTTATTAATTCGAAATATTTCAGAAGATAGTTACATGCAAAGAACGCCGATACATATTTTAGATCAAGGCTTCGATAAGTTTTTACGTTACGTCACAATGTTAGGTATAATATGTCAAATAACTTCAACTAAAGAAGACAGATTCGACATGTGGCATGTCTGGCGACGACTTTATTTAGAAGACAACCATAATCATGAACAACTTAGCCGTGTTGAAGATCTAATCGAAAAGTATGATGAAAAAGACGCAGTCACTTATTATACAAATCCGAGTTTATCGCTATCGCGTGTAATTAATCGAGCTTTTCATACGGAAAGCATGGAATATATATACAAATTTCGGAGTTTTATACATGATTTATATAAGCAATTGGAAAATTTAAGAGCTTCTGAACAATCAGCATCACGTAGTTTTACAAAACTCTATCGAGGTAAAATGTTTACATATTGTCGTCTGCAAGAACTCATTGATAATGTGAACGGTTCTATCGTTTGCAATGGATTTTTATCGACAACAACAGATTCCAATGTCGCTGATATATTTGGTGGTAAAGGGGGAAAAAAAGATGGATATATTTCAGTTCAGTTGGTAATTACTTTGAATTCAAATATTGCTTGTCCATTTGCTAATATTTCTGAGTTAAGTACGATTCAATCGGAACAAGAAATTCTTTTCGCACCAGGTATCATCTGGCGTATTGATTCTTGGGAGTGTACAGATGAATTACACACTTTTCATCTAAGTCCATTGGCTGATCATAAATCATTACGACCTGAACTCATTCGAATGTATAAAATTAATGAAATTCCTCTACTAGCATTAGCTGATAGTCTACGTCGAATTGGAGATGATAAACAAGCCGAATACTTTTACGAGAAACTGTTAGCTGATAAATCTCTTACTAATGATATTCGCACGAAAGTACTTTATGAAATCGCAATAATACAAAAAGAAAGAGGAAATTATTTTGGAGCTCTTCGTTATTTCGATGATATTGCAAAATTATTCGAATCGAATACTTTTGTATCAGATCAAAATAGCTCGATGCAGCCAATTTACACAGATGAAAATAAGAATATTTCGATAGCAGTTCATAATAATCGGGGTATACTGAAGGCAAAATACAACGATTATCAAAAGGCTATCGAATGTTTCAAACAGGCATTGCTTATGAATGGATCACCGGTTGATAAAGCTCTTGTTTATAATAATCTAGGTGTTCTTTATTACGAAAAAGGTCGGTATAAACTATCATACGATTATCATTCAAAAGCTGCTAAACTTATTGGTGAAACACATAGTTTCTGGCCGGAATTCAAACGAAATTTCGATCGTGCTGAGCGACGCTATCGTAATCAACGATGATCATGTGATGCTCAACGAATTCTGTGACTCATCATCTCATTGGTCATTTCAAAATTTTTTTCTCGAACAATGTGCGAAAAATTGTTGTTTGTTTTCTCTCACCGATATGACGCCTTCGGTCATAATCAACCGTGAGAGAGAGAGAAAAAGCGTATAAATAGAATGTTCTCTAACGAATTGTTCATTTTCGAAAATGCTCTCACCGTCTAAGAATAAGAAAAAATTCACTGTAAGCATGATGTTTGAATTTCGTTGAATAATTCGAGAGCATTCTTGATTTAGATTGCTGTCGAAGGAAATATCGGCTCTGGGTAAGAGATAAAAAAAAACATCAATCTAGATCATCAATCATTTCTTTAGAAAAAGCACAGTTCTATCTCATCTCGAAAAATCATCATTATGCGATGTAAGTTAAAAAATAAATTCTTGTCAATGAAATTTTTTTTGCTTCTGTTATTTTTTGCAAGATTATTCCCGAACCGGTCGACAGTTGGACAGATCATAGAGGACATAATATCCTAGTAAACAATTCGAAATGAAACCAAACGATTATTTCGAGAGAATTCGTTTTAGGCAATGTTCTATGACGATCCTCATCGTTGGGCATTTGCGTTCGAAACAACGGCATTAATGACTCTCGCGAAGTTACATTCGCAAGATGCGAAAGCACCAGTTAAAGTCATGGAACGATCGATTCATAGTGCACGTTATTGTTTCATTGAAAATCTTCATCAAAGGTAAAACTCAAAAGCTTTTTTTTTTTTAAAAAATCGATTTGTTTTGTGTAGTAATATTCTTAAAAATGTCGAATATCAAATCCTCGACGATTATTTCGAAATGTTAGTTTCAAATGACACATGTAAACTCGATTTAATCAGTAAGATTAACTCAAATAGATCGATATTCATAAATCACATTCGATTTTTGTTTGCAGTTTATTTACGTGCATCACCGAAAACATGTCTCGAACGCATACGTGCACGAAATCGCCCTGAAGAGATATCGATCGATATGAATTACCTAACGACTCTTCATCATCGACACGAAGAATGGCTTATGCCTCGATCACGTGGCGATATCCACTCGCCGCCTGTGCTAATCGTCGATGCGAATCAAACGAAAGAACGCGTTTATACCGATACGAATAATCACGTCATAAATCTTGTTTCTTGTTGAAAAAAATAAAAGCAAAACTAATCTTTCTTTGTTATAATTTTCTTATTTTCTTTTTCGCTTATCAGACAGACAGAGAGAGGGAGAAAAAAAAGATTCGTCCTTGATCTATCATCGTGCGCGTTATTTTCATTCCTTCGGTTAAATGTCTCTCGTACGTAACGAATGTGTTTGTCCGATTTGTCTCGGCTTAGTTTGGCAGGCTCGTGCATGTTCGTTGTGCGAGAATGTATTCTGTAAAAAATGCATTGATCAATCGCTCGAAAAACTATCGACGGCATGTCCGTTATGTCGACGAGTTTATCGAGAAAAGGCTCCATCGATTGAAGTACAAACTTATCTTTCAAATTTAAAGATTTCATGTCGAAATCTTGCGTTTGGCTGCGAAGAATTAGTTGCCTACGCCGATTTAGATCGACATCAAACGCAAACATGTCGATATCCAACCAAAGAATGTTCAATTTGTAATGATTTTATTCTTGTAAATGATTTTATTCAACATGAAATCTCTTGTCAACCGTTGTTTATTCAATGTTCAATTTGTTCGGAGACCATTCATCGACAATTACTCTCTCGACATCACGAAGAAAATCACACGAACTATGATCAAGATTATTCATCATTTGAAATCAATTTTTCCGACACAATGTTCGTTGATTTCATTGACATGGATCTCTTTCTTCAGTCTCGAAAACGAAGCTACTTCCATCGATTTATTTCACTCATTCAATTCATCTATTCGAATATGAAATTCGTTCACTTAATCTTATTCAATCTTTTCATTTGGTCACTCGAATACTTTCTTCTCACGCAAACGAGTTTCATTATTTTCCTCATTTATATTTTTCTTCTCGTACAAATCGTTCACGATGTCTATTTAATAGTTATTCTTCTTTTCACTTTTATTCTTCTCAGTTCATTGAATTCCAAATTCGAATTCAAATGCATCTCGTTTCATTTCGAACATATCTCGTTAATTCTCTTTGTATTTTCATTTTCTATTCAATGTCTTTGTTGTTCAATGAAATACATGTCTAAACAGTTCCTTTGAACATATGATATTGTTCGTATTGTTGATGGAGTTGTTTGAGTAGTTCACGTTCGGAGATCGGCATTTGCGCGATGTACTGCTCGATTCGATCGGCTGTCAAACGAAACAATTCGAATGCGATGTTGTGCAACGATTTCTGAAGGCAAAACGAAGGTTGTTTTGTTGTTTTATAGAATTGAATTTACTTTGAGCTGAGGAGAGAGATAAACGCCTTTGGATATCGAATGAATGTAATCGATGAGAACGTAGATCAATGTCGAACGAAAATCGTCTTTGCATTGCTCGATTAAATGAGCGGTTAATCTAAAAAGAGAAATTGGATTTGTTTGTTTTTGAATAAACTCGAATTTACTTCGTTGTATCACGAGCTGCTTCGAGGATTTTCTCGTTTTCACTCGGTTGTTTCATGATCGATTGGAATAACACTGAAATTAAAAGTTTGTTTTTTTGTGTTTTTTTTTGTTTGATTTTGTACTTTTGAGAATGGTTTCAACGGTTGGAACGTGTTTGCATAGAGTTGCGCGATGGTGTTTGATTAACAGCGAGAGGATTTTGCAAATATTCGAATGATTTTCGAAGAAATGATCCGGTGGAAGGTAAAGAATCGACTGGAGAAGACTGACGGCGATTTGCGAGCGTAGTTGAGCTTTTTTCGCCGTTAGAATTTCGACATAGAATTGAAAAATAATCGACGAATCGACTGTCGATTCGAGGATTGTTGTCCCACATTGAATTAAAATCTAAGATAGAAGATTTCATCGAATTAATCAAAAAAGCAAGTCCTGTTCCTACGGAATGAATTTTCGTCATCAGAAACTCGTGTTTCTCTTTCTTCAACGTGCAATTCGCTAAAGTTTGCATCGTTTTCAATAAAAACTCCTCGTCGATTTGCTCGATCCATTGTTTAAACAACTGATCATCGATATCGACGAAAATCTTATTCAAAAGTTCGTATTCTCCATCCAACCAATTGACCAAAACATTCAAATCTTCAATCGAATAACTCTCGTTCCACTGTTTCGCATAGGCGATGATCACTTGTTTGACATTGTTCGTTTCTTTTGACAGTAATTTCCAGATTTGCTTGAAAAACTTCGAGTATTTGTCAAACGTTTGAAAACTGTTGAGAATCACCATGGCGAGCAGATACCGACTGTCCATCGAGGAAAACGAGATCGTCGAGTGAGAAAATGACTGAATTAGACGATCGACGATCGGCTCGAGATCGTTCGAACGGATCGAAGTGAAAAGCCGAGCGGATTTTTCTAACAAACGGAGATTGTCCGAGTCGGAGTTGGTTTTCATCTGACGAAGGATTTCATCGCGTTTTGCCTGTAAAATCGGTCGATATTCGGCGGTTTTCGTTAGAAGAACAACGATTTGGTCGATTGTTGTTGGGTAATTTTCGGTTAGGACACAGTGAAAAATGTCTTCGACGAGACGAACGGGGAAAATCTTCGATGTCGAGAGAATATCGACGAGAATCTGCGTGGAATTGACTTGAATGCAAAGCCAAGCGATGGTAATCAGCAGATCGATCGATTGAATTCGATCGAAATTCACTGTTGAGAAAATCTGAGCCTTGGCCGATGAGATTGAGCCGGTTTTGCTTTTTAAATGCTCGTAAAACGCTCTAAAAAACCGAGTTTTTAAATCAAATTTCGAGAGAAGATCGTCACTCACTCGGGATCTTGATCGAAATCGATTTTTCTTCGTTTTTTCTCTCGATTTTCCTCGCTGAAATGAAGATCGACGATCGCTTGAACGAGTAACTGAAGTCGGTATTCGTTCGAAATGAACGTCCATTGACTCGCTGAGAAATGTTCGACGAAAATTCTCATCAATTTCATTTGTCTCGATTTGCTAAGCAGATCAAAAAACGGTTCGAACTCGTCGAATATTCGCGTCGACGAACTTTTCCAAAGATTTTCAATTAATTTCTCATCGATTTCATTCTCATTCGCAGCCAACGAACGATACAAACGTTGGCAATTCAACGAAAACTAAAAAAGCATAAATTCATTTCGAAAAAATTTTTTAAAAATCAACTCGTACGAGTATCGATTGGAGATTTTCATCGGTCTCGATCGATGACCATTGACTTTCAGTGAGCAAAAGTCCGTTATGATTCCGCATGTCGTCGACTGACGGGATGCTCGATGAAAACGAGAGAAGACACAACGAGAACCAACCGAGAGCGAGATAACATTTCAAAATACACGATCGAATCGAGCTGTCAGCCGATGTCAACTAAATACAACCAAATTTCGAACGTTTTTTTTCTCGAGAAAATCTCCTTACGATCGAATCTGTGACTTGCGAGCGCAGTTTTTCTAAGGTTCGATTGAATTTCAATTGATTTTGCTCGAGAAGAATCTCACGGGAGATATTCAAATCGAATAAACGATAGCCGTTTAACAACGAACTTATCAACTGAATAATGATCAAATGCTGATCGAATTGATCTAACAATGACGACCAAATTTCGTCGACTAATGTGTGCGAACATTTCGATATACATAATCGATAATGATCGAGAACGTTATCCGGTAGAATCGAGGATTTGGGAAAGATATTGATCAATCGTTTGGGCAGTTTGGTTAACGATCGCATTTGAGAATAGAGATCGATGTAAGCAATGAGAAATATCGAAAGATATTCGTTTGATGGCTGAAGAAGATCGACGATTGATTGAAGATGATTTTCGATGAGTTTTGGATGCAAATGAAGACAAACAACACAAAGATTGGCATAGGTTTTTGATAGCGAAGAAATCTGACGTTTGAAAAGAATATCGTTCATGAGAGATGTGATTTTTTCTTCGAATGGATCGAATAATAACTGATCGATTAGATGTTTTTCATCTAGGACCTGAAAATTAAGTTGTTTTTTTTTCTATTTCGAACAACAACAAAATTCACTTGAAGAATTTGACGAGTACCATCGATGTATAAATCGTTGCTTTTTATTTGGTCAAGCCAAGAATGAAATTGAAGAAGAAATTCGTAGATTTCAGACACTTTCTCTCTAAAAACATGATTATCAATGTCGAATAATTCAAAAAAAAGGAGCTTTACTGGTCCATTAGATTGATGCAATGTCGAAAAACTTGAGGAAGGAAATTGATAGCATGAACGTTTTCCTAAAAGACACGAGATTTGAACGAGATTCGTTTTTTTTCTCTCTTAGCTTACAGAAACAATTAATGATTCAAGTGCAGTGAATAACGGTGAAACCGGACATGTGATGTTTTTCTTTGTTGATACTGATTGAATATAATCACGATAAGCTGAAATCCATGTTCTGAAATTCGATGATTAAAAGATTTTTTTTTGTTAAATAAATGTTTGATCATACCGATGAAAAAGAGTATATTTGAGAATGTCATCGATCACTGTTGATAAGGACGAATAAATCGAACGAATATTCAGCAAAGGAGCAAGAAGTTGTTTGCATAAATCAACAAAAACCTAAACGAAACAAAAAAAAAGAATTTAAACAGGTTCTACCCAGATTTGAACTGGGGTCGCTGGATTCAAAGTCCAAAGTGCTAACCGCTACACCATAGAACCACGGGTATTTCCAATGATCTCTCTCAATCCATCATTTAATCTCAATTGTCAGTTGAAGAAAAAAATTTAAACAGGTTCTACCCAGATTTGAACTGGGGTCGCTGGATTCAAAGTCCAAAGTGCTAACCGCTACACCATAGAACCACGGAGGTTTTCCATGATCTCTCGTTGCTGATCCTTTATACTCGAGATTTTCCAAGAAAAAAAGTTTAAACAGGTTCTACCCAGATTTGAACTGGGGTCGCTGGATTCAAAGTCCAAAGTGCTAACCGCTACACCATAGAACCACGGCTGATCAAGTACAGTTTCTCTTTCTCGGTCCCTTCGTTTTCTATCGATCGAAAAAGAAAATCAGAACTGGGAGTTCGAAGAACGAAAAAAAAGATTTATCAGGTTCTACCCAGATTTGAACTGGGGTCGCTGGATTCAAAGTCCAAAGTGCTAACCGCTACACCATAGAACCGATGTTTGTCTCGCCTCATTTCTAGTTTTCCATGCGCCACACGAAATAGGAAAAAGCCGTTTCTTCTTTACTTTATTAATATTTCCTTGTACGTGAATCGCCGTTGAATATTTATTTAAAATCATCGCTATCAATTGTTCATTTTCTTGATATTTCGTCAAAACAATTTTCAACAATTCAACCTAAACGAATAATCTCATAATTTACATTCATTTCCACATATTTCACATACCAAAGGTTCATATTTATAATCCAATTCTTTTCCTTCAGCACCAATTAATAAACAACAGTCGACTGCCGATTGATTTGCTTCACCAGTTTCATTGCCTAATGTATCGATCAATGTCTAAAACAAAACTGAAAATATTCAACTGAAAAGTCCTTCAACTCTACTTTAATAAACGATGATTTGATCGTAATTTGTTCATTGTTTTTCTCTTTCAAACACGTTCGAAGTTGTTTCCAAACTCGATGCACGAGTTCATTCGAATCCAAACCAGATCTAAATTAGGTTTTGTTCGATTTCCTCAATGTCAAACCCACCACACATAAATTAAAAGCGAACATAATCCGATCGTTTATAGCGAATAAAAAAAAAGAAAAAATTGACATGTAACATGCGATCACTCTCATTGTTATTTACAAATTCATTCTTCTCTCCTTTTACTCCAATGTTTTCTGGCGATTATCATCCTCGATCTCATAGTATTCATGTTGCCATATCTCGTGATTATCAGCGAGTAAAAATCGCTCAAAAACTCTATGCAAAATTGCAAAACGATTATCTCGATCTCGAACGTCGATTTCATTCGCATTCGAAATGGAATCAACGTGCTGATCATCGAAATATCCGTCAATTAATCTCGACAAGTGAAGCCATGGCGAATAAACCTCCGATGACACTCGAAGAATTTCTTCAACATGAAAAACTCAAATGTGAAAACATTTCCAAATCAAAAGACATTGCAAATCAAAACATTCGCCGACATTAACCATACTTTTTTCGATTTAAAACCAATCCCGACAACCAATCGAATATCATCTGTTTCGATTCATTCGATCGAATGTGTTCGACGAGATCCAATCGTTTCGATATTGGCAATTGACGGTCAGTTAATTGCGTGTAAATAGCTAGAAATTCAATATCAATGCGATCATTCGATCAAATAAATTCGTTTACTTTCGCCTAATGTCATTTTCTTTTTGAAAGACTAAATAAATCTTGATCTAGAAAGAAGAACATTAATTAATTATCATTTTTTATCTTAATCTTTGAATTCAAGAGTCTACGCTATGATCGATATTGGTTATGAGAGTAATCGAATCGAAAGATGTGTGTAGTTCCTTCGTACGAAATATTCGAAAGATGTCGCTCTTGTATTGTCATCTTGTAGGTGAATTCAAAGAATATTAACCATTCCGTTTGTCTTTCAAACACGCGATCATATTCAAAATCAAAAGATCTTTTCATTTTCTTTGTTTATTTATAAATTATGCTATCAGTATTTGTGATATTATCATTTGTTTTGTCAATTATGATCTATGATGTCGAAGTTATACAAATTGGAATTATTCGTAATGCATCATTGATATTAACTAGTAATAGATCTTCGAGTACAATTGAAGGAAATCAATGTAACAAGTGCTTGTGTAAGATATTAAATATCGATGGGTTCTCATCAATTGTCTCCTTCAATTGTTACATCATAAATATGAGCAAAGTCTCTTGTGATTTGTTCACTCGTACAAACTATCAAATGTCTTCTGATTATCGAATGAATATTAACTTGAACAGTACATTTTATTTCGTAGAATTACCATCAATAACAATTCAACATGCACCAGTTGTAATTACCCGTTCAGATGAATATCCTGCGAGAGCCATTG
>Ga0209930_1002828_pt1 | contig 19050 bp, 15 predicted proteins | sample ThiBiot_500_biof_2_FD_183948 | JGI IMG/M metagenome (GOLD analysis project Ga0209930, IMG submission 183948) | Wastewater bioreactor microbial communities from Cape Town, South Africa - Thiocy_cont_500_biof (SPAdes) | ecosystem: Engineered > Bioreactor > Thiocyanate-remediating >... | reverse complement strand
CCGAAATGGAAGACGACGGCTTGCCCTCGCAGGCGCCGCCGTCGGCCAATATCCGTCAGTTGCCTGACGATCCATCCGAGCCCTATAGCCGCAACTACGGCGGACCGAACCCAGCGGCGATCGAGAGAAAGCCGGTCGACAAATCGGCAGCCGCACCGTTGCCCGCGCAGGCCGCGATCCCGGCCGACCTGCCCCCCGCGTTTCGCCGTCAGCTTGCGATGGCCGGCTACGTCACCGAGTAAGGCGAGCGGAAGGCATCGCGAACCGATCTTCGCCGTGATATGCGGGCGACATGTCTATGCGCATTGCCATCGTCCGCTATCTTGATGTCGCGAGAACGTCTGAGCTCGACGCTGCGATCGACGCCATCTTTTTCGAAGCGAGCAATACGAAATCGTTCGAAAGCGAAGCCGCGCGGACGGCTTTCCGCGAGCGCTGGCTTGGGCGCTACCTTCGGGATGATCCGCAGTTCGCCTATCTGGCGATAACGGGGGCAGGCGATGTTGCGGGGTATCTCGTCGGCGCCATAGACGATCCCGCATCCAGCAAGGTTCAGGACCCCGCTATCACCGCGTTTCGCGACGTGGCGCAGCGCTACCCCGCGCATCTGCACGTGAACATCGCGCGCGACCATCGCGGCTCCGGCATTGGCGGACGGTTGATCGACGCGTTCATCGCTGACGCACGGCGTGTAGGCGCGTCCGGCGTCCACGTCATCACGAGCGCGGCTTCGCCGAATGTTCGCTTCTACAATCGTAATGGGTTTTGCGAAGTTGTGCGCGGCGGACCTGCAGATGCGCTCGTCTGTCTGGGGCGCGCGTTGGGCTGAAAGCGTCCGGCCGTCGAATTCCAAAAGAGACGGCCGGAGAGTTGCACGACGCTAGGGATGGAAATCTGTGCGCTTAGTTGGTCAGTTCCGGAAGCCGGGGCGGCAGCGAGAAGCCGATCGGCTCGGACTTTTTCAGAAGCGTCCGCGGATCTTCATTGGTCCGCCGTGACTTGCCTTCGAACATTGCGCCTTGTTCGATCGACAGTGATTGATGGAAGATATCGCCTTCGACTTCACTCGTCGTTTGCAGCATCACGCGCTTGCTGTGAACAGAGCCGACCACGTGTCCGCGAACGACCACTTCCTCCGCCGAAATACTGCCCGTCACGGTCGCGCCTTCGCCGACGACGACATGGCTGCCTTCGATATCGCCTTCGACGATACCGTCGACCTGCACTTCACCTTTGCAGATGAGGTTGCCGGCGATCGTCAGGTCGCGGCCGATGACCGAAACCGATTTGGCGGGTTCCGCCTGCGGCACCGTCAGAAACGGGCGCGGCTGAAACGAGGGGGCGGGAGGAACTTCAGACGTCGCTGCCACCGTTTGCAGCTTCGGCGAGTCGGTCTCTGAGCGGCGAAAGTTCGGCAACATCGGAAATCTTCCCCTCACACAACTTAAGCAACAAGCGGCGCCCGGCACGCGAGCACATGTGATTCGGTTAGCACCTTCATCGCTCCGGTACAGCCAGTAGCCACAACTAATGCACCGACAATCCCCAGGATTATAAGCAGCCCCTACAATCCTGGGCGCACACTGTGGCAGAAGATCAACGAACGGCCGGAACTGCGCATTTTCTGCTCATTTGGCTAACGCCTTGACCGCAGCCAGCACATCCTCGGCATGGCCCGGGATTTTCACCTTGCGCCAGCTTCGGACGATCTTGCCTTTGGAATCGATCAAAAATGTCGAGCGTTCGACGCCCATGTATTTGCGCCCGTACATGCTTTTTTCGACCCACACGCCGTAAGCGTTGGCGGCATCCTTGTTTTCGTCCGCGAGCAGCCGCAGCGGCAGGTCGTATTTGGTTTTGAATTTCTTGTGGCGCGCCGCGCTGTCGGGAGAAATGCCGACGACGTCGGCGCCCGCCTTGGCGAATTGATCCGCGAGGCACGAGAAATCCTTGGCCTCCTGCGTGCAGCCCGAGGTGTCGTCCTTGGGATAGAAATAAACGACCACCGGACGCCCCTTGAGCTTCGACAGACGCACGACCGAACCGGCGTCGTCAGGCAGCGAAAAGTCGGGAGCGTTCTCACCGTCTTGGAGCATCTTGAAAGTGCCTTTCTTTTGTCGCTTTTACATCTGTACGTGCCATCGCGTGCGAATGGAAACCAGCATTTTGTAGCTTGTCGGGTACCTAGGTCTGTCCGTTCGCCGGAAGGCGCGGATCAGTCAGTCGTTGGTGTTGCCGTCCGCGGGGGTGTGAGGAGCGGCGTTGGCGAAATCCGTAAGTGGCGGGCGTCCCGTTGAGGGGCGCGGCGCCGATCAGACTGCGCACTACACGAGCTGGCCCGGTGCGACGACCTCGCCGGAGCGTAGCGTCGCGATATCGCATGATGAGAATGATCCTGACGAGGCCGTAATGATGCGCGGTCTGCGGAGGTTTTTCCGCTGCTGCCGCATGATGTTCTATGTCGTGATGCCGCTGGTTCTACTGGTGGCAATCGGCGTTGGCGTTCTGTACGTGAGGCTCAGGCATGGTCCGATCGGCTTCGATTTCGTCGTCGCCCCGATCGAGCGCGGCATCAACGCGGAACTGGCGGCAAGCTCGGTCAGGATCGACGGCGCGGAGTTGCGCTTGGGCGCCTCCGGTGAGCTGGAATTTCGCCTGCGCGATGTGAGCGTCCTCGAAAAAGGCGGCGACGTCGTCCTTTCCTCGCCGCTCGCAGCCGTCAACATCTCGCTCGCGGCGCTGACCCGAGGCCGCATCGTTCCGCGACGCATCGAATTGATCGATCCGATCATCGCGCTCGCCTATTCCGATGAATCCGGCTTCGTCTTTGAACGCGCCGTGCCGCGTCCCGTGCCTGCCCGCGTGCCCAACCAAGGCGCCCCGTCCACGCCTCTCAAGCAAGACGACTCTGTCACCGCGCCGAACACCACCGTCGCTGTGCGGACGGTGCGCACGGGCCACCAGCTCAATCTCGCGAAGATGTTGAGCGATTCGTCCTATCGCGCGCGTCAGCGCCTCGACGCGACCTCGTATCTGACCGAGTTCGGCCTCTCGAACGCAACCGTCGTCGTCGACTATGAAGGTCAGCGCAGCTCGTGGCGCATCGATGAGGCCAGCGTCGACTTCAACCACCAGCGACAGCGCAGCCTCATATCGGGCCGCGCGCTCGTCGCATCGAAACAGGGGCCGTGGGCTATCTCCTTCCTGACGGACGAGCGGGAGGCGGCCGATAAGCTGCAGGTGAAAGCAACCGTCCGCGATCTCGTACCGTCGACGCTGGCCGCTGCGGCCCCGCCGCTCGCGCTCCTCGGCATGTTCGAATTTCCCGTGGCCGCCGATGCAACCATTGTGCTGACGCGCTCGGGCGAAATCGAGAACGGCGACCTTGCGCTCGAATTCGGAAAGGGCCGCGCGCGATTGCCCTATCTCGTGCAGCCGATGGACGTGACCGCCGGGCTCTTCAAACTCGATTATGACGGCAAGAAGCGGCGCTGGGACTTGAAGCCGAGCCCGGTCAAGTGGGCCGACGGAACGATCATGTTCTCCGGCGCGATGATGGACGTTGCAAAGGCGAACGAGCCGCCGCAGTGGCGCTTCGGGCTCGACGGCAAGAATGGCGTATTCGAAGCCCCCGAATTCAACGTGCCGCCTGTGACGATCGACAGTTGGACGGCGCAGGGCTCCATCATTCCGCGTCGCGGCCAGGTCGATATCGATGAGTTCCGCCTCGCAGGCGGCGGTGGCGTCGCGACGGTCAAGGCCACGACGCAGGCGGGTCCTGACGGGCAAAGCATGACCGCGGAGTTCTCGGCGTCGCCGATGCCGCTGCAAACGCTGAAAGCATTGTGGCCCCGCGCGTTGGCGACCGGCACCCGGGAGTGGGTCGGCAAGAACATGTCCGCCGTCGACTTCCAGGGCGGAACGCTGCGGTTCACCAACGGCAACGTCGGCGGCGTCGACGCAGGCACCGTCACCGTGTCGACCGATCTTGAGCGTGTTACGGCGAATTTCGGTGCAAAGAACCTGGTCTTGCGGCCGATGCCCGAGATGCCCGAGATCACCATCCCGGAAGCGTCGGTGAAACTCGTGGACAACGTCCTCGATATCGCGATGCCCGCCGCCGAAACGACGCTCGCGGACGGCCAGCGCCTCGCGATCAAGGACGTCAGCGTGCAGACCGACAACGTCATGGCGGAGCGGCCGAATGGCCAGATCAGCCTTACGGCGTCGGGCGATCTCGCACCGTTCCTCGAAACCGTTCAGTCGCTGCCGATCCGCAACCTGCGCGACGCTCCGAAGCTTCCGAAAGCCGGCGAGGGCAAGGTCGATGCGCACTTCGACATCAAGGTGCCCTTCATACCGAACGTCTCGGGCGACGACATTTCCGTCAGCGGCAAGGCGCGAATTACCGACGGCCGCTTTGGCAAGGTCGCGGGCAGGTTCGATGTCCAGGGCTTCACGCTCAATCTCGATCTCACCGACACGACCCTCGATGCGAAAGGCGACCTGCTCGTCAATGGCGTTCCGGCGAAGATCGCGGGCCAGCGGCTGCTCGGTCCGAAGGCGGGGCAGCAGCCGCCGATCAAGATCATGGCCAAGCTTGATGACGCCGATCGCACGCAGCTTGGTCTCGATATCAACGACATCGTGCAAGGCGTCGTCCCGATCGAAGTCTTGCTCGAGCCCGCCGCCAATGGTCCGCTGGCCGTCAAGCTTCATGCCGACCTGACCAACGCCGACATGACGCTCGATCATCTGCAATGGCACAAGGCGGCCGGACGCACTGCCTCGGTCGATGCCGAAATCGTCAGCAACCCGAACCACGACACCGAGCTGCAGCGCTTTAAGATCTCCAGCGACGACATCGCCGCCGAAGGAAAAATCGTCGTCGGCTCCGACAACAAGATCAAGCAGTTCGAGTTTCCGAACCTGATGCTCAACGTTGTGTCGCGCCTCGACGTCAAGGGATCGCGCGGCAAGGACGACATGTGGTCCATCGATGCGTCGGGCAAGACCTTTGACGGACGCAACTTCTTCCGTTCGCTGTTTAACGTCGGCAACGGTCCTGATCGCAAAGGCAATGCGCCCGGCGCCGCCAAAGGCGCGCGCGTCAACGTCCAGATCGACAACGTCATCGGGGGCTACGACGTCTCGCTCCGTAACCTGAAAATGCAGATCGAAACGCGTGCCGGAAATCTCGCGGCGCTCGACGCCAAAGGCACACTCGACGGCGGCGCGCCGCTTTCGGCCGAAGTCGATAAGAGTACCGGAACGCGCCGCCTGTTAGTCAATTCCTCCGACGCCGGGCAGGTGCTGAAGCTCGTCAATTTCTATCCCAACATGCAGGGCGGCCGCCTGCGCCTTGACGTCAATCTCGACGGATCAGGACCGGCGGAAAAAACTGGAATTCTCGCGGTCGAGGATTTCAAGATTCTCGGCGACCCAATCGTCAGCGAGGTTGTCAGCAGCGCCGACCAGGGACGGCCGGCGATTCAAGGACGCCACAACGTGACGCGCGAAGTCTTCGAGTTCGATCGGATGCGCGCGCCATTCTCTGTTGGTTACGGTCAGTTCGTCCTTGAGGAAGCGTACCTCAAAGGTCCGCTGCTGGGCGCCAACCTGCGCGGCAAGGTCGATTTCAAAACCAGGCACGTCAATTTCGGCGGCACCTATATTCCGCTGCAAGGATTGAACGGCGCTCTCGGCGGCATTCCGCTGCTCGGCCAGATCATCTCCGGCACGCAAGGCGAAGGCATTTTTGGCATTACGTTCGCGGTCCAGGGCCCGACCGCCAATCCGCAGGTGATCGTCAACCCACTGTCTCTGGTCGCGCCTGGCATCTTCCGCGAAGTGTTCCAGATGACGGCGTCCGATCCGAAGGTGCAGATCCGCGGCGACGACCGCGTGCCTCAGGACTCGACAGCCGCGCGCGTACGTCAGACATCGCCCGATGAATCTTCGACCGGCCAGAAAACCAAACGGGCCAGCGCGAACAGCAAAGTCAAATCGAAGCCGAAAAAGCCCGCCGAAGCTCAGGCGGGCTCGATCGACGGCTGGTCTTCGACAACGCAGCCGTCGCAATAGTCACTAACGCGTTGCGCTGTCAGACCGGCTTCAGAAGCACGTGCTTCTTCTTGCCGAGCGACAGCTTGATAACGCCGTTCGACACTGCATCGGTCGCCTTGATTACGGCCTTGTCCGACGTCACAGCCTCATCGTTGATCTTGAGACCGCCGCCTTGAATTTGCCGCCGCGCCTCGCTGTTCGACGCAACGAGCCCGGCCTTGACGAACGCCGTCAACACGCCGAGGCCCGCGTCGAACTCTGCCGAAGATATCTCGATCGTCGGAAGGTCGGTTGCGAGCGCACCCTGTTCGAAGGTTTTCCGTGCCGTCTCGGCCGCCGCCTCAGCCTTCTCGCGGCCGTGCACGAGCGCAGTCGCTTCCGTCGCGAGCGTCTTCTTCGCTTCGTTGATCTCCGCGCCGCCGAGACTTGAAAGCTTCGCGATCTCGTCGAGCGGCAGCATCGTGAACAGTTTCAGGAAGCGCGCCACGTCGGCGTCTTCCGTGTTGCGCCAGAACTGCCAGTAATCGTAGGCCGAAAGCTGCGCTTCGTTGAGCCACACGGCGCCGGAAGCGGTCTTCCCCATCTTGGCCCCCGACGACGTCGTCAGCAGCGGGCACGTCAGTCCGAAAAGCTGCCCCTTGACGCCCATTCTGCGGCCGAGATCGATGCCGGTGACGATGTTGCCCCACTGGTCCGAGCCGCCCATCTGCAGATTGCAGCCATAGCGGCGATTGAGTTCGACGAAGTCGTAGGACTGCAGCAGCATGTAGTTGAATTCGATGAACGACAGCTCCTGTTCGCGATCGAGGCGCAGCTTCGCGCTGTCCATCGTCAGCATCCGGTTGACCGAGAAATGCCGCCCGACGTCGCGCAGGAATTCGATGTAGTTGAGCGGCGCGAGCCACTCGGCGTTGTCGACCATCAGCGCGTCGGATTTTCCGGACCCGAACGTCAGGAAGTTCGAGAAGACGCGCTTGATGCTCTCCTTGTTGGCGTCGATCTCCTCGACCGTGCGGATCTGGCGCGTCTCGTCCTTGCCGGACGGATCGCCGACGCGCGTCGTGCCGCCGCCCATCAGCGCGATCGGCTTGCCGCCCGTCTTTTGCAGCCACGACAGCATCATGATCGAGATCAGGTGTCCGACGTGCAGCGATGGCGCCGTACAGTCATAGCCCGCATAGGCGACGATGCGCCCCTCGGAGCCGGCTTTGTCGAGGCCATCGAGATCTGAGCACTGGTGGATGAAACCGCGCTCGGTCATAATCTGCAGGAATTCGGACTTCAGTGTCGGCATTGCAACTCGGAGCTTTCGTTCGGATTGCGCCCGTCTCAGGGGCGAGGCGGCGGCAACATGCACGGGAAGGTGGTTATGGGCAAGGTGATGCGCGCCATCGGCCTGATGAGCGGAACGTCGCTGGACGGCATCGACGTCGCCTATCTCGAAACGGACGGCGAAACCATCGCGAAACGCGGCCCGGCGCAGACTTTTCCCTACGACGAGCGGATGCGAGGCATGCTCGCCACGGCGATCGCCGCAGCTGGTAACCTGACCTCGCGACTTGAGCGCCCAGCGGCGCTGTCGGAGGCCGAGCACGCGCTCACCGCGCGGCATGCCGACGCCGTCGCCGAATTCTTGAGAGCATCCGGCATCGAGGCGGCGTCCATCGACGTGATCGGCTTTCACGGCCAGACGGTGCTGCATCGCCCCGAGGACGGACTGACGATCCAGCTTGGTCTCGGTGAGCTGCTGGCGGGCGCGACGCGCTGCCCAGTGATTTACGATCTGCGTGCGGCCGATCTCGCGGCGGGTGGGCAGGGCGCGCCGCTCGTCCCGGTCTATCATCGCGCGTTGACGGCCAAGCTTCCGCAGCGGCCACTGGCCATCGTCAACATCGGCGGCGTCGCGAACGTCACCTGGATCGGCCGAGATGGGACGCTGATCGCGTTCGATACAGGCCCCGGAAACGCGCTGCTCGACGACTGGATGCTACGGCGGACAAAACTCTCACTCGACGAGGATGGCGCAGCGGCGGCTCGGGGGAAAACCGACGACGAAATCGTTCGCGATCTGCTGAGCCACACGTTTTTCGCCAAGCCGTCGCCGAAGTCCCTCGACCGAAACACCTTCGCCACGCGCGCCATCGAGAAGCTGTCGACCGACGACGGCGCCGCGACGCTCGCAGCGTTCACCGCGCAGAGCATTGCGAAATCGCGTGAGCATATGCCGGAAGAGCCGGAGCTTTGGATTGTCGCGGGCGGCGGACGGCGCAACCGCACGATCATGCGGCTGCTGGCCGAACGCGTGCAGCACGCCGTCGTCCCAGCCGAAGCTGTTGGCATCGACGGTGATAGCCTGGAGGCGGAGGCCTGGGGTTATCTCGCGGTTCGATCAGCCAAAGGGCTGCCGATTACATTTCCGGGCACGACCGGAGTGCACGCACCAATGACAGGCGGCCTGCGTGCCGATCCGTCGCCGGCACGCAAGACCTGATTACGAATTATGCTTGAATGCAGCGCTTTATTCGTCGTCGCTGTCGTCCTCGGTGCTGCCTGAGCTAGCAACCGGCGCGCTCTGCGCTTCCATCCGCTCGAGCTCGCGCTGACGCTGACGTTCGCGCTCACGTTCGCGTTCGCGCTCTTTGTTGCGTTCGCGATCCTGCTCGAATTGGATCATGCGCTCGTCGAGATATTTGCCGACGACGTCGCCCAGCTCTTCGGTCTTGTTCTCGAAGAAATGGTTGGCGCCGGGGATGACCTCGTGCGCGATCTTGATGCCGCGCTGGACTTTCGTCTTCACCGACATTTCCGCAACCGACGAGGTCGGGACAACCCGGTCGTGTTCTCCGTTGACGAGCAGGCCCGACGACGGACACGGGGCGAGGAAGTTGAAATCATAAAGGTTCGCGAGCGGCGCGACGCAGATGAAGCCGTCGATCTCCGGCCGCCGCATCAGAAGCTGCATCGCGATCCACGTTCCGAACGAAACGCCCGCGATCCAGCAGGTTTTGGCGTCGGGCTTGACGAGCTGCAGCCAATCGAGCGCGGACGCCGCGTCCGCAAGCTCGCCGGGACCGCTGTCCCACACGCCCTGGCTCCGGCCGACGCCGCGGAAATTGAAGCGCAGCACCGAGAAGCCGCGCGCCGCGAACGTGTGGTAAAGCGTATAAACAACCTGGTTGTTCATCGTCCCGCCGAGCTGCGGGTGCGGATGAAGGATGAGCGCGATCGGGCTGTCGCTGCTGGCTTCGTGATGATAACGGGCCTCCAGGCGACCGCCGGGACCATTGATAATCAGTTCGGGCATCGGAAAACTTCTCGGTTTGTGGTGATCGGGATCAGGCCGACTGGGCGCCTGGACACGAGGTCGCGTTCAAATCCTCGTGGCTCTGATTCTTGAACCTTGACTTCTGCACTCAGGATTTCCATAAGTTTAGAACGGTTCGAAACACTTCCTAGCTTTGTTAACGTTCAAGCCGCAAGTCAAGGCGGCTGTCTTAGCACAGTCGGGGGTATCGGACGCAAGGCAAGGATTTCGCCGCCACTTGAGGCGGCTCTAGTCCGGAGACGAATGTGGAACTGACGACCAAAGGCCGGTACGCGGTCATGGCGATGGCAGATCTCGCTGCCCACGCCGATCGAACTGCTGTTCCGCTTTCGTCAGTGGCGGAACGCCAGCATCTCCCGCTGTCCTATCTCGAACAGCTTTTCGTCCCGCTTCGTCGATCCGGTCTGGTTGAAAGCGCGCGCGGGCGCGCCGGCGGCTATCGCCTCTCGAAGAAGCCCGAGGAAATTTCCATCGCGGCCGTAATGGCCGCCGTCGAGGAAGTCACGCACTTCACGCGCTGCACCGACAACGACCCGCGCTGCTCGGTTGGGACGCCCTGTCTGACGCACGGTTTGTGGAGCGCGCTGAGCAGGGCAACGTCGGAGTTTCTCGAGTCCGTCAGTCTCGCCGACGTTTTGCCCGGCGGAGAATTCGCCGTGAAAGCGGCGGCGACCGTCACGGAGTCGCCTGCGTCCCCGAGGCGCGCGTATCTCGACTACAACGCGACCGCGCCGCTGTGCTCGGAAGCGAAGGTGGCGATGATCGAAGCACTCGACGTCGTTGGAAATCCGTCCTCGGTTCACATGGAAGGCCGCCGCGCACGAGGCGTCGTGGAATCGGCGCGCGAGAGCGTTGCCCGTCTCGTCGGCGCGAAGCCGTCCGAAGTCGTTTTCACCAGCGGCGCATCGGAGGCGAACGCCTGGGTCATGGCGCAGCCGTGGCAAACGATCCTGACGAACGGCATCGAGCACGACTCGGTTCTTGCTCCGGCGCGCGCGGCAAAGTGCAACGTCCTTGAACTTGCGACCGGCCGCGACGGCATCGTGTGCGTCGAACAGATCGCTGAGTACGTCTTGAAGCATGGCGTGCCGCGTCCGGCCGTCATCGCGCTGCAAATGGCGAACAACGAAACCGGCGTCATTCAGCCGGTCGGTGAAGTCGCCGAATTCGCGCGCGCGCATGGCATTCTCATGCATTCCGATGCGGTGCAGGCCGCAGGCCGAGTGCCGGTGGATTTCGCCGCCCTCGGGCTCGATACGATGGCGATCTCGGCGCACAAGCTCGGCGGCCCGAAAGGCATTGGCGCATTGGTCATTCGTGACCATCTTGATCTCGTGCCGATGCTGCGCGGCGGAGGCCAGGAACGCCGCCGTCGCGCTGGGACGGAGAACGTCGCGGCGATCGCTGGCTTTGGCGCCGCGGCCGAAGCCGCGCACGCTGAACTTCGCAGCATGGCGGCGATTGAATCATTGCGCGACGATCTCGAAGCGCACATTCGTGCGATCAGCCCGCGCGCCGAGATTATCGGAGAAGGGTCGCCGCGCATCGGTAACACCATCGCGGTCGCGCTGCCGGGAAAGCTGGCGGAGACCTTGGTGATCCGCCTCGATCTGGCAGGCGTCGCAGTCAGTGCGGGCTCGGCCTGTTCGTCTGGCAAAGTCGGCGCCAGCCATGTGCTCGAAGCGATGGGACTCGGCCCCGAAATCGCGTCCGGAACGATCCGCATCAGTCTTGGGCGCGAAACGACGAAAGACGACATCGCGGCGTTTGTCGCGGCCTGGCAAGCGATTGCCGGCTCGCAGGCGATCGCCGCTTGAAGAACAAATTTGGTTGAAGGGCCGCGCTTGCGGCATTGTTGAAAGAGAGACGAGAAATGGCTGCTGTTCAGGAGACGATTGATCAAGTCAAGAAGATCGACGTCGACCAGTACAAGTACGGTTTTGAAACCAAGATCGAGAGCATCAAAGCTCCGAAGGGTCTTGATGAAACGACCGTGCGCTACATCTCGGCCAAGAAGGGCGAACCCGAGTGGCTTTTGAACTGGCGTCTCGAGGCGTTCCAGCGCTGGAAAGCGATGACCGAGCCGACGTGGGCGCGGGTGCATTACCCCAAGATCGACTTCCAGGATCTCTATTACTATTCCGCACCGAAATCGACCGAAGGCCCGAAGAGCCTCGAAGAGGTCGATCCCGAGTTGCTCGAGACTTACAAAAAACTCGGCATTCCGCTGAAGGAGCAGGAAATCCTCGCGGGCGTGTCGTCATCGCGCGTCGCCGTCGATGCCGTGTTCGACAGTGTGTCTATCGTCACGACGTTCAAGGAAGAGCTGGCGAAAGCCGGCGTCATCTTCTGCCCGATCTCGGAAGCGGTGCGCGAGCATCCCGAGCTTGTGAAGAAGTACCTGGGCTCGGTCGTGCCGCAGTCGGACAACTTCTATGCGTCTCTGAACTCTGCGGTGTTCTCGGACGGCTCGTTCGTCTACGTGCCCGAAGGCGTGCGCTGCCCGATGGAGCTGTCCACCTACTTCCGCATCAACGAAAAGCAGACAGGCCAGTTCGAGCGTACGCTGATCATCGCGGATAAGGGATCTTACGTCTCCTACCTCGAAGGCTGCACCGCGCCGACGCGCGACGAAAATCAGCTGCACGCAGCCGTCGTCGAACTCGTCGCTTTGGACGATGCCGAGATCAAATATTCGACCGTGCAGAACTGGTATCCGGGAGACGCCCAGGGCAAGGGCGGCATCTATAACTTCGTGACCAAGCGCGGCGACTGCCGCGGCCATCATTCGAAGATCTCCTGGACGCAGGTCGAGACCGGCTCCGCGATCACCTGGAAGTATCCGAGCTGCATTCTGCGCGGTGACCATTCGCGCGGCGAGTTCTACTCGATCGCCGTTTCGAACGGCTATCAGCAGGTCGACAGCGGCACCAAGATGATCCACCTCGGCAAGAACTCGTCGAGCCGCATCATCTCGAAGGGCATCGCGGCCGGATATTCGCAGAATACGTATCGCGGTCTCGTCTCGGCGCATCGCAAGGCGACCGGCGTTCGCAACTTCACGAACTGCGACTCGCTTCTGATCGGCGACAAGTGTGGCGCGCATACCGTGCCTTACATCGAAGCCAAGAACTCGAGCGCGCATTTCGAGCACGAGGCGACGACGTCGAAGATTTCCGACGACATGCTGTTCTATTGCCAGCAGCGCGGTCTCTCGCAGGAAGAAGCGGTTGCGCTCGTCGTCAACGGATTCGTTCGCGACGTGCTGCAGCACTTGCCGATGGAGTTCATGGCAGAGACGCAAAAGCTGATCGGCATCTCGCTCGAAGGGAGCGTTGGTTAAGCCATGTCTGAATACTGGTTCAGGCCGAAAACATATGGATATGGCGCCACCCCAATCAACTGGAAGGGATGGGCGTCGACGCTCGCATTTGCAGCTGTGATCGCCGCAATTGCAGGAGGTTTTCTACTGTCGGCAAGTGGTCGGGGGTCGCTCGATCGTATCATCCTCGGCGCTGTGCTTCTGGCCGCGCTCGTCGCCGGATTTACATGGTTTGCACAATCGAAAACGGAAGGCGAATGGCGATGGCGTTGGGGCAAGGATTAGACCGCAAAACGGCCGTCGCACATAACATTTGAATACGAGTTGAGAGAGAAGTCGGATGCTTGAAATTAAAAACCTGCACGTAAAGCTCGAAGACGAAGATCGCGTGATCCTGAAGGGACTTTCGCTGACCGTTCCGAAGGGCGAAGTCCATGCGATTATGGGCCCGAACGGCTCTGGAAAATCGACGCTCGCATATGTGCTCGCAGGCCGTGCGGGATACGAAGTCACCGACGGCGACATTCTCTGGAATGGTGAGTCCATTCTGGAAATGCAACCGGACGAGCGCGCCGCGAAAGGCGTCTTCCTCGCGTTTCAGTATCCGATGGAAATCCCCGGCGTCGCCGGCCTGACGTTCCTCCGCACGGCGATGAACGCGGTGAGAAAGAAGCGCGGCGAAGCCGAGCTGACGACGCCCGCCTTCATGAAGATCGTCAAGGAAAAGGGCGAAAAGCTCAACATTGACGTCAACATGCTGAAGCGCCCCGTCAACGTCGGCTTCTCGGGCGGCGAGAAGAAGCGTTCCGAGATTCTGCAGATGGCGTTGCTTGAGCCGACGCTCTGCGTGCTGGATGAAACCGATTCCGGCCTCGATATCGACGCACTGCGTGTCGTCGCCGAAGGCGTCAACGCGCTTCGCGACAAGGATCGTGCGTTCCTCGTCATCACGCACTATCAGCGCCTCTTGAACTACATCGTCCCCGACAAGGTTCACGTCTTGGCCGACGGCCGCATTCAGAAAACAGGCGGCAAGGAACTCGCGCTCGAACTCGAGAAATCGGGATACGCGGACTTTACCGGCAAGGCAGCGTGACATGAACGTGGCATTGATGAAAACAAAGGCCGAGCAGGCGCTGACGGAGGCTTTCGAAGCGTCCGCCGCCAAGTTGCCGGGAAGCGCTGCGGTCAAGGCGCGGCGTGCTGAAGCCATCGGTGCATTCGGCTCGTTGGGCCTGCCGCATCGGCGCATCGAGGAATGGAAGTACACGGACCTGCGCGGCAATCTGAAGGACGTGCTGCCGCCGGCCATCCACGATGAAACCCCGCTGACGATCGCAGAATTGATCGTTGCGCTCGGGCCGCTTGCCCACGTCGATGCGCATCGCATCGCCTTCGTCAACGGCCATCACCGTGCGGAATTCGATGACTTGAGGGATGCCGCAGGCCTCGAAGTGACGACGCTCGGAAAAACGCTTTCGTCCGCGCCGACCAATGTCGCCGACGCGCTGACGAAGTCCGACGCCAACGGCGCGATCGCAGCACTCAATGCGGCCTTCATGACCGACGGCGCCATCGTGCGCGTCGCAGACAAGGCGACCTTGGCGAAGCCGCTCGTCGTCGTGTTTGTGCGGGCCGGAAGTGCCAAACAGACCGTGACCGTTCGCAACTTCGTCTCGATCGGCGACGCTGCAACGGCAACGATCATTGAAGCGCACGTCGTGCTTCCGGGTTCCGCAATTGAATCCCAAAGCAACGCGCTCACCGAAGTCAGCGTCGGAAAAGGCGCGACCCTGCATCATGCCAAGGTCGCGGTCGATGACGGCAAATGCCTGCATCTCGCCGATTGGGATGTGGTGCTTGGGGCTGATGCAACGTATCGCGGCTTCCAGTTCTCGTCCGGCCTCGGGCTGGCGCGCAATGAGATCAACGTCCGCTACGCCGGTGAACGCGGCAAGCTCGATTTGTCCGGCGCCTACATGGCCCGCGCACACGAGCACGTCGACACCACGCTCATCGTCGATCATGCCGTTCCCAATTGCGAGAGCCGCGAGCTGTTCAAGGGCGTGCTCGACGATCATGGTCGCGGCGTGTTCCAGGGCAAGATCATCGTTCGGCCGGATGCCCAGAAGACCGACGGCAAGCAAATGGCTCAGGCGCTGATGCTGTCGGAGGATGCCGAATTCGACTCGAAGCCCGAGCTTGAAATCTTCGCCGACGACGTCGTCTGCGGTCACGGCACGACTTCGGCCGAGCTTGATCCCGATCTGCTCTTTTATTGCCGGTCGCGCGGTATTCCGGAAGCCGAGGCACGCGCGTTGATGATCGAGTCCTTCATCGGCGAAGCGATCGACAAGGTCGAAAATCCGGAGCTTCACACGGCGTTGATGGCGTTTGCGGTCAATTGGCTTTCAAACGCGGCACGCGGATAGGATTTTGGATGGGAAGTGAAACGAAAGTTGCCGCTGTGCGCAGCGCCGCGTCGCAATCGGGCCTCACCGCCGCGCCTTACGACGTGGAGCTTATTCGCGCCGACTTCCCGATCCTGTTTCGCGAGGTCCACGACCGCCCGCTCGTCTATCTCGACAACGGCGCGTCGGCTCAGAAGCCGCGCTCCGTCATAGAAGCGATGGACTATGCCTATCGCTTCGAATACGCGAACGTGCATCGCGGCCTGCATCATCTCTCGAACGTCGCGACCGATCATTACGAGACGGCACGCGAGACGGCGCGCCGCTTTCTCAACGCCGAGCGTTCGGACGAGATCATTTTCACTCGCAACGCGACCGGTGCGATCAATCTCGTCGCGCGCTCTTTCGGCGAGCCGCGCATCGGCGAGGGCGACGAGATCGTCATCACGATCATGGAGCATCACGCCAATATCGTGCCGTGGCATTTTCTGCGCGAGCGCAATGGCGCGGTGCTGAAATGGGCGCCGATGACCGATCGCGGCGAGCTGCTCGTCGACAAGCTGGATCAGCTGATCACTAAGCGCACGAAACTCGTCGCCGTCACGCATATGTCGAACGTGCTCGGCACGATCAACCCGGTGAAGGACATTATCCGCATCGCTCACGCCAAGGGCGTGCCGGTTCTGATCGACGGCAGCCAGTCGGCTGTGCACATGACCGTCGACGTGCGCGACCTCGATTGCGATTTCTACGTCTTCACGGGTCACAAGACCTACGGGCCGTCGGGCATCGGCGTGCTCTACGCCAAGCGCGAGCATCTGGAATCAATGCCGCCCTACGAAGGCGGCGGCGATATGATCGAGCACGTCTCCGTCGATCGCATCACGTACGCGAAGCCGCCGCATCGCTTCGAAGCCGGAACGCCCGCGATCGTCGAAGCCGTGGGTTTGAATGCGGCGCTGAACTACATGATGCAGATCGGTCGCGACCGCATCGCGCGTTACGAAGCCGAACTTGGCGCCTATGCCGCCGAACGGCTAGGCGAGCTTCCGTGGTTGAAGCTTTACGGCACGGCGCCCGGCAAAGGCGCGATCTTCTCGTTCACGATCGACGGCCTGCATCCGCACGACGTCTCGACGATCATCGATCGTTCGGGCGTCGCGATCCGCGCGGGGCACCATTGCGCGCAGCCGCTGATGGAACGTTTGGGCGTGACGGCAACCTGCCGTGCCTCGTTCGCATTGTACAACACCAAAGCCGAGGCTGACGCGCTCGTGACAGCGCTCACCAAGGCTCATGATCTCTTTACTTAAGGAGCTTCCAAAAATGGACGGGAAGCAAATGACCGATGAGCGCGAAGCTCTGAAGACGGCAGTCGAGGTGTTGGACACGCCAGTCGTCGCGCCGTCAGTCGACGGCAACGCGACAGCAAGCGCGGAAGCGCCTGCGCCAAGCACATCGTCGGCCTTGTCGGCGGAAGAAATCGATCGTCTGACAAACGATATCGTCGCCGCGCTGAAGACTGTTTACGATCCTGAAATTCCAGCCGACATCTACGAGCTGGGGCTGATCTACAAGGTCGAGATCGACGATGATCGCAACGTCGTCATCGATATGACGCTCACCGCGCCTGGCTGTCCGGTCGCGGGCGAAATGCCGGTCTGGGTCGAAAATGCCGTCAGCGCCGTCCCGGGCGTTGCCCACACGAAGGTCAACATCGTGTTTACCCCGCCCTGGGATCAGAGCCGCATGTCGGACGAAGCCCGCCTTGCGATCGGCATGTTCTGATGTACCTCGTATTTGACCCGCGAATACCCATATACTTGGCCGGTTCGAACAACGGAGGCGCGCGTGCCCTCGCTTAGAATGATGCCAAAAGTCATGACGTTGACGGACGCCGCTGCGGCGCGCGTCGCGGCGTTGATTGCCCAGAAGCCCGGCGTCAAGGCGCTGAAGATCGGCATCAAGAAGGGCGGCTGCGCGGGTATGGAATATACGATGACGTGGGCCGATCAGATCGGCAAGTTCGACGAGGTGATCGAGGACAAGGGCGCCATCGTGCTCATCGATCCCGCCGCGATCATGTATCTGCTCGGCACCGAGATGGACTTTAAGACGGACAAGCTCTCATCGCAGTTCGTGTTCAACAACCCGAACCAGAAAAGCGCCTGTGGATGCGGCGAGAGCGTCAATCTCGAACCGGCGCCAGCGGTGCCGGAGGGCTTCGCGCCAGCTGATCGTTAACAAACCGCTGGATCTGATGTTTTCCGAGGCGCCGCTGTTCCAGCGGCGCCTCATGTTTTTGCAATTTTTCTAGGCGTCGTTGGCGCCGTTCAAATCATGGCATCCGCTCGCGGGTGTGACCGCGCCAGTCTTCGTGCACAGGGACATATGCCCGCCCATTGTGGATGATGTAGGCGTGGGAAGGGCCAACGGGCAACGTTGTGGCAGCCGGCGGCGAGGCGCCGTTGTGCTGCTCCTGATAGAAGCCCCAATTCTCGGGGTCGCCGTTTGCGTAGCCCAGATAGAAAGCGCTGGCGGGCAAGCTGAAAACGCAAGCGGATAGTGCCGTCGCAGCGGCCGCGACGAGGACCTTTGTCGAGAGGATCATGGCGCCAAATTCCTTTGGCTGCAGGTCTAACCGTGCCTCTCCGCCGTCCGAAACTGGCATGTGGTGTAGGCAGACGCGCCGACTATAGGCCGGGTGGATTATAATCCCTTCGGTCGGCGGACTAGGCCGGCAACGGCGGCGCCATTGAAGACGCAGCCGATACCGCCACGATTGGATTGAGGCGTCGCACTGGAGTTCGAGCGCGACTAGCCTCGGCCTGGCACCTTCGCAGGGCGTGACGGCTTGCGCATGAACGCCGGAATATTCTCCGCGAATCCGACGCGCTCGTCATGCCGGGGAGCAGGTTGCGGCTTACGAACCGGCTCGGCAGCAGGCGAACGCTCCGGCGCAGGAGCGCGACGCTGCGGCGCCTTCGGCTCATCCGTCCAGCTGTCAGCCGCGCGCGGACGCTGAGCAGTTCGCTGAGGTTTTTCGCGCGGCGGCTGCTGTTCGTTCGCACGCGGACGTTCGCGTTTTGCCTGCTGGGGCGCGGGTGACGCCGACTGCGGACGTTCAGCCTTGGCCTCTTGCTCACCGCCATGTTGCTCGCGCTGTTGCGGCGCGCCGTTGACTTTTCTCGGCTCCGGTTTGCGCGCGTCACGGCCGCCGTGCGGCCGGCCGGATTTCGCCTGCGGAGCTCCGCGTCCGCCGCGACCCCGGCGTCGTTTGCCAGCACCCGCGATGTCTTCCTCGCTCGGAGGATCGCCAAGCCAGATCGCAGTTTCGCCGGTCACCTTCTCGATGTCCGCGACGAATTTCAGGTCGTCCGGACTGACGAGCGATGCCGAATGGCCCTCGCGTCCCGCGCGGCCGGTTCGCCCAATGCGGTGAACGTAATCGTCGGCAGCCCAAGGAAGATCGAAATTGAAGACGTGCGAAACATCCGGGATATCAAGACCGCGCGCGGCAACGTCGGACGCGGCAAGCAGCATGATCTCGCCGTTGCGAAACTTGTCGAGCGTTTCCATTCGGCTCGTCTGGTCCATGTCGCCGTGGAGCGCGCCCGCATTGAAACCGTGCTTGGACAGAGATTTGTACAGCACCGCCACGTCGCGCTTGCGATTGCAGAAGATGATGGCGTTCTTGACATTGCCGTCGCGGATCAGATCGCGCAGCGTCTCGCGTTTCGCCCAGTCTTCGCCGTTCTGGCAGTAGACGAAGCGCTGTGTGATCGTCTTCGCTGTCGTAGCCGGCTTGGCGACTTCGATGCGCGTCGGATCTTTCAGGAACTGATCGACGAGACGCGTGATCTCGGGCGGCATAGTCGCCGAGAAGAACAACGTCTGCCGGCGCGGCGGCAGCAGCTTGCAGATTT
>Ga0209930_1002825_pt1 | contig 19064 bp, 19 predicted proteins | sample ThiBiot_500_biof_2_FD_183948 | JGI IMG/M metagenome (GOLD analysis project Ga0209930, IMG submission 183948) | Wastewater bioreactor microbial communities from Cape Town, South Africa - Thiocy_cont_500_biof (SPAdes) | ecosystem: Engineered > Bioreactor > Thiocyanate-remediating >... | reverse complement strand
AAGAAAAAACTTCCAGAATATCATCCAACATTGGCTGCTTGTTACAATAATGTAGCTTTGGCATTACATGAAATGAACGAGCATTCGAAAGCAACTGAATATCAAAAGAAAGCAGTAGAGATTCGAAAAAAAATGCTACCCTCGAATCATCCAAATTTCGTTGTTAATCTCATCACTATTGCATTAGAATGCCGGAATATGGGTGAATATTCAGAAGCATCGAAACTTTATGAAAGTGCATTGGATATTTGGCAAAAAACTCTGTCTAAAGATCATCCTAATTTGGCTATTGCTTACACTCAATTGGGAAATATTTATTCTCATATGAATGAGCTCACAAAATCAATCGATTATTACGAGAAAGCAATTACTATACAGCGGAAAATTGTTCCGTTAAATCATTCTGATTTTGCCGCTGTTCATAATCATTTAGCAATGGCATATAAGAAAATGGGAAATTATTCGAAAGCAATCGAATACTGCGAGAAAGCAATTGAAATCTTAGAGCAGAGAAGTTCTTCTTCAAGTTCAAGTGATTTATATTTAGCAAATATTTACGCTAACTTGGGAGGAGTTTATAAAATCATGAGTAACAACGAAAAAGTAATCATATGTTTTGAAAAGACAATTGAAATCTACAAAAAACTTTCTCCAATTGATCCCAATTTGGCATCAATCTACAGCTCTGCAGGACTTATATGTAAGAACATGAAGGACCATTCAAAAGCACTAGAATATTTTCAACTTGCATTGACAATTCGGCAACAATCACTTTCATCTGATGATCCGCAAATTACGAGTCTACAAAAATCTATCGAAAACATCAACAAAAGACTAAAAGTTTAACTGTAGCGTTTCTTACTCACTCTCACACACTTTATCATTAAGTAAATAAATTGACACAGAAAAAAAGAAAAACCCAGCGAAACAGGGAAAAACTATGCCATATATATACAACAAAAAACACACAAATTTCAGTTTCATTTCTTTTAAGAAAAATGTCACTTACCAAACTACCAATTGATTTAGTCTACAGAATATTGGATCATTTAAGCATTGCAGACTTATTTCTTATCGCACCCAATATTTGTTCACGATGGAATAGCATCGTCAATTCTGACAAAAGATTTAAAGTAAGCGGAAATTAGTACTACTAAGCTACTGTATCATTGAACTTTGCTTATAGTCATTTACTGAATTGAGTTTTGCAAATAATAATATGGGAAATAGAGGTATTTGTCGTTTGAGTCAACCATTACAATATAATACAGTAATAGTTCATTGATATTTTAATTTTTATCAAGTGACATTGTTCTATAGACTCTCATAAAACTCGACCTTCGTTTTAACAGCATTGGAAACGATGGTGCTCGTTGTCTAAGTCAAACGTTGAAATGCAATGAAGTAAAACCTTTCATTTATGCTTTCTTATTTCATTTCTGTCTCGCATAGGTACTTATCGAAATAAATCTTGAAAATAACGTAATTGGAGCTGAAGGTATTCAATATCTGAGTCGAGCATTGCAACATAACGAAGTAACATTCGAATTATTTTCCATGTTTCGAAAGCACAGTTTCTTTCGCTTTCATAGAAACTTAAACTTGCACAATTGAACCTTGGAAATAATAGAATTGGAGCTGAAGGTGCTCGTCATTTAAGCCAAGCATTGCAACACAATGCCGTAATATTTCATTTACTTCATCATTCTTATACTATACAACATATCTTTTCTATTTCATAGACACTTATACAGCTAAATCTGCAGAATAATAATATTGGCACTGAAGGTGCTGAACATCTAATTGAAGGATTATCATATAATAAAGTAATATTCGTTCCATTCATTTGTCCTAAATATCACTTCGGTTTTTTCTTTCTTTCCATAGACCATTACAAAACTCGATCTTAGCACTAATTACATTAAAGCTGAAGGTGCTCGTCATCTAAGTCAAGCATTGCAGCACAATACAGTAATATTCCATTTGCTTAGTCATTTCTATCACACATTACTTTTCTTCTCTTTCAAAGACACTGAAAGAATTAATTCTTAATAGCAATGGTCTTGGAAAAGAAGGTGCACGCTATTTGACTGAAGTCTTGCAACATAATACAGTAATATTTCATTTGTATTACAAACATAAATTTTCTTCTATTTTATAGATACTTTTACAACTCGAGCTTTATGGGAACGATATTGGAGATGACGGAGCTCAATATCTGACTCAAGCGCTAGAGAACAACACCGTAACGTGTCATATACGTACTTCTTCATTCATATTTTGTTTTATAGACATTAACACAACTGAATCTTCGCTTGAACTCAATTGGGAATGAAGGCGCTCGATACTTAGGTGAAGCATTGCAACGCAATACAGTAGTCTTCATATATATCAAATATAACTTCCTTTCTCTTCTCTTCTCTTCTCTTCTATAGACACTTATACTGCTTAATCTTGTAAGTAATAACATTAAAGATGAAGGTGCTCGACATCTAAGTGAAGGATTACAACGCAATACAGTAATCTTCCATTTTCATTTGTATCAAACATTATACTTTTCTATTATTCAAAAGGCTCTCAGACAACTCGAGCTGTCGGGTAACGACATTAGAACTGATGGTGCTCGATATCTAAGTGAAGGATTGCAACACAATACAGTACCATTCTACTAATTTTTGTATTAGTACTAAACACTGCTTCTCTTCTATTCGGTAGACGCTTACACATCTTCAATTAAAATATAGCGGTATTGGAACTGAAGGGCGAACATATCTGAATATTTTGTCGAGAACAAAACCTAATTTGAAAGTTTCTGTTTAATTAATTTCTTTTTTTTGCAAATAAATGATCTCGTGTTTATGTTGGCATCTTGTTCAAATAAATAATATACAAAATCGACTAAAAAAATGAAAATGAAACCAAATAATTGTATGTTTCAATACACCCAAATATAATTCATTATTCGATGTTTCGAAAAAAAGAACATTATGAAGTACAAGAAATGAAATTGCAATCTCATTTTTGCATAGCATCATATTTTTTTTCAGAACATCAATCATTTTCTTAGTTGTATTAATCAAGTGAACTTGAAAATAATCATGACAGGCGCTAAACAATTTAGTGTTTGGGTTGCACCTCATAATATCGATGCACAACAATCAACAGCATCGTTTGATCAACAACAAGATAACGGTGAAGAGAATAAACATCGTCGATATCGACGATGCCGTGCAGCTTATGAAAAGTAGATCTAATTAAAAGTTTTTTTGTTTCTATGTAAGATTTTTTATTATGAAAATTAGAGCCCAATGCTGTTGTCGATGTGTTTCATCACCATTAATTATTGGTGCTTTAGTCGGAGCATTAGTAGCTGGAATTGGTTTAGCAACAGCTGTATCACTGCTTGTCGATAATTCTCAAAGTATACGAAGAATATTCACTATTTGAAAGAAAATATTTATCTACATATTGAATATTAGATAATACAACAATAACATCAACCGGTATTGTCACAACACAAACGACCGTAACAAGTACGACTACTACAGTTTCAACTGTTACAACAAGTACGACAACGTCAAGTTCATCAACTTCGACTTCGACTTCAACTGCAACTAGTAGTTCAACTTCAACATCAGTTACAACCACTACAACGTCAACAACAACTACTACAGTAACAGTTACTACAACAACTTCAAAAACTACATCAACAGCTACTTCTACAACTTCGAGAACAACAACGACAACAACTTCAACTACCACAACAGGACCTTGTCAGTTGTTTTCATTATATTTCAATTCCATTCTTTCGTTCTTTCTCTAGATTGTACAACACGTGTCACATTTGATGATATACCTGATCAATCAGCAACTTATGGTCCTATTCCCAATGGATACAATAATCTCAATTGGACCAATGTTAATTATGCGAATGCATCAGCAATGCCGACTAGTGGTTTTCAAAGGGCTCTCAAGTCTCCATCATATGTAGCTTATAATGTTGGCGGAAATACCATGAAAATCACTACAGCCAATGGAACTCGATTTGCTTTCAATTCAATTGTTGTTTCAGCTGCTTGGCGTGATCAACTTGTATGGTTTGTCGAAGGTTATAATAATGGAGTTCTATATCTCAGTGGCGGTCTCTACGTATATTCTAACAATCAAACAACGATTACATGCGGTGGTTGTACAAATTTTGACACACTTATTATGTACTCATATGGTGGAACTCCACGTGCGGGCTTAGCACAAAATGGAACTGAATTTGCTTTCGATGATCTTTGCATTTCATTTGGTTACTAAGATAAACAATAATTGAAAGTTTTCTTTTCTCTCTCATTTGCACTTCATATTGATTTATCCTATTTCTCTTTTTTGCGTCCATGTTTTTAGCATATACTTTATAATTAACAAATGTTAATAAAAAAAAGCCTTTGAAAAATAATAAAATTCAAATATAATACAAACAAATATGCCAATAAGATTTCATATTATCATGCAGGTATGATGATGCACGCAAAGAAAAAAAGAAGTTCTTCAAGTTCAGTATTTTTGTTAGTATATGTGTTGTTTTTTTATTGACAAACGATAACGATAAGATAGTGCATGCATATACGGAGTTTTTTTTTGCAAATGAAATGAATTTCAAATTAACACACTGTCTTTTTCGTGTCAAAGATCCAAATGAACTTCTTCGATTTTATGTTGAAAATTTTGGAATAACAAATATGGATAATACATGTTTTGAATTTCATCATGTGAAATCGTCGACAAACGAAAATTTACTTGTCAATAGTGGAATCGGACATGTTTATTGGAAAATTGGAATCACAACATATGATGTTGATTATGTTCGACAGATTTTACAATCGAAACAAATTCAATCTGACGATCCCGTACAATTCGAAGATATTGGTTATGTTTGTCATTTGAAAGATCCACATGGTTTTATTATTGAATTATTACAACATGATTTTCAACAAACATTTATTAATAATATGAATAAATATGGTCGACAACCCATAAATGAACATCTTCCATTGGGATATCCATGTTGTTTTGGACAAATTACATTACAAACAAATGATATTGATAAAACTCGATGGTTTTATGAAGATGTATTAGAAATGAAATTATTATCGATACAAGACGTACCGAAATATAATTTTACATTGTATTTCTTTGCTTGGACAAATGAAAATCCACCGAAAACTGATCTTAGAGATGTTTCAACGAATCGTGAATGGTTATGGAAAAGACCTTATACAATTATTGAATTTCGATATTTTCATTATGAAAAACGAAAGATACCATTGTTCAAAGATTTACATGAGAATGAACTTGGTTTTGAAGGTATTCGAATCATATGTAATGAGCTCGATTTATTTATTGACAAATTGAAAGCAGAAAAAATTAATTTTGAAAAATCAAATGGAATTTATGAGAATGAAATCGTAATTCGTGATCCAAATAATGTACCTGTATACGTTTCATTTAAAACTCGTGATTGTAATTGATTCATGTAGTAAGTCGTCGCCAATTTGTACCACAATTTCCTTGTGAGCAACACGTACTCGGTCCAGGATTACGAGCAGCGACACATGCCATAACAGCATTATTACAACGAACACAGTTTCTATAATAAAATAGCATAAATTCCTGATTAATTTTCTGAAGATTAGATTATTTGCCCCCATAAATAGAACCAACTGATTGCCGTACAATCATATTTCTTGTAACAAGCATCATGTTCATCACAACATCCTCCGTTCGGTCCACAGCTAGCAACCACAGCATCGCATCTAAATAGATTGATAAACTAGTATATTTAGTTTAATTTAAATCTAATTTCATAGCACCCTCGATAATCACGTGCGCTACTACCCGTGAAACGTTTAATAGTGTTGCAATAACACATTGCTATGACAACCATTAATATTAACATTAAGGGGCGCCACATCTTTCGGATCATTCAGTGTATATGAAATTGATTTGAATATTATTTTTCTTTCTATATATAAGTATAAATATAATGCAGATGAATAAATGATTAAGTGGGCAAGATAATTCTGTTTGGTAGCATAACTAATGCAAAAGACTAGAACGTTTTTTTTCTCGGGTTTAATATTTATTTAAAAAAAAAGATCCTTATATACGATGCAAAAAGTCTAGTTGAGTTTATGTTGAGTTTGGGACTTCAGTGACATTGATCAACTTCATGTTCATATCAGTTTTATTAGTAAAATTCAATTCGATCTTCGACTGACTAACTGAAGTAGTATCAGATAATTTAAATAGTATATGTTTTAAAGGCCATATTAAAAGTTTCGATATCCATAGAATAATTATCGCAATGAGCCATAATATCAATACCAGATAAGGTAAGACAAGTACAATAGATACAATAGTATTAATTGTGATAATAGTAATACGTAATCTATAACAGATTTCTTTCTCGTTAATTATTTGCTCAAAATGTCCAAAACTATCGCGAATATTGAATAATATAGTGCCACAGAATGATTGAAAGATTCAAGCCTGCTCATAGCAACAAAAAGTATAAATTACAGAATGATCACGACATTATATAGAGAGCCATATAATGGCATACAATTCTACGAAAATAGTTTTATTGATGTTAAAGATAAAACCCGATATTTATTATATTAAGGTTGGAAATTTTAAGATGCCCTTATGAAGAAAAGAGTCAATCGAACACTATTGGTTGTCTACCTTTTTTTACATTCACCATTGTAAAAGTATTTCAAATAAAAAAATCCGTCCTTGAATCCTCCTCGCCGCTTGTACGACCATGTGACGACAGTAACGAAGAAAAAAACACGACAAAAATTTAGTCAAATATAACTTTCTTTTCATGGGTGAAATAGAATTACAAAGGCGTGGTTATAATCATATGATCGTATGGCTCGATCAAAATATTGCTTCGAAAGATGAATATCATAATGTCAGGAAAGTATTCACTACAACAACAAATCCTGAATCAACCCTGCAAACATCGATTACTGATCTTGATATTACTAATTTAATTTGTGACGAAATAACGCAACGTGATGATCGTTTTCTCGATGTGCCCTTTCCCTTTATGTTATTTGACAAGGCCTCTCAATGTCTCACTTGTCTCCGGGAGAATGCTGGTAAAAAACGGATTTTTTTCATTACTTCAAGTCAACTTGGAAAAGATATCGTAAAACGCATTCTTGAAGAGTATCCAGAAATTTTTCAAGATAATCAAGGAAAATTCTATGACGATTCTATTTATGTCTTTTGTGGCGATGCTAAATATGCTACCGGATGGGCGATAGATTATCTCGACCAGATTTGTATTCAAGTAGAAAATGATGATCAAAAGTTTCTGGCTCGTCTAACACGTGACATTGCCAAATATTTAGTATCACAAGGTCAACAAGAGTTATCGAACGACAATGTATCAGCTGCTCAATTAGCATTACAATATTTTACTTGGGCAAAACAATTATATGTGCAAGCTGACAAAGTTCGATACGCATATAGATCTGATGATCCAAAAAATCCATTGAATGTTGTTATACAATTAATTATTGATACCGAACAGAAAATCAAACAATTCCAATCTTCCAATATTCAAGAAGGTACTGAAAACTAAAAAGTTATTTTTATTTTTTTTGATTATTCTAAACTAAATTAGAAGAATTAGTCGATTGAAATTAAGAATGTGAGATAGACCATAGAAATCATCGAGTTTACTCTTCCTCATCCGGTTTTAAACCATATGCTTCTTCAGCTGATTCATAATATTTAGTGGCAAGACGACCCTTCATTGCAGCAGTAGCCATTTCAGCTGCTTTGTTAAATAAATCACCGGCTCTTTGATAATTGCATTTGAGATTATGATCACCTGTTTTGTATAAAGTAGCCAAACGTGCTACAATATCATGTCGTGCATTAAATGATTCATCAGTTGTCTCTGCTTCTCGTATACGAATGTATTTTTCATAATAATCAGCAGCTTTATTCCAATCTGCTTCTCTACACAGAAAATAAATGTGCAACAGTCAAAATCTAAGAACTGAAATACATACAAAGATCCATCAACGCCTTTATCATAGAATTGTCCGAGAAGTAATTGAGCTTCTGTATCTTGTAAATCACTAGCACGTGCCAAGAGTTGTAAACCTTTCGTTACTGCATCTGCTTTATCCTATTCAATCGACAAGAAATAAAAATGATCTATTTCGTTTTTTTCTATTGAATTCTTACCGTTGTTGAATAATTTTCTAATAACTCTCGTGGTAAATCTAAATAAATTTTTGCTAATACCAATAAAGCATTCCGGACATTTAATTCAGCTGCTTGTTGTAAATGAAAAAATGCGGATGCTTCATCATATTCATCAGTACCCAATTGATTGAATCGACCAACTTGATAGCATTTACATATTTCAAAGTGAATCTCTCCAAGAATGCTATCATGTTTTTCGTTAAGTTCTTCTATGATCGCTTTTTCGAGAGCAACAGATGATGGTCGATGATTATACTCATAATTTTGTGAGTTTTGTCTTTCATAAACATCTTCAGCTTTGGTGCTAGCTTCCTTCGAAAGATGCAGAAAATTTACTTGTTTTGACACAATTGATACGTATCGCTTACTGATTGTGAACGTGAGTAGATAAGCTTAAGAAGTACAATAACGTAATTAGAAAATTAAATATTAAAATTGCTTACTGGTGGTAAAGTAAACATATTTTCTTCACATACTGCAGTAGAGCTACGTTCTGAAATACTACGAGGAAATAGTTGAGAAGTAGATGAAGATAATGGTGATGAGGATGTTTTAGAAAGATAATCATCCGATTCGTATTCTGATGAAACCGAACGATTTCTTCGGCAGAACGAATTCAATTTGACGGTAGAACTCAATGGTTGTTCGGAAGTACGACATGCTGTTGCAGCAAATAGTGGACTTGCTAAACGTTGTTGTGTTTGACGTTCACATTCCGTAGATGATAAATCGAATGGCGTCAAATTCAGACGAGTACATATTGGATTACATTCATGTGTATAGAAAAACAATGCCATACCTCGAGTACCGAGATTCCCTTCTGAAAAGATCATCAGATTTCATTGAAAAAAAAACAAATATCGAAATAGAATGTCTTTTTTCTCACCGCCATATTCGGTACCGTGACTTGTATGAATTTGTGGGTCAGTATATAAATCACCAACACCTTGAATATCAACAACGATGAGTTGATGATATGATGTTTCAAATGTAAAATGACTGAATGCCTTTCAATATTTAAGAAAACAAAAACGAAGAAAGATAAAATATAGATTAAAATGACGAAAAACCTGTGGTGTATGTCGTAATGTTTCATCACAAACAAAGCCACTATTCGAATTGTATTTCATGTATGTTCCTTCCTAAAAACGACCTCAATTTATTTTCCATCTTCTCTACGTAAAATTGTTTCTTACAATAAATCCTTCCAAATGATAAAAACGTTGATCAACACGATTTTTAAATTCTAATACACTCATTTGAATAATATCAATCTTAATTGCGAAACAATCAAATCGAACTGATATTTATCTATGAAAAAGACATCGACGTACTTTTTTCGGTGGTTTATATTGATTATAATGAGCTGCCCATACTTTCGTTGTCATTTGCATTTTAACATCATTGAAATAGTGTGCATCTGGCACATCAATGATATATTGCTTGGCAATATAATTACTCGCACCATCCCAATCTCGACTCGATGAATATGTAGGTAGTTTTTTTCTAAACAAATATATTCATTTAACCTTTTTTTACTCTTCGTATAATCATACAAACGAAAACACTCTCGCATACTACCATTTCCAAATGGTGTTGGTTCGATTTTAACTATGATTTCAGTTTTATTCCAAACATTTTTTATCGGATCATACTCATGACAGATAGCCGTTTCCTCAGGATATTGATCAATTTTGAAATCAAGCCTAAAATCAATGTTTGAAAATGATTTTTCAATTGAAATATTCTTCGTGTTTTTCTCTACCAAGGGTCAACCAAATTGCCAACTTTTTTTGCTGCATCTTTCCAATGACCTGTTAATCCCACTGTCGAACGACGATGTTTAGCACGAATATTTGCTAATCCAATAAATTGTTCGACAATTTGTTCTTTAGTTAATATTGAATTGGTAGTGTTTGATTGAGGTTGAGGATGTATTTCTTCATCCTCTAACGAACCAAATACAAGATCGTTCTTATCATTAGATTGATCATGATCATCTTCACGAATCGATTCAGGCATATTCAATAGGGAGCCCATGTAGAGTATATTTTGTGACATGACGAGCAAAAATAATATCCAACAATGATTAGTTGTGTGTGTGTGTTTTTTTCTGCTTTGTATCATTTTAATACGGATCACTGATTTTTGTTTTTTGAATACGAATACGATAGAAAACAATGAAGGTACATCGATCGTTGCATTATAAGATTGTTTATTAAGATGAGAATAAAAATGTATTCTTTGTTCTTTATCAAAAAACGTGCTTTTTTTTTTACAGATGACAACATTGCGTTCGATTAAAAAATGCGAAGAAAATCAAGTTATTCAACTATGGAAGTGTGCATTCGAACCGAAAGCTGATGGTTATTTTGAAAGATATTTTTCGAATTTAGCTTCACCGGATTATAAAGAAGGAGATTGTTTAGGAGCATGGATCGATGATAATATTTTAGCAAGTGTTGTTTATATTCGACGAATGATTTTAAAATCAACTAACGACAAGAGAATGTATTTATGTGGAGTTATATCGAATGTTTCGACATTGAATGAATATCGAAATATGGGTTTATCGAGAGAATTACTCAAACGATCGATTGAGAAAATGAAAGATGAAAATTTTGACTTTTCAATCTTAGGAACTGGACGATCGGGTCATTATTCTCCATTAGGATGGAAAACAGTTCCTATTCAAACGGAATATCTTATTGAAAATGACGATGACTGTCTTATATCATCTGATGACGAAGATATTATTTGGACGCCAGCGTCTTCATTTACATCGTATGAAAAATTATTCGAAATTTATCAATCAAATCCTCGTTCGTACGAATTGTCTCGATGTCATGCATCGATATTTGAACATTGGCTTGGTTGGCATTGGAAACAAAACTCGAGTTACATTGGTTTACTATCAAATAATCAAGGATATATTATTATAAGTCAACCAGATGGTAAACATGGCCATTTGAATATTTGTGAATGGAGAACAAATAGTATTGAAAATGAAATGAAATTACTTTCAATCGCAAGACAACATATTTTCGAACGTTTTCATCGAAAGAAATTTATAATTCATACGATTCCACAGTTTACTGATTTCGATGAATTAAAATGGAAATACAAGTCATCCGAACAGAACGAAGATGTCATGTTTCGAAATATTCAATTAGCTGAGAATGTTTTCGATGATATTCAAACATCTTTCCAACATTCACATTGTCGATCAACCATTTGGCCAGAAGAATATTTTTAATTCAAAAGGATTCTCTTTCGTTTACATTTCTGTCCTTTTTTTCTTTCTCTTTCTTTCTTCTACACAAAGAGAACGAATAAAAAAATGCAATACCGATCGTTTCTTCACTTCAAAAGTACACGAGTATAGCAACCGATCGGAGAGTCTCTTACAAATAATCATTGTCGATTTTTTTGTGCGCAGAAGGCTTTGTTTATCATCTTTAAAAAAATGGCCAAAACAAATCGATTCCTAGCCAGTCTTTTATTCTTAATTATTTTTGCTTATTTTTATTCTTCTTCAAATGAAAAAAAATCGAATGATCAATCATTTTCTGTTCGATTAACTGGAAATTCAATTGAAAGTCAAGTTCTCTTAATATATGTATATGCGAATACACATTCATATGCATTAGGAAATTTAAAATATTTCATTGATAATGCAGTCGGTGAGAATGATGGTGTCGATTATTATTTTATTCTACAACAAGTTGAGAAGAAAACCATCGATGAAAATGAAATGCCACCATTAAAAGTAACCAATGCACATTATATTCAACATGAAAATCTATGTTTTGATTTTGGAACATATGGTTGGTTTTTAAATGAATTTACCTATGGAAATCCGTGGACAAAAGATAAACAAAATGCAAAGAAAAAAATTGATCTACAAAAATACAAATATTTTATTTTTATGAATTCATCGATTCGAGGTCCATTTTTTCCTCCATATTTCCTTCAATTAGTTTTACAAAATAAACTCAATAATTATTATTGGTATTCAATTTTTACTCGAAAATTAAATGATCAAGTGAAATTAGTTGGTCCAACTATAAGTTGTGAAACAGTTCCTCATGTTCAAACGTATCTCTTTGCGACTGATTTCGTTGGTTTGAAAATTTTACTACAACCGGGTCGACATGGTGCAACATCTGATGAAGGTATCTTCGGTTGTTATCCAACAAAAGATCATGCAACGATTAATAGCGAATTACCTTCATCGAATCGAATTCTTGGTGCAGGTTATGGAATTGATTCACTTCTAACCAAATATCAAAGAGTTAATTTCTCCAGTCCAACGAATCTTTGGTGTAATCAAAATAAAAATCCTTATAAAGATAAATTATTCGATGGAACATCGTTAGAACCTTATGAAGTCGTTTTCGTTAAATATAATGATTTACCATTCTTAGTTGAAGCAAGAGATAAAGCGAAATTATATCAAAAATGGGCTCAAGATGCTAAAAGTCTTAATCGAACAGCTTGGTAAACATTTATTTTCATTATATCCTTGATTCACTATATGACAATATCTTTTTATTTAATAAACTTGACATGTAGAATTTGTCACTCAAATAATTTCATAACAGTTTATTTAAAAAATATTTTTAAAAGCAAACAAACAAATAATCAAAATATATTGATTGACATTTAATAGTCGATGAGCACTATTCGGAAATTTTGTCGTTATTGGTGTACTAGTCCAAGGAGTTGCTGTTGATATTGGTATACTGGTTGAAGAAATTATTGTCGATGTACTAGTTGAAGTTGCAACTGTTGTGGTAGTTTCAACTACAGTGGTAGTAGTAGTAGTGGTTGTTGTTGTTGTTGTTATTGTAGATGTACTTGTAGTTGTAGTTGGTATAAGAGATGTACATTGATCAATTTGAATATCATCAAAAGCTATAGAAACAGCTCTTAGTTCAACTTGATTTACATAGAAGTCATATGTTTCTGAACAAGCAAATTCTTTCACTGGTACGGTAACAACTTGCCATCCGTGACTGTCATCTAATGATATCATCCATAATAATGTAGCATAACATCCGCCTGCAGATAGACCAAGTTGTGTTCCATTTCTATTAATTGCTGTTGATTTAACATAATAAGCAAATTTAATACACATGCCAGTATTTTGTGCAATTGATTCTATTGTACATATTTGACCAAAATCTCTTGAAGTATATGTTGTTCCTTGATTCCAATAAAGAAAAGATCCAGTTGTTGAATTTGTTGTATGATCTCGAGTTGGTCCAAGTTCTTTGTTTGGCACAGTATCACCAGAAACAACCGTAAAGTTATAGGTTGGTTTTGAATATCGATCATCATTAAACATACCACACATTGATCCATCATCAAAATCACATGAGAAAGAAAAAAGTGTTCCCTCAGAACTTGGCTCATAAGGTTGATAATCACATGATGTAATTGAAATATTATCAAGAGCAAATACTCTTGGTACATAACCATCTGTAAGATCTGTACGAAAGAGAAGTGAATAATTACCAACAGGTAAATTGATAATACCCCAAGTCCAACTACCAGCAGTATAACTAAATATATACATATATAACATTTAAAACTCATGATAATCTCAAAGATTTTCTTTTCACATACATATATTGATGAGGATTGTATGTAGGCCATAATGATTGAATTATTTTATTTTCATCTGATGTCCATGAGTAAACATACAAATGACTTTGATAGGCTTGACCATTACTATAGTATTGAAAATTTAAACAATATGAATCATTCGATGTTATTTCGAATCGTTGTTGTAAATGTAAATAACCAACATTGCCAATGCCAGTTACTTTCGAATTGGGTGCAACAGCATAGTGTCCTGATGCATTTCCAAATGTGAAATCAGTTGATGGTGAAAGACTATCTGCTTTTTTAGCATCACTTGCATTTAAAACAAACCATTGATAGGGATACAACGGTAATGAAGTAAAATCATTTGCACAAGACGATTCAAAATCGCAAGCATAAAGAATTCGTGGAGGTTCAGGTTTTGGTCCATCGCAATAATCAACAGATAAATCATCAAAAGCTAATGGTTTACCTGTGAAATTTAATCGAATGAATAGTTTAACTTTTTCATTAGGTAATGTTATATTAACTAATGTCCAATCATGAATTGATGGATCTGTCCCAGGAATAGATGATACAATACGTATTAATTGTTCATCATCACCTTGAGCAAGTTGAATATTGAATGGAAAAATTAGACGTGGTGTATAGTACCACATACGAAAGCACAATGGTCGATCAGTAGATGATGGTTCAATCCAAGAATTCGATTCAATTTGTGCTGCATAATCATAACTCGGTGATGAAGGTGGAATGTAGAATAGAAAATGGCCAGCACTTGTATTTAATGTATGATCATAGTTGATGATTCCTGAATTATTAGCAATTGTTAAACCCCAATTTCGATCGAGAATAAAATCATTGCAAGCTCCTTCGAAATCACATTGAAGAATAGCAGCTTCGCAAACAAAGAAATACGAATAAAATAAAACAGATAGTAAGAAAAACATTTTGGTGACGATATACTGTTTTTATCATGCACTTTTATATGCGTATGTATAAAGAAAGATAAGATGACAAAGATATTTCATAAGTATTGTGCAAGAACTTTTACTTCAAAAGATAAGATATACAAAAAAGTGGCATCTCGAAATCAAACAATCATCATTGTACAAATTTCTTATAAAATAAATAAAGTCGTAGGCGTACGCCAATTCTGTTTTATTGTCAATCAAATTTGTACATCTACTGACGATTATTACTATCATTTTAATTGTAGTCGTATTAGTAGTGGGTATAAGACACAGTTACTGGAGCCAAAAGTGAGATTTAGATGAGTGAATCAATTTATTAATTTCACAATTCAATATAATCGAATTTCATCATGATGAAGAAGTCAAATGATATCATAAAATTTTAAAATCTGAGAATAAAACAGTATTTTCAGAATTCGAATTCAGGCTTCCATGTGGAGGTCATTGTTGTTCCGATTGTAAGAAATGTACTGATTGGTACTATTATGGCACTGATTGGAATCATATGCGCAATTGGCGTAAATGAAATGATCGCGATTGGATGCGGTATGGTTGTCATGTTATTAATGCTGATAAAGATGATTGTTCTGTAAGTGGATATTCGACTGATTGCCCTGGAAACTGTCCTGTCGTTGCTTGTTATAACGAGCGAGATCATGGGCCTGGATATAAATACTTAGTGAGAGAAATTTCATTGGAGGAGAGCTGGTGGAACAAAGTTGCTAAAATCACACTCAATAGTTGGGTGAAATTTCGCGGATGGTGGAGCGGGATCCCACCTCATGTCGCCACTACAGTGACATCTTATAAGAAGAAACCTAAATGGATTTACCATAGGGGGCAAATATTATCGTTGGATTCGTCGTAATGATGCAACGTGTACTTGTCCTACTGATTCTCATGAGTATTTTTATGACAATAATTGTATACCAACGGGCTGTCTTCATCGTCATTATCGAACTTATGATCGTTGGTGTATGTGCAGAAACAATGTACCAGATGACGTTTTGGCTGAGAGTCCAGAACTGAAACAATGGGAATCACCAAAAGTTCCTCGTGTGAATTGGAAATGGCATAGAGACAGCAGTGATGAAGACTAAACTAAACGTTTTAACTGGTTATAAGAAATTCATTAATTTCAACTTTTATTTTTTCAAAGAAATATAATACAAAAAATCCACACATTTTTTATTGTTAATGTAAAAGAACGAAAAAAAAACTTGTTTCAACATAGAGCGGTTTCACTTCTATCTGCTAGTATATACGATTTATATGAGTTGTTTTTATCTTTTGTAGTGACCACAAAGACATGTCTCGTAAAAAATGTGTGTGCGTGTTTTTATTGTTTCAGGTTGAAAAAAAAATAAAAGCAAATATTTTTTTCCTCCCACCGTTTGAATTGTATTTTATGCACAAAGTAAAAATGTATAAGCCATAGAAATTTTGTTTTCTTTCAATTTCTTTCTCTGTCTCTAACTGGGAAAAAATTCTTTTTTTTTCTATTTCATTCAACGATAGATACAATAAATATGAATCAGCAGACAAAGTCTCGCAATATGCAAAATTTTATTCTTGTATGGTTAGATTCAGAAATTGACCCAACAAATAACAATCGATTTCGCAATTCCATTATAGAACTCGAAGGTGTATTCAATGATATCAAAACATTCGATGGTGTTGATAAATGCTTTGATTTCATAACCGATGTTGCAAACGAAAAGATTATGATGATTATATCAGATCAATTGGCTTCAGATATCATACCACTGACGCATAACATACCACAAATTAATTCATTCTACATTCTTTGTAAAAATCGAACGTCAAACCAAGGATGGATGCAACAATGGTTAAAAGTACAGAAGATATCTACAGTTATTGAAGAGATTTGCGAAGCTTTAAAACAAGATGTACGACAATATGCACGTCATTTCATTCCGATTAGTTTTGTTTCAATACGTAATCAAAAATTCACTGGAAATTTGGATCAATTAGATCCAACATTTATGTACACACGAATTCTCAAAGAAACTCTCTTGACAATTAATTTCAATGATAAACATATAAAAGAATTTACAAAATACTATCGACAAAACTTTGGAAACAATCGTCTTCAATTAGATGCTATCAATGAATTAGAAAAAAACTACAGTAATGATTCACCTATTCGATGGTATACATATGGACATTGCGTTTATCCAGTGCTTAATCAAGCTTTACGTTTAATGGAATTAGATACAATTATTAAAATGGGTTTCTTTATTCGTGATCTTCATAATGAAATTACAAAATTATATGCTCGACAATGTAGTCTTCGTGTAGGATCAGGAAAATTTACTATCTATCGAGGTCAACATTTATCGAAATCAGATTTCGATCGAATGATGGCTACACAAGGTGGCTTAATATCTTTCAATAGTTTCTTATCGACAACGAGAGATCTTACTGTTGCTCTACGATTTGCTCAAAATTCTTCTCTTGATGATTCAGATACAGTTGGAATTATTTTCGTTATGACAATTGATCCTTCAATAAAATCAACTCCATTTGCTTCGATTGAAAATCTTAGTCATTATGAATTGGAAGAAGAAATTCTATTTTCTATGAATACTGTTTTTCGAATTGACAGCATTATCAAGAGTTCAGATGATAAACATCTTTGGCAAATTGATTTAATACAAACCAAAGACAATGATCCACAATTAAATGCTCTAACAGATCGCGTACGTAAGGAAATCGAAGGATCAACAGAATGGGATCGATTGGGTAAATTACTGATTAAACTAGGTGAATTCAGTAAAGCTGAAGAATTATATCAGATTCTCATGGATGAAGAAGATACTCCTCGAAAGAAAGCACAAATCTATCATCAACTTGCATGGAGTAAGAAAAAACAAAAACAGTATCCACAAGCACTTGAATATTATAAAAAATCATTAGAAATCAAGCAAAAACATCAATTTTTAGACATTCGTTCACTTAGTAATACTCTCAATGAAATTGGTTCTGTATATGAAATGATGAAAGAGTACTCTGAAGCACTTGCATATTATGAACAAGCACTTGAAATCAATCGAAATGCACGATTTTCTGATCAACATGGTTTAGCATTGTCATACAGTAGAATGGGATCGGTTTATGAAAATATGGACAATCATTCCGAAGCACTTTCCTACTATAAAAGAGCTATAGAAATTCGAGAAAATACGAATCCTATAGATTATGTCAATTTAGCTTATTGCTACAATAATATCGGTTCTGTTTATAAAAATATGGGCGATTATTTCGAAGCAATTTCAGTTCATCAAAAAGCACTTGATTGCCAACGAAAAGTTCTACCCGACAATCATCCTGATATCGCTCATTCTTACACAAGTCTCAGTTTCGTTTACGATAAAATGGGTCAATATGAGAAAGCACGAGAATATAAACAACGAGCTGTTGCGATTGGTGAACGATCATTACCGGAGAATCATCCTCATCTTCGATCAATGCGCAAAAGTCTCAACTATAGAAACAAAAACTTTGAATGATTTGTCGTTTTTTTTTGTGTTTCTCTTTTTTATTCATTCTTTAGCAATGCAAAAGCAAAATGATCATATCATCTCTATTATTTGAAACCACAGAATCTGCAAAAAATGACTTTGACATCTCTGACAACGATATCTAACTTCAGGAGTAATAGAACCAGACATAAAAAAGCCAATAACACCGCCAACTACAGCACCACAGATAGAGCCAACGGAAATATGAGTCAACACCAGAACATTCACCAGTGTTACCATGACATTTATCACATTGATTATTGCAAGATGAGCATCGAAAATGTGAAGATATCGTTCTAAACATGATAAAATAAAAGATTGCCTACTTTTTGGGTTTTTTTAAGAACGAAACAAACATACAATCAACATTACCATAGTTACGAGTCATAAAAAGTAAGTTGCATCAATCAAACAGGAGAAAATGCTATACAATTTGATATTAAAGATGATGAAAATATGTCTAAGAAGAATGTGTTTAATTTCGTAACGTATAATTGTAACTTAAGGACATACGCCGATAGCTATCGGTATGAATTGATGTGGTCGATAGTAGCAAGGACAGAATCGACCGAAAGGCATGTTTTTCTCGATTTATATCAAAGATGTTATTGATATGGACAAGGCCACATCAATAAAAACAATATTGTTTGATTCA
>Ga0209930_1002817_pt1 | contig 19101 bp, 13 predicted proteins | sample ThiBiot_500_biof_2_FD_183948 | JGI IMG/M metagenome (GOLD analysis project Ga0209930, IMG submission 183948) | Wastewater bioreactor microbial communities from Cape Town, South Africa - Thiocy_cont_500_biof (SPAdes) | ecosystem: Engineered > Bioreactor > Thiocyanate-remediating >... | reverse complement strand
TAACTAACTAGCAATCGCATTGACGACATGATTTATTTATTTGTTAGTGGTTGTAGTTTTTTCTTTATAGATGGTGCTGATGCGCGCTCGATCGATGAATGCACCAGTTCTCGTCCGATCACTGAAGCTAAGCAACGTCGGGCTCGATTAGTGAGATAAAAAAATAGTAAAAAGCTTACGACACTCGGTATTCCCAGGCGGTCACCCATCCAAGTACTAACCGAGCCCGACGTTGCTTAACTTCAGTGATCGGACGAGAACTGGTGTATTCAACGTGGTATGGCCGTAAGCGAAAGAAATACATTTATCTTTGCATTTTATTAAATAATTCATTTCATACGAAACAATCCACTATTACAAAATGTTGTTTCGCATCCATATAAGACGGTAAAAAGAGAGAGAAAAACAGAACGAATTCGCACATTATATCATTTATGCTTAATCATTGCTACATGAACATTTGACTAGATGCGAACAAAACAACAACAACAATGTATGGAAAAAATAAAGAATAGCATTGTCTTCATCATTGAATATTTGAGTATCCTCTTCTTGTCTAAATATTATTATACCGTATCACCAAGCTAAAAAAACGAAAACAAATTTTATTTTATTGTTAAATATTTTGTTAGTCAAGCGGCGGTTGAAGCACAATCTATATCCTGCCTTTATCTTTATAAATCAATCATTAGGATCAATATAAATCGCATCCGATTGAGCTACCTTTGTTGATTTGTCTGAATGATGTTCACCATTCATCATAGGTGTTGTTTGATGATCACTATTGCCCATTTATTTGCATGATTTCGACGATATTCAGGAACAAGTGTGCTTTTAAATCTGAAACTATGATTTGTACGCATTCGAAACTTTTGTTCAGCTACATCTACATCATTATATAATTTCCCAATCGCAATATAATTCGTATCAGCTTTTAAATCAGTTAATTCATATTCAGTCACTGATGAATCGATATTTAAATTTTCAAATTAATCTATGTCACATAAGTGCATAGATTAATTCGACATTGAAATGAAACATGTCGTGGATTTTGCAAATCGAAATTGACTTCAATTGGTACAATCGATGATAATCGAGGTGGAACTGAACAAAAACAAATCTCAATGAGTTGTACTTTTTGATCGAATTCATTAAAAGCTTAACACGAATATTTTCTATTACCATTCTCATCAACATAATTGATAGTCAATTGATTTCCTCGTACCACAAATTTCGGTACTTCACTTGCACCAACTGGTGAATCCTACATAAGTAAAATCATTTTAATCATTCAGTCGAAGAAAATCGTCAATGATTATTCATGAAATAGCTCAAGTGAATAATCGTGGTTAGTTAAGAGAAACTTATTATATTTGTCGACAACAATATTTAGTCAAAGCTGTAACAACAGGCGAATGTTTATGATGATCTTTCGAAACGAGATCCTTTGTATGAAGTTTGTTCTTGGACAAGTTTCTGTTTTCGATCCACTGACATTTGCAATAATCAAAATGAGGACAAGATAATAATTGAGGAAAATAATCATCAAATTCTGTCGAATATCTTCAATTGATAATTTACCATGTAAATCACTTCTTTCACTTCTCGCAAATAATATGAAAGTTAAATGTTTGAAGTTGAGAAAAAATAACAAGTATTTGATTTTTAATTTAATTGTCGTCGATGATTGTAGTTCGGTTTTTATAGCAAGTTCTAATGTCAATTCTTTAAGGTTTGACATACGACGACGAAGAAGGAAAGCATCCTGCATTTTTCAAAGATATTTGAAAGTGGTCGAAACTAAGTAAAAAAATCATAGATCGAGCATATGATTCATTTTAGGTAATACACCTATTAAATATTGAACCAACAAGTGGAATAATCTCATCAGTTAATATTTTCTGTGTAAAGTTGAGAGCACAAGAGAAAGTTTCTCCTTGGAAGAAGAAATCAAGTCGTTGTTGATCAATACCATATAATTCATGCCTTTCAAAGTGATCAATAAAACCAATTCATGTTCTCTTCATTTTCTCTTGTGTTCAACACAGCATTAAATAATAGTGTATTGGCAAAATACAAAGTTGCTGTTAGTCTCAATAAATGGATGACTCTAGATGTCGCCAATATCTGATCTCTTATACATTCTTTTATAGTGTTCGTTTTTCTTTGTTGCAGTTTTGAGTATTTTTAGTGAGAATTTGTTCCAATATCTGTTCCAATCCGGATCTTTGGTGTGTCAGATAAAGCTCCTCGAGCTGTATCGATTACATTATTTACTTATCGATTTGACATCTTCCTAACTCCAAGGATCAACAGAAACCGAGACGAAACCGGCAAAATCCGAACATTTTGTTTCTTATCGAACTTCAATAGTTTTCATATTTTCACAATGATAAATTCAAGATTCTTTGTAGTTTGACGAAATAAAAAGAAAGACAGAAGTTATTTTCAAAATTTATTTATTGAATAAAACAAAATAGAATGCAAATGAGAAACTATTACAAAAAAAGTTTAATTTAAAGAGAAAAGGATTTAATTTTGTTTATTTAATTTAAATTTACAAAAAATAAACAAAAAATGGTGTAATTTCTTTTAACTTTTCGTTGGCTAATCGAGAAATTCAACGGAGAAAAAGTAAATCCTAGACTCACTTTAGGATCCATGAGGATCCGCTTTTTCCCCTAGAGGAACTCGATGAAAGCGAATGGAGAATGGAAAAAAATAAGAAAGACGAAACTGAAAATGAAAAGAGAAAAAAAAAAGAAAATTCTAGCTACGGAACTAAAGTCCGTTTGTTCGTGTTGGTGAACATTGACCTTAAAAGGTAAAAAGAGAGAAAAGCAACTGATCAACTACTATATAAAAATGAAAAATAAATATTGTCTTAGAATATTGAAGTGAGAATATATGAAATTGGTATGAAACATAAATAAATAAGAATTTGGAAAAGAATTTAAAAAATGAAACATACCTTTAATCTATAGATTCGAATTTACTTCATCCTTATAAAAGAAAGTTTTTTATAACCATTCTATTAAGACGATATATCATTTTTGAATATAAATAATCAACCGTTTATTCAGGTATTCGTTTTATTATCAGGCAGAAACATCTGATATATCAATACTAGTTGATATGCGAATGAATATGAACTATTCATACAAACAAATAATTCAATTATTTTTAGCTTTTTAAAAATTTTATTTGTTACATTTTCTCGAAAAACACTATATGACAAAAGAACGAAGCTCACCAAACTAATGTTCAACTTCTTCGAGATTTGTAAACAAAACAGTTTTGATTGTTCATCAACCGATTATCACAAAATAAAAAAATATTCGAATGGTCACCACTATCTCATTTGAATATTGTGATGATCGAAAAAGAACTGATTTGAACAAACAGTATGTTTAATAACTGAATTAGAAATGTATATCGATGAAAACATCATTCAACAATTATTCGAATTCTCAATCAAATATCAATACTAATAGTACGCTCACTAGGTTACAATGTGGACTGAATGGAGTAAAGGCGTGGTGGTGCGAGTTTGCCTCGGAGTATCGAATGCCACAACTTCGCTCATTCTGATATCGGTATACTTCTGTCAATACAATTCAATATCAAATTATTAATGATATATTTTTGAGCAATATTTCGATTCAAATATTTCTTTCCTAAACATAATAAAAATATCTAATTAAAAAGAACCAATGAGTTCATAATAGATGATCATCTATTAGCGAGATCTGTTCAAATATTTTGTCATAAGCCGAAAGAAAACTTAAACTTCATACAAAAGCTGAGGATCATTTAATAATAGAAAAGACTAAAACCGGACTCTACAATCAAGTTCAACGGTTATAAATAAATAGTCTTTTATTATGAAATCGATGATAACACATATAATTGAAAATGAATAATATTAATCAATATTCTAGCTAAGTATTACATTGATAATATGATTAAGATGATCTTTGGGTAACAGAGTTTGAGATTTCATTTCATATGACTAAGACTAAGTAAAGTCTTATTCAAATATCAAATTGAAATCGATAGAAGAAACTTAGTTAATAAAGGAAAAAAAGATTTTATAAATAATAGATAAAATAAAGTATATTTACATTCAAATATATCCTTGTCCAAAATATAAAAACAAAAATTTTGATATTAATTTAGACATATTGTAGATACTGACTGATATCAAAGTATTCATATTCAACTATGTTGGTAATTACAAATCTGACTTTTCAAATTGTCTGAAATGTACGGATATAGAGTCAGTTATGAATATCAAAATGGAAATCACTGTTCTAATATCATACTCATTTAAAAAAAGTTATCTTTACCCTTTCATCATTAGCAATATTTATTGAGAAAATGAAAATTTGGAAGTGTCGCATTCTGTGTTAGAGTCAGATATAATGACAATCATTGCTTCAAAGTTTACAAACAAACGAATAGTTTAAAATTATAATTGAGATGAATATAATTTGTTATAAATCGATATTCAAATATATTAATAAACATCTCGACTAGCTTCTTAGTTTACTCAATCGCTTAAAAGAAAATAGAAAATGAATTGTACATAAAAAGTTTGAATTCATCTATGTGTCTCAAATATCAATAAATTCACGAAATACGAAATGCTATGATGATCACCATAATAGTTGAATGAGAAAGATCAAACGTAAGTTCGATTATTGCATTAACCAAAAAGACACATGAATTTTAAATCAAAATCTAAGCATCCAACATAAAATATGAATATTTCAAAGTATCTATTTCTTCATCTATAGAATTAGTTAATAATGAAATATATAGTATTGATGTGAAATAGAAGAATTACGAAACTAAGAAACAACATTTAGAAGATATCTATTCAAGCTCATTGTTGATTATAATAAAAGAAATGAAAATCTATTTTATAAAAATAAATCAAATGTTAAATGAAGAACTTTGACTGAATAAATATTCAACTATTTTATTGATTAAGAAAACTAAACCCGTTACTTGTTATTGCGAGTGAAGAAAATATAATTATTGAATAATATTACTAAATAAATTTTCAATTATAGTTAAAACACAAAAGTAGATGATTACAATTCATAGAAGGTATGAAAATCACAAAATAAATGAAAAGTTCAAACCAATGTTCATTATTCTATTTGTCTCATTTCTAAATAAATAATTTTTATCGAGAATCTATTTTGTATCATCAAGAATACGTATAGTACGTGCAATAAGTATATTTATTTATTTTTAGTTTCTTGATTTAATATGTTGACATATAAAAGTGATGTCTATAGCAAATGATAATTGTATACTCGAACAGAAAATCTTTTCATTTATATCCCTCTATTTCAAAGTAAAGGATTCTATGAACTATTACTATTGATAAACACATGAACATCGAATATTTCATCATCGACTCTGTTCATCTATGTTTCACCTAACAAAATATGATTATCGATCAATAGATGTAATTAAATTATAACCAAAATAATGTATTAACTTAGAGCAGATATATTGTTCAACAATTGTGTTCACTTTGATCGAAGAGATAAGAAGGTCTAAACACAATAAACAATGATACTATCATAGAATATCTTATCAAAAGTATCATTCGTTTTGAATATCATTTCATAAATTGTCTGAATGAATTAGCTGTTCTGTGTAATTACAGATGAAATATGAATAAATTTTAGCTGAAACATATTCAACTATTTTTTGACTATAAATATACAAATTATATCTATCTAAATGACTGAACTTGTCATAGATGATATATGATCACACTATTATTGTAATCATTTTTTATGTTGTTTTAGCATACAATCCTAAAAGTATATGTAAACAGAAATATCACATGGTAACTGTTCATTCATTAACATAAATCATACACGTATTGACTCACAATCTAATAACCAAGTTTTAGTATCATATCATCAACTATTCATCTAATAAATGAATGATACTGTTCTTCTTAGTGTATATAAATATTTCAAGACTGAAAACAATTGATAAATGAAAATCAAATTTACAATTCGTATTTGTCATAATTGAATATATTCAATTCGATTTGGTTCACTTTACTGGAGTTTGTAAAAACACGAATTTGCTGATAATAGGAGCAATACATAGCTAAATAGTATCGAAAGAATTCTTGGGAATTCCTATTCAACTATGCTAGTCGTTTCTCGAAAAGACTTGTAAATAGTTATGACTAAAACTATTTTGTATAAGAAAAGAAGAAATTGAAAATCATGATTGTTCACTTATTTCTCTCTATCATTATCTTATACTACTATCTTGATTATAATCTACGACATCTCACAACTAAAGTACATATGTAGTATGTTTATATTCATATCTGATGTTTCTTGTAAATTATTATCTAGAAATATACATATATAAATATAGAGTGTCATTACAAGCGAATTGTTATCCTGCAAACATGTCATTCATCAATTTTGTTAGCTCTACATTCAATCTATTTCTTCAAATTTTACATAAAAATTTAAATATAAATGAATAATCTAGATCATATACTCATTCAAGTATTATCCAATCTTCCATGATTTGTTTTCTATCGTTACAATTTCTGTGATTACAAACAACAACTAAATACTTCTTAACAATGTTCTGTTCAAATATGTTAGCATTCTTCAATAAATTCTCTTTCATTTTTCAATTTATTATATTTACAAATAGCTAACGACTAATTATTAGCACATTCTTATTCACACATTCACTATCTTGTAATATGTATACTTTTCATTTCTATATTTCTTGTCGATAGAAATAAGAAATGAATAATAGTTACCAGCGAATTACTCACCTATTTGAAATATTTTCTCTTAATATCTTTGATTTACTCTTATACTTATCAACACATACAAATAATGAATAATCTATATTATAATTCTGTTCAAATATTTCTTTATTTTTACGTATATCTATCCAGATCTAACTTTGTCATCACTAGAAGTTACACATAAATCAATGTTACGAAAATGTTGTTCAACTTTTCTTATGATTTGAATTATAGTTTGTAAACTCTTAATATATGTATCTGTATGTCATGGCAAATGAAAGATAACGATCAACATTCTATTCAATTTCTTAGTTGAGCTTAAATAAAATTTCTGTAACTTGATATTTTCAGAAGGTGGATAAAATAAAGAAATAACTAGCAGTACAATTCTATTCACGTATCCGAGTCTTTTTATTCCAGCTTTTTCGTTTTTGGATTTGCTATTAAAAGAAAAGTTAAGTGAACGATTATTACCAAAGTTCTATTCAATTATTACGGTATAATTCACCAGTTTTCCACATTTGTGTATTTGTCAGTGTAGAAAATTATTAGTGAACAGTATACAGCAAACTATTTTCCAGTTATCACAGTTATCTTCATCAAATATTCGAGTTTTCATTCATATTAACAAAAAAAATGAGTACTGAATAAATAATATCAAAAGTCTATTCACTAACTACAGTTATTCCGTCTGAATTTTCTCATTTTCACATTGCTCAAGATTATAAATGATAAATAAATATTAGATAAAAAAATCCTGTATAACAATTATGTTTTTTTTTGTCAAAATCTTTTCACTTTCATGTTACACAGGATTCAGAATGGCAAGTGAATAATTATCATAAAAATCCTATTCAATGACTATAGTTACCACAATTAGATCTTCTCATTTTCATATTTGCTGATATAAAAATATCAAATGAACAATTTTCATTAAAATACTATCCAATTATTACAGTTATCAGGATTGAATCTTCTTATTTTCATATTTGCTGATATAAAAATATTAAATGAAATATTATCAGCAAAATACTATTCAATTATTACAGTTATCACGATTGGATCTTCTCATGTTCATATTTGTTTATATAAAAATATCAAATGGCCAATTCTCATTAAAATACTATTCAATGACTACAGTTATCACGATTGAATCTTCTCATTTTCATATTTGCTACTATAAAAATATCAAATGGACAATTATCATAAAAATCCTATTTGATGACTACGGTTACCACGCTTGGATCTTTTCATTTTCATATTTGCTAATATAAAAATATCAAATGGACAATTATCATTAAACTACTATTCAATTACTATAGTTATCACGATTGGATCTTCTCATTTTCATGTTTGCTGATATAAAAACATATCAGTGAACAATTATCAAGAAAGTACTATTCAATTATTATAGTTACCACGATTGAATCTTCTCATTTTTATATTTGGTAAGGTAAAAATTTCAAGTGAATAATTATCATAAAAATCCTATTCAATGACTATAGTTACCACAATTGGATCTTCTCATTTTCATATTTGCTAATATAAAAATATCAAGTGAACAATTCTCATTAAAATACTATTCAATTATTGCAGTTATCAATATTGAATCTTCTCATTTTCATGTTTGTTTATATAAAATATCAGGTGAACAATTATCAAGAAAATACTATTCAATTATTACAGTTACCATGATTGAATCTTCTTATTTTCATGTTTGCTACTATAAAAATATCAAATGGACAATTTTCATTAAAATACTATTCAATGACTACAGTTATCACGATTGGATCTTCTTATTTTCATGTTTGCTGATATTAAAATATCAAGTGAACAATTATCACGAAAATTCTATTCAATTATTATATAGTTATCACGGTTGGATCTTCTCATTTTCATATTTGCTACTATAAAAATATCAAGTGAATGATTATCATGAAAATTCTATTCAATTATTCCAGTAATCTTAATTAAATATTCCTATTTTCGCTATTTGTTGGTGTTAAAAATGAGCAATGAACGCTTGGAACCAAAACTTTATTCTCTAATTATATTTACTTCATCTTGATGTTTGCATCTTCATTTTCTCAATATTAGACATAACAGATAAACATTTATTATAAAGATTCTTTTTAGCTATTGCAATTCATCTATTAAAATCTTTCCACTTTTACATTGCATAAAGTTAGGAATAGGAAATGAATGATTATCACCAAAATCCTATGCAGCTATTACAGTACATTTAATATAATCTTCCATATTTTCATATTTCGTTTAAAGAAAGATAACAACCAACTGATTATTACCAAAAATCTATTTAATTATTACAGTGGATTTATAATCTATCTTCGATATTTTCATATTTGTCAACATAGAAAATGACAAGTGAATAGTATATAGAAAAACATTATTCAATCATTGGAGTTATCTTGACTAAATTGTTAAACATATATACATTGATATCTATACAAAATAAGAATTGAATGGTTCTTACGAATGTATCATTCAGGTATTCAATTACCTAGACCCATTTTTCAATATTTAAAAATTTTTTATAATGCGACATTTAGAACGAATAGCTCCTATAAGATGTATATTCAATTATTTAACCGACTCATTGGTGGTGTCTGAGAATTATTTATGATATTAAAATGATAAATATTAAGTATAATAGTCACAAACATGATGTTTATCTATATGAATACCAATAATTACTCGGTAACGTGTACTATAGCTGTGATCATAATGCAATAGCATATGAATGAATATGAAAACAATTCTATGAAACTATTATGGTAATATATAATTTAAGGCTTTTTATTTTCTGCTTAACTCTCATTAGTTACGATAGATGAACAATTATTAGCACAATTTTATACAACTATTAGAGTTTCAATGATTCACTCTTCTCTGTTTTTACTTTTATATTTCTTGCCAATATCACATGAATTCGTTTTATAAGATTTCTGTTCATTTATCTGTGTCATTTTCGATTATTATTTTCAATTTTCATGTTTATCTGCGCTGTCAAAAACGTGCGAACCATTATTATAAGAATTCAATTCGAATATCTGAGCGATTTTTAATTGATTGTTTTCATTGACATATTTATTGTTCTTGCTAATAATAACTGAATAATTTGTATAACAGTTCAGTTCACATAACTAATTCTCTTTTACTCAACTTCTTCTATCTCTTCATGTGTTATTTATTCTAATAATGGCCGAATCATTTTTATAAGGATTCAGTTCAATTATCTCCGTCTCTTTCATTTGATTTCTTTCATTTCCACGTTTGTTATCATTGTTAGTAATACTCGAATTTCATTTCCTTTACGGTTCAATTCACATATATGAATTTCTGTCGCACAACTGCTTCTGTCTTTCCATTTGTCACACATGTTAAGAATAATTGAATTGGATTTTAAACAGAGTACAGTTCACATATTTCAGTCCTTATCTATTAAGTTTTTCTATTTTCATATTTCAGTTCCTTACAAATGATAATTAAATTTCATTCAGAATATTTCAGTTCAAATGCTTCAATCTTTCTTTCTATACTTCTTCTATTCCTCCAATTATTTTTCTTGTTAATTATAATCGAATATCTTCACTAGAGTTCAGTTCATATATCTGAATCATTTTCAGTTAAGTTATTCTTCCTATACAAATGTTTCCTTTTTAATTACGATTGAATTATCTTAAGGAAAGTTCGGTTCAATGTCTGTATCTGTTCCACTTTACTTAACTTATTTTTACATTTGACATTACTGATGATAAGAGTCGAACTAGTTTCATCACGATTCAATTCAAATATTCGAGCCATTTTTATTTAATTTCTTCCATTTCATGTTTGTTCGTCTTATCAGTAACCGTTGAATTATTATCATCACAGATCAGTTCATATATTGTAATGATTTTCAGTTAAAATATTCTTTTTCTACAAATATCTTCGTTTTTAATTACAATTGAATTATCTTAACGAAAGTTCGGTTCAATGTCTGTATCGTTTTCGCTCTACTTAACTTATTTTTACATTTGATATTACTGTTGATAAAAGTCGAATCGTTTACATCACAATTCAGTTCAAATATTCGAACCATTTTTATTTAATTTCTTTCATTTTCATATTGGTTCATCTTACTAATAACCATCGAATCATTTTCAACAAACTTTAATTCTTATATCTGAGTTTCAATGATTTTATCCTTCCTTTTTCATGTTTGATATTGTGGTTGATAAAAATTGAACCATTTTCAACATCGTTCAATTCGAATATCTTAGTCTTTCTCACTTAACTTCCTTCATTTCCACATTTATCTGCCTTAATAATAATGATCGAACTGTCTTCACCAAAGTTTAGTTCAAATACCTTAGTGTTTCTCATTGAAGTCCCTTCATTTCCACATTTATCTGCCTTCATAATAATGATCGAATTAATTTCAAGAAATTTTTGTTCAAATGCTTTAATATTTCTTTCTCTAATTCTTCTATTCCTACAATTCTCTTTCTTGTTACTAATAATGAAATTAGCTTCACCAAACTTCAGTTCATTTATCCAAATCATTTTCAATTATGCTATTCTTCCTGTACAATAATTTCTTTTTTAATTACAATCGAATTATCTTCACTAGGTTTCGATTCAAATATGTGCATCTCCCTCAGTCTACTTCATCTATTTTTACCTTTTGTATAACAGTTGATAATAGTCGGATTATTTTCAGTAGAATTTAATTCGAATATGTAAAATACATTCAATTATCTTCTTCTATTTATACATTTGTTTGCCTTACTAATAATAATCAAATCATTTTAAAGAGAATTCAGTTCGAATATGTAAGACACTTTTATTTAACTTCTTCTATTTGTATAATTATTCCACCTGGTAATAATAATCGAATTATTTAAAGCAGAGTTCAATTCAAATATTTGGATTATTTTTATTAAATTCATTTCAGTTTCATAACAACTGCATTATCAATAACACAAGAATTATTTTTATAAGAGTTTTATTCAGATATTTAATGTCTTCTCACTCAATTTCTATGATTTCCACATTTATATTTCTTATTCTAATAATAATTGAATTATTTTTATCAAAGTTCAATTCAAATACATAGATATCTTTCATTTCGTTTTCATGATTTTCACATTTGTCTTCCTTCTTAATAATAATCGAAGTACTTTCAATAGGATTCTATTCGAGAATCTCAATCATTTTTACCCGAGTTAGCATATTTACACATTATAGTAAGATTAAGAATAAAAAATAAACCACACTCACGAAAATATCTTTATTTGAGTATTGCATTTATTTACTTTGAATGCTTTCAATTTTCTTACTTATTTTCGTTCGAAGTAAGAAACGCATGATTTAAAGCAAAACTCTGTTCTACTATTTCTCCATATATCTATTCACTTTTTTCTATTTTCATCATGTTAATTCTTACAGAAAACAAATGAACTACAATGAGAAGAATTTTGTTCTAATATTTTAAGGGATGGCAATGATTTATTTTGTTAGCTTAATTCTTCTCGATACAAATAAAAACTGACAACAATCTATAAGACTTCTATTCAAGTATTTCGAAATAATTCATTCTACATTTCCTACATTGTCTCTCACATTATTATGAGAAATAAAACTCGTATAATTCATAGAAACATTCGATTCAATTATTTTATTCATTTGAATTTAGTCTCTATTATTTTCAGATTACTTCTAATGAGAAATATTTGACGAATGGTAACAAGCAAAACTTCGTTTAACTACTCTGATCGTTTTCATTTAATGGCTTCTATATTAGCATTTCATTTTTACTCGCGTAACAAATGAATCAGTCGTAAGAAAGTACTATTCAACTACCTTTGTTACTTCGATAAAACTTCAACAGTTCAGACTTTTCAACATCAAAAGATACTAACAGAATCGATCTCATCAAAGGTCTGTTTCAATATCTTACCCAAATTGATTCACATGTTTTTATTTTTCGTATTTTTCATTCCTATAAACAACAAACGAATAAATTACAACAAAACTTCATTCAAATATCTTAGTCACTTTTACTTAGATTTTTTCGATTTGATATATGTCATCATTGCAAATAAAAAATGTGTAGCCTATAGGAGAGTTCAATTCTAATACTCTATTTACTTTCTCTTAATTACTTTCACGTTTCGAGTTTCCCATCCTTATGAATAACAAATAAATAGATATCAACAAAAAGTCGTTCAAATTGTTCGATCTCTTCTACTCACTTTCTATCACCCTCACATTTTTCATCAGTGCAAATAGCAAATGAATTATTTAAAGCAGAGTTCAGTTCAAATATCATAGTCACTTTGACTAAACTCCTTTGATTTGTACAGCTATACCATTCATAAATAGCAAACAAATCATTTTTATTAATGTTTTGTTCTAATATAAAAGACACTTCATCTAAATTTCTTTCATAATATTATTTCTATTCTGTTTAAACTGAAAACAAATCATTCTCATCAAATTTCAGTTCAAATATCCCAATTGCTAAGACAATACTTTCTTCGAATTTGATTTCAATTTGCTTGTTAATCATAATTGCATGATTTTTATTAGACTTTTGATCAATTATCATAGTTGCCATATTCTATTACGTTAGTATTGGCAATTATTCTCCTCGAAAGTAATTGTCGAATTATAGTTAAAAAAATATTGATCAACTATGATAGTAATTTCACTCTATTTCTTTCATATCCACGTTTTCCATGTTGTAACATAATATCGGAACAAACTTTACCACAGTTGGATTCATGTATCTAGTTCACTATGATTCAATGTCTTTCTCTTTTCATTATAGCCTTCATTAAAAATAAAAACTAAATTGTTATGATAAAGTTTTTATTCACATATCGTAGACATGACAAGTTGATTTCTTAATTCTTCTACTGCTCTTTCAATGTAATAATAAATAAACTAATTTTATAAGCACGCCTCTCAAGTATTTCGATCTATTTCACTTGATTTATTTTACTTTCAAACAGGTTCTCATTGTGGATAACAAATGAATAGCTGTTGTAAGATATGATCATTGATATATTTTACTGACAATCACTGAACTTCGTCTATTTTCATATTAATTTTTTTTTATAATACTAAACGAATAATTGTTATAAAAAGTTAATTCATGTATTTTAGTCCTACTACAATAGTTCCTTCTAATCTCACATTTGTCTTTCACTCAAATAACATATCTATGATTTTCACTAGTACTGTATTCAAATTTCTTCGCTATTCTCCGTTACTGTTTCTTTTTTGACATTTATCTATTTTGCACATATCCAATGAAATTGTTTGAAAAAAGAACTTTTCAGATATGTTAGTAACCTCCACCCAACTCTATTTATTTGCGCATTAATAATGTACATAAATATGAAATGAATTACAGACACCATTAATAAATCCTACTACTTCATCTATTTCAACTCAATTTTTTCCATTGTATATTTATCCGGCATCTAAATAACAAATGAATGATTTCCACCATTGAACAATTCAACTATCATAATCAATTTAACAATATTTTCCTCATTTTCACATTTATATTCGTTTAAAATAATCAAAGAATTAGTTTTATCAGTTAATTACTCAAATATCTCGATAACACACCCTCAATTACAATCTATTTTCAAATATATTCTCCTTTCGAATAACAAACGAATCATTTTCACTGATCTTCTCTTCATATATCTTATTCTTTTCGATTACTGTGTCATATTTTACAATTATTTACAATGAAAATATCAAGTGAACACTTCTATAAGAGTTGAATTCTCATATCATAGATATTTCTATACAATTTGCTTCACGTTGACAATTATGTCTCTTTCAAATAGCAAAGCAAACATCTTGATAAGAGCCGCATTTGTTTATTATAATTATATTGACTCTACCTTCTGTTACTTCTATCAATTTATTTTTAATACATGACAATCGAATAATTTCTAATACAGGTGTATTCATATTTTTCGAAGATTTCGACTGAATTTCTTTTATTTTCATATTGATTATTCTTGTAGAGAATAAATGATTCATTGTTAAAAAGAGTCTATGCAGATATTTTAACCATTTCAGTTGAATAGCTCTTCATTCCGAAGATGCTTTCTATGTATACACAACACGCGAATGATTTTTAGTAGAATTTTATTCGAATATTTCAGTCATATTGATTCTATTTGATATATTTTTGTGTTTTCCTTCGTTACGAATAGCAGTTAAATGACTTGTAATAATGTTCTCTTCAATTATCTTATTTATTTTCATTTATGTTTTGATATTTTAACTTATATTTTAGCTGAAGTAATAAATCATTTTTTCTATACTTGAGTTCTCATATTTAAATTACTGTCATTTCAATTTTCTAGTTTCACATTTATCATCTTAGCAAATATTAAATGAATCGTTTACATTAATGATCTGTTCATATTTTTTGATTTGCTACATCGTATTTCATGATATTTTCTAGATACGCTTATCTCAAATAATAAACAACTGAATAATATAATAGTTGTGTTCAAATATCTGTATGATTTTCTTTCGAGTTAATTCATTCTTACATATTTACTGAAAATAAATAAGAAGAAAATAATATTCATAAGACTGCAATTCGTATATTTTACTCACTTTGAAAACCTTTGCTTTATTATGTTAACTGTTGTCATCATACATAAAATGTGAATAAATTTTACTAGAGTTCTATTCATATATTTCATGCAATTTGATTACTTAACTTTTACTTTGACATTGTTTATTATTGAAGAGACAAAATGAATAATTTTACTATAGTTCTATTTACGTATCTAAATTATTTCGGTTAAAATTCGTTTACTGTTACCTTTATTTTTCTTTTACATAACAAATCAACCGTTGCTATTACAATTCTATTTAACTATCTTATCAATTCGTACTGAGCTTTACTATTTGTCCTATTGATCTTTGTTGAAAATAGAAAGTGAATTATTATCAGCAGAGATCTACTCTAATACTTTATCGATTTTCCATCGGCCGTTTTCGTTTTCGCTTTTTTTGAGTTTTGAAATAAAAACTGAATAAATTTTACCAAAGTTCACCTCATTTATGTCGACCCTGTTCATTTAATGTTTTCCCTTTTGATATTCTTCTAATTTTCTAATAACAGATGAATCGTTTTTATTATAGTTCACTTCAAATATCTTCATCATGTTTATGCCATTGTATATGCTTTCACCTCTGTCTCCTGTACCAAAAATAAATGAATTATATTTAATAAGATTTTAACCGAAAATCTGCATTTATTTTCACTCGATTTCTCTTATTGTAACATTTTTCGTCTTCATAGATCATAATTGAATGATTTTTAGCATAATCTTCTTCTTTTATATTAGCTATTTTCATTCGATTTTTTTCACTGTCACATTTGTCTTTGTTTGAAATAACAAATGAATGATTTTCACTACATTCATGTTCTATTATTTCAGCCGTTTTTATTCAACTTCTTTCAATGTTTCATTTGTTTTCCTTGATAAAAATAATCGAATGATTTTCACCAGAGTTTTGTCTAAATACCTTAATTCTTATGATGCACTTCATTCGATTTTTATTTCGGTTTTTATAAAGATATGATACGAATGATTAGAAGTAGATTTATGTTCAATTATTCCACTAAATGAACAAAGTTGTTTATATACATAGATTTCTTTTCATTTCAAATGTGAAATGAATGATATTTAGCTGCAAAGTTTTATTCAAATATTGTCAATGTTTTTGTTCAATATCTTCTACTTGTATAGTTGTTGTTTCTGCAAACGGTTAATGAATTTTCGATAGAAGATTTCCATTCATATATTTCATTTATTTTGTATTAGTTACTTCGACTACATGAAACACTACGTCAAACGTAACAATCATACAATTGTAAGGAAAACTCTATTCTATTATTGGAACGATTTCAGGTAAATCTACGATCAAGAAGATATCTTCTTATTAAATATTTAACTTGAATAAACCTAACTGAAGTTTTATATTAATATTATTGTGGACTAAATTCATGTGTTTTATGCATCAAAAATATTTAATGAACACAACAAAGTTGAATATTTTCTCAAATGTTCTATCCAATTATTATATTAACACTTCGGAGATTCGATAAATAGATAATCTATTATAGTTGATATGTTTCAAGAATCATTTTAACTACGTATAAGATCAAATATATGATGAACTATCGTTTAAGTTGTTCTAATTTGTTATGAAGAAAGTTATGATATGAAATGAGTACAGTTTAGACAGTTGATCAGTTGTATAATCTTATGATTATTTGTACTTCTTATTTGAAGTTACATCACTAGATTCAATGGTATCAAAATGGAATGGGATTATTTAAACTTTCACCATATGGTATTAACGCCATAAATAATACTATAATGTAAACCATGTTAATCCAAAGATTTTCCATTGGATAGATATACACCTTGTATTGTATTAAATATTCAAAGCGTCGACGAACTGATTTTTAACGAAATTTGCTTTCGTATTTATACCTCCGAGTAATCACAGGACCACTTTTTATTTTATCTTGTTTTTTTCTTTATCGTTCTCGTCTATATGCCCACAAAGCCTTGAAATCAATCATGCGATTGGATTTATCCATTTGATGAAAATAGGTGAGAGTGACGACAAACTAATCTAATTACAGAAAAGAAAAATTATAAATGATGCAAATCGACTTAATAAATATCATCAGGATTTTGCATCCATTCGATCGTTGAAAATAGTAATTAAAATATAAATAATAAATATTATTTCCATAGAAAAAATATTCAAAAATGGTATGATATCAATTATGATGCGAAACAGTATTGAAAATAGTCTGTGGATCAAAGAGAGAGTAAAAGTAACGATAGTTCAGCACATGAAATATCCATTGAATTCAGTTATAAAATGAGAATAATAACAGTTCAATTAATCAAAAGCATTTCTCTTAGCTTCGAAATCCTCTGAGCTAAGATTTAATTCGAATATACGCATTTTCTTCAATATTTTTTTTTCGTTCTCTCAGTACGAAAGATGAATGCATCGAAATTACTATTTTTGTTTCGTCTGACCAAACAAGAAAATGCACTGAGAAGAGCTGCTGTATTTTTCGTAGCTGTGCTACCTTGAAACGGTGATCATTCACTCGTTTCATTTTTTTGTTTTCTAAATAAACCTATTGATTTACAAAATGGGCAGCAAAAAATCAAAAGCTTAGGCACAATTCAATGATAATCGCTTGTTGGTATTTTCCCATCATGGGAAAGAAAGAGATAATAGTTTACACCTAAAATAACCTTTGTTTCTCTCATGATTCTGTAACATGAGAACTTCTTATGTTTAATCAAATTGCTATTACCATCATCTAATTTATGAAACAAATTTTCATTTTTAGTTATTAACAAGAAAATAGATAAATGACAACTAAACTTCAGACAAAGAAAACTTAGGTTTCATGAAGGTAAATATATACATCATCATGTTTAATCATTGATTGATTCTTTTTTCTTTAGTTAATAAAAATGAAAGATTTTGTCACACATCTATCTCGATCTATTTAAGAGCAATTTAAAGTCGTAACACTATACAAAAGTAAGTAGTTTCGATGGAATAGTCATTTTCTTATTTACAAAACAAAATCACCTGAAAACTAACAGAAAATCTGTGGGTGTTATAGAAGAATTCAACATTCAAATAGCATTTGCTTGCTTTTTTTCGATTAATTTGATAGGACTGGTAATGAAAGGTGAAGCGAAAACCAGTGTGTTACTCTGGAGTTCGTTTAGACCCAGATGTATGGGTCAGAGTTAAACTAGTTGAGACATCGGCTAGTGTTTATCAATGCACTAGTTATTGGAGAGAAGATTCTCGTTCATATTTGATCACTTATTATCAACATCAGCTGGATCTTTTTGTCGTCTTAATCAAACATCATAAAGTTATAAACCAAAAGATGGTGCCAATTTAAAATTATACTCAATGATTGCTGATAAATCTTTAACAACGAAACGAATTAATTTTTTCATCGAAAAATTGATATATAGATATTCGTATTTAATAAAATGCAAAGATGAATGTATTTCTTTCGCTTATGGCCATACCACGTTGAATACACCAGTTCTCGTCCGATCACTGAAGTTAAGCAACGTCGGGCTCGGTTAGTACTTGGATGGGTGACCGCCTGGGAATACCGAGTGTCGTAAGCTTTTTATTCTTGTTTTTATTAGCAATCAGTACTA
>Ga0209930_1002806_pt1 | contig 19187 bp, 18 predicted proteins | sample ThiBiot_500_biof_2_FD_183948 | JGI IMG/M metagenome (GOLD analysis project Ga0209930, IMG submission 183948) | Wastewater bioreactor microbial communities from Cape Town, South Africa - Thiocy_cont_500_biof (SPAdes) | ecosystem: Engineered > Bioreactor > Thiocyanate-remediating >... | reverse complement strand
CGGCTTACCTAAAGGGGTGGTTACGCCCCCTGAAAGAGGATAAGAAATTTATCTTTTGGGCCGCTAAGGAAGCGCAGAAGGCCGTTCAATTCATTGCCCCAAACTTGACTGACTGGCAACCTACTGAGGAAGAATAAGCAGCATTAAACGAGCCCGCAATCATCTGAATTGCGGGCTTATCCGTAAAAACCTGTAAAATTGTCCGGCTACGCCGGATTGTTTAGAAACTCATGAAAAAGGAAGCACCTGTTTTTTATCTGGAGAAAACGACCTTTGTAATCAATGGTGTCAGTACCATCGGAGGAAACCAAAGGTTGTTTGTGGATGGCGTCGAAATTCTGCCAGAAAAAAGCCAGAAACTATATAATCACAGCCCCGATGGCTTTAGTTGGGGGTACAGCGGTTCCGGACCTGCTCAGAGCGCGCTGGCGATTTGTTTAGCGATTTTTAAGAACCAGCACGTAGCAGAAGGGCTCTACCAATCCTTTAAAGAAACGTTTGTCAGCCGCTGGCAACCCGTTGGAGCGCCTTTTCAGAAAGAAATCGATATAACGGATTTCCTCATCGATCACCGGGATCGGTTGCAAATTGCTCTAGAAAGGGAACAGAATGATCAGCAATGGTTGGAAGCAGAGATTGAGGAAATCATGTTCCCAATGGTGAAAGATTCAGTTGATGAAAAAAGGCCTGATTTGGCTTTACATCCGATTAGAGTTGAGCAAGTGCAGTCTTTACGATTTTGGCAGGTGGGTGATTTAGTAACCATCATTCACCCAAGTGAAGAAGGTATAAGAGCCTTAGTGTATGAGGTTTATGACCGGCCTGAAGATACTTACGGAATTAGTCTGCTTGCGGAAGATGGTCGTAATCTAGGGGGCTGGGAGCCTGAAACCTGGAAATTTCTGGAATTTAATCAGTCAACTGATTTAGCGTATAGTTTTGAAAATGTAGGTAAACTTAAACGTGATTTTCAAAGGGGTTTATTCACCCCTTATTTTGGTAGGATTTAACATGCGACACCCAATTGAAAAATACAATCAGCAACAAGCTGAAGCTCTAGCAAGTTTGCCCGAGGACCAGCGAGACTATATGGCACGAATGTTTAGAATTGGGAATGCGTCCTATGCCTATTATAATCAAGTTAAAGAGCTCACGGTATTTGGTAAGGAGAGTGAAAGTGATCAGCCAAAGGGTGATTTATTGGATTGGTTGGAACAGCATCTCGGTGTATCTGAGGGAGACCGAGTACAGACGGAAAGTCGATCGGCCCGTGAATTGCTGGATGTCTATTTTGAAGAATACTTGGCAGGATTGCCTCACGATGGACTCCGACGAATAGAAAAGGAGGGTGGTCTTGATAAAGCGAAAAATAGCTATCCGTTCCGTCGTTACGTTCTGGAACGACACGACCTGGGTATGGACGAGTTTCTGCGGCAAAATCTGAGCGAAGAAGACTATGCGTTTCATGTAGAATGTGGTAAACCACTGTCCGATGAAACATAAATTACCTTGTCGATTGAATAATATGGCTTGGTCAGAAGCTTCGCAGGTAAACAACGAATAGCATGGAATCTAAAATAATAACTGCCTTTAATGTTTATAAAGGTGCGTTAACTGAACTAGCTAGTACTTTAAAGAGTCGCGTGAAAGCGAGTTCATCGCTGAAGGCCTTAAAAGAGGAGCTAGGCTTAACAGGTAATATGTACTACCAGCGATTGAATTACCCGCAGAATATTCCCGCCAACGAAATTGCTGCCTTCTCAAAGCTGCTTAACGACGATACCCTGATTCAACTTTATGACAAGACTCAGGCATTAGCTCAACAACTTTCCGAGGTAATTGCCGAATATATAAAAGAGGCTGATTTGACTATTACGTTCATCTGCAAAAAGTTAGACACGGATCCTTCAAGTTTTTATCGAAAGCAGAAAGACCCTCGCTTGTGGAGTAAAGAGGAGGTTGAAAAAATCACACAAATTGTAGAAACAATTAAAAACTTGTAAATCAATTTTTCAAGGGCTTTAAACAACTGCGTTAATATGGCATTCTGGCCATGCCCAAGTACGACAATTTAAAAGAAATACTTGCGTCTTGAATACGGGGGCTATCATTTTAAATGAATTAAGGCTATTAGTAATATACTTCCATGCCTGCCAATATATTCCGTTATCAGCTACCCAAAAAAGCAATCAAATCCGATTGTCCGAGTTGCGGTCCTAAACACCACAAAACGGTATATAGACACGCAAACCGGCGAACCCTTACCTGAAATGTATGGCCGGTGCGATAGGGAAAGCAATTGTGGTTATCATCTAAATCCATACCACAAAGGAGAGTCTGGAACGTCCTATTTTGAGGAGATGAAGGCCCAGACTCAGGTTGGGCCAATCCCTAAATCTTGGTTTACCTTTGCAGCTCGTCAGAAGCATGCTGGCGTATTGAAACAGGATATCATTGCTCATCTTTTGCAACTGGAAGGTGCCAGGCTCGAGCAAGCAGAAAGAGTTGTGGATTTCCTTTTTGAAAAATCTTCGACCTTTAACCGACCCATTGAACCAAAAAAATCTATCTCGACAGCTCAAGCCAGTCAGCTTTGCACTATTCCGGAGGATGTATTTAAACAGTCACTGGATCATTATGAACGCAATCAGTTTGCCCAACTATTAAGTCGTCATTTTGGAAATATAGTTGCCGATGAACTGTTAAAGCGTTTTAATATTGGCACATCTGGACGTTGGCCAGGTGCCTGTGTGTTTTGGTATATCGATGAGTGGCATCGAATACGTGGAGGGCAGATCAAACTGTTTGATGATACATTTCACACGGTCAAATACGTCATTAAAGCGGGCGAAAAACGTAGCCGAACCACCTGGGTCCATTCATCGTATGCACGTCGTTGTGATGAATTAAATAAGCCCTATCCAGCCTGGCTGACGGCTTATCTAGATGAGGAAAATGACGTGCAAAAATCCCCCTGCCTATTTGGTTTACCGCAACTTTTAAACGCCGATATAAGTCAACCAATTGCAATTGTTGAAGCACCCAAAACCGCAGTCATCTGTACTCCTTATTTCCCGGGATTTATCTGGATGGCCGTGGGAGCTTTATCGTATTTGAATACTGAACGATTGGCTCCACTGCGTGGACGGCGAATCGTTTTATACCCTGACCTGTCCAAAGATGGAAGTGCATTTGATCGCTGGAATCGGGTAGCGGGTGAACTATTGGCTCAGGGGTTTGATATCACCGTTTCGACTTATTTGGAAGATAATGCGACGGATGATGAACGAGTTGCCGGAGCGGACTTAGCTGATTTCTTACTTGAACAATGGCAAGACTACTCCTCCCAGTGGATTGAGTAAATCGGAAGTTTTTTCTGAACGGTGGTCGGGTAGGAGGGTAGAGGGGCTGGAAACGGCCCTTTGTGCGTTCAATAAATCCGTTTAATTAAATGGTTCAGTGACATGTAAAAGGATAAGGATTAATTGAAGACTGAGTTTTGAAAACAACGCAAACCTCTGTCAACTATTAAGCTTTTTTATTCATTCAAAGTTTTCAGTCAAGTATTATGTACTTGTGGCTGTAGAATGGTTAGCCAAAAGGCCACTTTTGATTAAGCGGCCTTTTGTTATATTATCTTTCGAATTCACAAATGTTCCCCACTTCTAGTTCATTAAGTATTAATTCAAAAACTTCTGTTGGCGATTTCCTAAGCAACTTGGCTATACCAATAATATCTTGAACAGTGAAGGTTTCAGGGTGCACAATCAATTTTTCTACATCTGTAACGGAGAGCATGGTTGAAATCTGATTCATGATCGTTATGGTTAGATAAAGAACTAAACCAAGATCTACATAAAACCCCAATTATGAATGGGAGGATGGCTAAACAGGTATAAACTTGTGCTATACAGGTCTAGATGCGTGATGAATCCTGTACACTCAAATAGGCTACATATAAATGATTTAATTATGAGTCGTTTTAGTTGCGGAGTGAACACTACATCCATTTCTTAGCTGGCTCTACAGTGTTTAATCTCCTTGATTACTCATAAATCAACCGGTTAGGAAGATCAGTTAAAACTCGAAATTTCAACTTATTTGATTACTCAATGTCGATTTCCAAAGAACCAGTATATGCTCCACAAGAAACGATTCTTAGCCAAATAGGATCAGTTAAGCTGGTCGTAAAATCAGAGGCTGATGCAGAGTCTATTGTCTTATTAAAAAATGCTGTTTACGGCACAAGCGGTATTCGTTATCAACAAACTGGCCAAGACCAAAAACTAAACCAACTGTCCAACCCTTTTTTCTTTCATCTATATATTTCTGACATCCTTCAAGGTTTTTATTGCCTCGATCATCGGCTTGTTACCTATCCATTTGGTAGTATGAATGCCTTTTATGGGCGCTATTTTGCCATCCATGAATCAGCCCAGGGAAAGGGATATGGTCGATTTTTAAAAACTTCGGCTGTCAATTACATTACGGAGACAATTCATGCACCTTATCTGTTGTACTCGTTCATCGAAGAGAAAAACACACGTTCCCTCTCCTTGTCAAACCAAACAAATTTTGCAAGTGTTGCACAACTTAAAACGTTTGTCTTCCGTAGCCTAAATCCAAAAGCAGATGTGCGACTGAAAAGGGCCTCATCAGCAGAACTTCCCAAAATCAAATCTTTTCTGGCGACCTATTACGCTGATTATGGATTGGTAAACTTTGATAAAATAGGCTACCAAGGAAATTACTTTACACTGACAGTAGGGGAGCAAGTTGTAGGAGGGGTACAAGCCAATCCCGTTACTTGGAATTTTTTACAAATGCCCAACTGGACCGGCTGGTTCCTCATGAATATCCTACCAAGAATACCCTACCTAAAAAAACTATTTCAACCAGACTATTCGTTTTTAGCACTGGAAGGTATTTACCTGGCTACCGGGCAAGAGGGTTTGTTCCCAATTCTCATCGAAAGTGTACTAGCTTTTTTCAACTTAAACAGCGCTCTTTTCGAGGTTGACTGTCAGGATAAGCGATTAACAGCCATGCTCGCCCGGATGGGCTTACTCAGCGGCTATCAGGCCGATGTTACCACACATGCCATGGTTAAAGCCTGCGGCTTATCCGCTAACCAATTAGCTCAGCTACAGGTATCTCCGGTTTATTGCTCTTCTTTCGACTTTACGTAATTAGTGGAAACTTCGAACTCAACGCAGCTAACAGAATTATTGGAACAAGCAAGGCAACACTTGTCCCAACCTTTTGCGCATAAGCAACGCAAATTGCTTACCTATCTCAATATTGCTTATATCACACTGGCCATATTTTTTCTGTCCTTTGAAAAAATAGAAACTGGAAACTTTGTCCCTCATGTCGCACTGGCCTATGTTTATTTATTCGTCGGTGCTGCGAATTTCTTTTCTGCCCTTTACAACTATTGGATTTTAGCTGGAAAAACTAAAATTACCCTAGTGGGTCAACAGATTGATTTAGACCCTGAAAGTAAGTTTGATATTGCCTCCCGTTGGGTAAGTATCGTTTCCATTATGTTTCTGGCTTTCCTAAACATGATCGGATTCGAAAACCCTTCTAATGATTCAATCTTGGTCGATTTTGCCTTTGGCCATTCTTTAATTGTTCTAGCTGCTATCCTTCTTGGCCGCAAAGCTGCCTTTGTCTGGTTTTTGATTGTCCTAGGTACTCTTTTTCTAAAAGCGTATAGTATAGGCTTTACTTATCAATATAATTACTTGACTAAGGCCGAATCAACTCGTTACGAAAAAGCCCTTGAACGGAATGAAAACTGGGCTTTACAACGAAAAGCTACTTTGCAACGGGAAGGCTTAAACCCACCCAAAGTAGTCCGGTATCTGAATGAATGGATTGTCTTTATCTTGATTGCCTTCTTCACGGCTTATTTCTTTACGGGTATTTCGCTGGATATGATAAAAATCATTCCGTCCGTTACCCAACGGTTAGCAAATGCCATCGATACGGTTAAAGAGCAGGAGCTGGAACGGGAGCGGGAAAAGAATTTACAAGAAGAGCAGAAAATGCGTCTTGAACAGGAAACCCTGCATGCTGAGCTTAACTTTTTAAAATCTCAGTTGAATCCCCATTTTCTCTATAACACCTTATACTATTTGTATGTAAAGAGCCGCGAATACTCTGACGATTTAGCTGATTCACTTTTAAAGGTGTCTGACATTATGCGTTATAGTTTGCGGGAGGATTCAAAATTCGTGCTGGTTCAGGAAGAAATCACGTATTTAAAAGATTTCATCGCCTTACACCAGATGCGATATAAAAATAAGCTTCAAATAGAATTTAACGTCCAAGGCCCTACCGATCAGAAGTTCATAATTCCCTTTATATTAATCAGTTTAGTCGAAAACGCGTTTAAACATGGACGGATGACAAATATGGATTTCCCGCTTACTATTAATCTGAACTGCTATACAGACCGAATCGAGTTTTATATGCGGAATCAGAAAGGTCATAAGCCGACTGTAGATTCAACGCATGTAGGTTTAGCGAACATTCAGCGCCGACTTGATTTGACGTACCCTTCCTCCTATACCTTTAAAATCGAACAAGATGAGGATTCCTTTTCTTGTTGGTTATCGATCCTAGCGTAAGTACCTAATTTTTATTGCCATGACCTGTATCGTAATTGATGACGAGGAATTTGCTATCCAGTATCTTGAGGATTTGATCCATAAAGTGCCGTACCTTGAGTTAAAAGGCTCATTTTCTGACCCTTCCGAAGCCATTGTCTATTTGAAGGCAAATCCAGTAGATCTCATCTTCGTCGATGCCGAAATGCCAAATCATGCTATTAATGGAATTGATTTTATTAAAATCGTTGGACAATTTCAGAAATATGTCCTGACGACAGCATACCCTCAATACGCACTACAAGGCTACGATTTAGATGTCATTGATTTTCTGCACAAACCATTTGGCTTTGATCGTTTTTTAAAAGCTGTACAAAAAGCCCAAACTAGCCTAGAGCCTTCAGCGAAACCGAGTCCGGCTCTGCCTAGAGAATCTTTTATTTATGTGAAGTCAGAAGGTAACTTGATCGCCGTGTACTTTGACGAAATCTGTTGGATTGAAACAGCTCCAGAGCGCAACTACATTCATATTTTTACGCAAAATGACCGTCTAACCTCCCATTTATCACTTAGTGACATTGAGTCCCAATTACCTCATACTTTCTTTTCTAGAATTCATAAATCCTTCATTGCTGCCAGGACTAAAATACGAGTGGTTAATAAGGATAAAAACACCGTCAGTATTCTTCGACAAGGAGAATTGAAGGAATTACCTGTAGGAGAATCATACCGGAAATCCTTATATCAACTGATTGATAGAAAAGTCGTTCGAAAAGATGGTAAATGAATTGGTGTAGAGAAATTCTATTAATATTCTGCTTTATAGCGTATGCTACTGATTGAGTTGGACAGTTATTAAAATCACCGGAAAGCGCCCTCATATTGTACATTTCCGTACCTCACTTTTTTATAAGGGTACCAGCGAAGCTTGGGCTTTCGCTTACGTTGATGCATCTGATGGGGCGTCAAATAATTTAGCGATGCATGCGGGCGAACCGTATTATAAGCATTGATTGCCCTAGCTACTGCTTCTTCGGCTGCTGAAAAAGAAGAAAAACCACGAGCCAACTTACAATCATCTTTTAAGGAGCGAAGTACCCGTTCAGCCATCGCATTCTCATTGGGATCGCCTGACTCGGTCATGCTAATAGTGGCATTAGCTTGGCGCAGACGTTGCACATAAGTCCATGAGCAATACTGAACACCCCGATCTGAATGATGGATCAAGGGTTGACTAATGTCTTTACGAGCCGATAAGGCCATTTTCAAGGCGTTGAGTGCTCCCTGGGCATGCATCGTCTTTTGAAGCGACCAACCGACAATTTTTCGCGAGAAAGCATCCATAATCACGTACAAATAAGCATAGTTAACTCCAACAGGAATATAGGTCAAGTCACTCACCCACAATTCGTTAATCCTAACAGGCTTCAAGTCTTTAGCCACATTAGGATATTTGTAATGCGGATGATTCGACTCGGTGGTAGCCACCTTGCTCGCTTTCTTTTTGGCCAACATGCCGTGCTCTTTCAATAGTAGATGCAGCCGATCTCGACCTAATTTAATGCGATGCCGAAGCAAGAATGTCTTCAGCTCACTGTGCAATTTGTGGGTACCCATGCCTGGCACCTCACGACGTATCCGCTTGACTTCCTGCAAGATAGCATCCGTCTGGAAACTTGTTTTCTCTTGTCGCCGGGTAGCCGCATACCAGGCTTGTCTCACTCGGCCAAACAGCTTACAGATTAACTCCATACTCACTAATGGGTAGCGACGAGTTAATTTTTCGGCCGCCTGGCGCCAGGCTTTTTTATGATAGGGATATGAAATTGTTCCTCCGCAATCTGAATAACAGTCTGATAAGCTTCCGTTTGCAGACGTAAAAACTGGTTTTCCTTTTCGGTTTCGGCCAGTTTCTTCTCGAGCATTTTGACATAATCGGCATCTCGTTTCATGGCTCTACGACGATGTTTAGGATATAAAAGGGGAAGTAAACGGTAGCGAAAGTAATTGCGGTTGAGACGGCGTAGTTCCGTCATCGAGATGCCCAGAGTTTCTTCCAGCTCGGAGGCCTGGACTCGTTCAGCCCGATAGGCTTCGACGACCTTCCAGCGGAACAGGTATCGAGTTTTCTTTTTCTTATAGCCTAATAAATCATTAAGATACGTATTCATACTGGTTTTTGACTAGATTTTCCAGTAGCATACGACTGGTCTTCTAAATTCATTCGCCTTGGTATCCATTGATAGTTATCTGTAAATTGATACTGCGATACCGTCTCCACAAGTGCGCGCACTAGCTTCAATCACTATACCAAGACTGATGAAATAACAGTCTTTAAAGTTTTTATAGTGCCAATTGATTATATAGTCAAAATTCATCTTACAATACGTGCTTCAATCCCTAATGAGTTTTAAACTATCGATTTGGCTATATTTTTTCTAATTAGAAATTTCTAATTAGAAAAAATAGGTTAGTATAAAAAGGCTGCAAGAAATAGCAGCCCTGATATTAGTTTAATTCACATTCAACGCTTGGTGGGTTAACTCATGAAAAACCTTTTCATCCATAGCATACCGATCTGAAAGAGAAAGGCTGACGCGGCTATTCATCAGCGAGTAATTAAAAGCGTTATACAACAGCCACATCGTGGGCTCTGACTTTAATATCCGTTCTTCTACTTTCATACGTTCCTGGGCTTGCTTTACCAGTTGTACCGGGATTTTAACTTCTTTGGCTAATTTTTCGACTGTGGCTTCTTGGACAGGTTTATTATATAATCGCTGATAAACTTGGGCGGTTAGGGAGCCTTTATGTGCCATAAATTGCGTAAGAACCTTTCCTAAATAGGAGCTTAGGGAATCTATATCTAACCGAATATGATGCAGTTTTTTATGAACGACTTCATCGACTTCTTGCTTCGTGTAGGTTTTGGTTTCAATACCACTTTCCTTTATATCCAAAGCTTTTTTGTGCTTCTTGGGCTTCCCAGCTAATAGCCAGTTTAAGTAAGCATCCATTTCCAACCATTCATCTGCCCAACCCATTAAACCATTGCTACATATCTGTCGATAGTAGCTAACCCGTACGCCCGTTTCTGTCACAGTTCGTTCATTAACAATCGTTCCCTGAACCGTAAAAGGTGATTTACCCGTGTAACTATTGTTAATTATCAGATTGCGGTACAACCATTCGTCGCCGATACTGATCTCGTTCGGTGTAATTACGTTTATAGTAAATTCTCCTCGGTCCGTATACCGTATGTTGATTTCATGCTGAGGTATGTACTTAGTCACAACTTCTCGCAAAAGGGTGTTAGGCACGATTGAATACTGCTCAGATTGAATCGCATAGACCACTGGGTTACTACCAGTTGGATAGCCAACAATCGAGTTCTGACGGTCCGATGGCACAATCTGGTAGCCTGGTAACATATCAATTAATCTTACCGATTCCACAGGGAAACAAATCTCGCTCCAACTGTCTGTTTTTAAAGGGGTTGTGCTTACGGATGCCATACAAAATAGTGTTTGCCTGTTCAATTACCTTTCGTGTACTAAAATAACTATTAATTCTCTAATTGCAAATTTCTAATTAGAAAAATGTAATTAGAAATTGATTATCTGCTTTTTTTCCCGATGTACTGTTAGAATTAGGCATTTGTATTCACTGATTATTGTTTACATAAAAGCCCTGACAAATCTGCCAGGGCATAGCTTATTCATTGATTTATTGCCTCACATTTTATAGTGGTTTCGAATCATACGTTCGTAGATACCCGTTGGTAAAATACTTTTTAACAAAACGGAAAATTTCTCCAGGGATTTACCAACCCGGTACAATCGATCAACTTGGGGCGACTGAATGATTTTTTCGACCAGTGGCCCAAACACGTCGGGTTCTATTCCCTCACTAACACTTTCGTCGATTAATGCATACGTGCGGTCAAACGTTTCTTTATAGGCACTGTTGGCAGGTAAAGATACCCGAAGCCGATTCTTGTTAATATCCGTTTTCGTACCACCTGGTTGGATATAACAAGCCTGAATTCCAAATGAGGCCAGCTCTAATCGGAGTGCTTCAGTCAGCCGGTCAACGGCGGCTTTACTAGCGCAATAACCTCCTCGAAACGGTAACCCTGCTTCTGCCGCAATGGAACTAATATTAATAATTAAACCAGACTTTTGCTGACGCATCGTAGGTAAAACGGCTTGAATCGTTCGGATCGTACCAAAGACATTTGTATCGAATACCCGCTGTACTTCGGCAAGCGGTAAAGCCTCAACCGGCCCCGCAATAGCCAACCCAGCATTGTTAATTAATACATCAATTCGGCCATGCTTCTCAATAATTCGGTTCACCCCTTTTTGAATACTTGCTTCATTACAGACATCCAAATCCATGGTCAAAAAAGGTTTTGACTTCTGCTCAATTGATCGGGATGTTCCGTATACGGTAAAGCCCTTCTGCGCCAAATAGGTGGCGATAGTTTCTCCTAAGCCCGTTGAGGCACCAGTTATTAAAATAATTTTTGACATACTACACTCTGGACAAAACGCTTATTTACTCTTCAACTAATCTTTACCCTTTAATTTTATACGGTCGTTTTTAGTTTACTGTGCTCTCAAAATCTCACTCCATCGAGTCGTATACCGTCTGCTTAAAAACTTGCTGCGCGGTTTCCAATGTACGCTGTATCCCTGACTGGCAAATCGTATTTTGTCCCGCCCATACTTCGCGTTGAGTTTATCAGCGGTTTGGCTTACCGCTCGTAGTCGAGGATCGGAAACGTCATTAAAGAGGGTTGGCTTTTGATAATCATGAGGTACAAAACCTGATAGCATCACGCCTACACGCTTAAGTTTATATCCGGGCTTGTAGATCGCATTTAACACACCAATGGCATATTGAAGTAATTCAGGGGTAGCACTAGAAGGATGCGGCAGTGCTGTAGCCTGACTATTGAAATACTGCGGCTGGTCAGCTCTAAATGGATTGGTCTGCAAATACACAGTTACTAAACAGGCAGCCGACTGTTGTCTTCTTAGTTTTTCTCCACATCGAACTACGTGCGTATTCAGTCCTTCTTGCAGTGTTTTCAGATCGTCAACAGGCGTACCAAAACAAGGTGAGGTTAAAATCGACTTTTTCGGCGCAGGATATTGCTGGACGGGTCGACGGGTATTTCCTCGCAATTCATCGACTAAACGTAAGCCTTCAATTGTCATGTGTTTCTGAATCCACACATCATGACACTGGGTTAACGCATACGCCGTTTCAATTCCGTTTTTTTTGAGGAGTTGATTGTACTGGTGACCAATATCCCACACCTCCAAACAGGGGAAATCAGCAAGTGCCTGTTGAATGCGATCCGCTTCCCGTAGCTCAAAAACTCCGTTGTAGTTGGGTTGCTTTTTAGCGTACCAGCTCGCCACTTTTGCTAAGGTTTCTTTTGGCACAATACCAATCGAAACCGGCAAACCCACCCACTGCTTAATTGTCTTTCGGATCTGATGGCCAAATGCTACTAAGTCGGTATAGATCCGCTCGTACCCAGTCACATCTAAAAATGCCTCGTCGATTGAATAAATCTCGATCTTCTCAATGAATTGGTTTAAGATTCGCATTAATCGGCCGGAAACATCGCCGTACGGGGTAAAATTGGTGCTTATAATCTCTACTTTATGTTGCTTAACAACGCCCCCTAATTCAAACGTGGGTTGCCCCATTCTTATTTTCAGCTTCTTGGCCTCCTTAGAACGGGCAATTATATTTCCATCGTTCGCGCTAAGCACCACAACGGGTTTTCCTTCCAGATCGGGTCGAAAAATCCGTTCGGCGCTAACGTAAAAGCTATCGACATCGACCAAAATAATCATGGAATAACTGTAGTTTTTGAAAAAAGAAAGTAAACCATGCCGCTTCACTTTTTTCCCCGCTGTCCAGTTTCCTTATAAATCTCATGTAACAAATTAACTATGCAATAAAATATATAATATACAAAGTAAATTTGTTACGTTGTTAACAATTACAAAATTTTGACAATCAATCCTTTACAGGTATATCCGTTATTTTAATATAGTAGTCCTTCTCGGTTTGTTTCTTTATATAGAATTGTGTTGTTTCAAATAATTCATGGCGCAAGTGGCGCTGCACATGAATTGGCTCAACGCCTTCTTGAATAAGAAGTTGGCCTGTTGTATGACGTAGACTGTGCGCGGATAGCCTGGGACGTTTCAAGTTCAGTTGCCGCAGATATTTATCAACCCGATACCTGATTTGATAGGTTTTTAAATCGGTCCACAAGGCCTTGCCTGCCTGTGGTGGAATTGGCCAGTACGATTTATCCTGTAAGTAGGAAATCAGAGCCTGAGCGCAGGAATCAAACAGGTGGACATCTTTTCGAGTATCTTTTCCTTTCCCTTTGACCCATAACTGTTTACGTTCAAAATCAATGTCTCCCACCCGTAACCGGGTCACTTCTACAGTCCGTAAGCCTTCAATAACCAATAAAGCGACCAATGCCCGGTCGGCAGCATCCTCAATAGAATTCAGGAGTTCATCTCGCTCGGCCCGTTCCAGACTATCTTTATAAAACTTACGTTCGGTCGTCAGGCCACGCACAGCATCGACATCCCTAAGCGAATCGACCTGATCCGCAACTAATCCAAGCTGACTGCGATTTTTAATCACCCAGGCGGCTAGTTGCTTAATGGCCGAAAGGCGAATATTGACCGTAAATGCAGATAGACCTTCTTTCTTGAGCCATTCGACGTATCGACCCACCGTTTGACCACTAAAAGAAGCCTGGTTGCCCTGGCCTTGCTCATCAGCCAAATAACGAAAGAAAGCGTTCAGCGATTTGGTATACGTATCTCTGGACTCTTCCCCTCGTAAAGTGATTGAATCATGAAGGAAGCTAAGGATTAATTCATTGGCGGCTGGAATCTTGGTAGAAGTTGGTGGAGGGTCGGCGGTCAGCTGGGGCAAGCCTTGAATCTGATAAAACAGCAGAAATTTCCGCAGAGGGGAAATACGGTTAGCAGGCAAACCAGCGGCAAATAAACTTAGACTGAATCGATCAATGGAATACTTGTTGGTTAGACAGTAAACCAAGTATGGTCGCACGATCCTTGGATAGTTACCGGGTTTGGGTAACCAGGCGGCAAAGTAGGTCAACACCTGGGTAAGTGTCAGCTTACCACTACTTGTTTGGATAGCCCCGTCTGTAGTATTAACAGTAGAAAGAGTACACGATTGCTTAGGCATGGCCAAGGGTTTAAAAGAAGCAATGTACAAGTATTTTCAACATCTTGGAAATTCGGCTTTCCGAGATTTGTTGAAAAACGACAATATTGGGACTTTCGCCGAACTTCTCTATGTTAAATCATATCGCGAGTAAAAGCCCGTCAGCAGGGGATGACTAAACGTGAATCAGCGTTAATGTTATGTAAAATTCAGAAAAACCAGTTTGAGCTTAATTTCTCTGCCCCGTAGGAAGAGATGTGGAAGTGAATCAACCGCACAACGTCCGTCGTGGCTTTGTTACGTTAGATCGTTCATGTATTAGCTGACTGACAAGTTGACAGAATGAATGGCAGCTAGTTCATAATCACTGCCAACATCTATCACTATTGTGAAATCAGGTCAACTAGTCATTTAATTGAAGTGATAGATAATCAGGGGAAATTGATTTCTAAAGGTAAAGTGATCCCCATAGCAAGTCGAACTTATTTTAACTTTTATCAATTTTCGACAAAGTTAACAAGTCGCTGATTATCAGCAACTTGTGTTGATTGATTAGTGGATGTTTTTCCAGTAACAAGATATTAACGTTAATAATTTATCTGCAATTCAAACTTAATACTGCTCAACTGCGTTTATTTTGTAGAAAAATCTCATAATAGACCATGTTGATTCAATTTAAAGTATCGAACTATAGATCAATAGGTGAAGAACAAGTTATCAGTTTATTGCCAGCACCTAAGCAGAAAGACTTCGAAAACAATATTTTAGAGAAAAGTAAGTACCAAGCATTGAATGCAATTGCTATATATGGTCCAAATGGAAGTGGAAAGAGCAATCTTCTTCAAGCAATGGACTTATTAGATAGCTTAGTTCATATTTCGGCAAGAACTTCATCAATAACACCCTTGCCCTACGATCCATTTCTTTTAAAGCAAGGGCTGGCGACAATGCCAACACTATTTGAAATTACTTTTATTTTAAACGGTTATAGATACAGATACGGACTAGAATTTAATAAGGAAGAAATTATTTATGAATGGCTATTTAGAAAAGGTCAAAGTCGTGAAGTAAGCTTATTTCAACGCAAAAATGATATAATAGATGTATCCCCAGGCTTTCAAGGTTCTTCCAAGGCAATAGATGCTGCAATTGAAGCAACTAGAAAAAATGCTTTATTCTTGTCTACATGCGATATGTTGAATGTAGAAGAAGCGAAACAAATATTTCAATGGTTCAATCATTTTAGAAAGGTTGATGGTATTCAAACTGAAGATGAAGTCTTTCAAACTTTTGAACTTTGGCAAAATCCTGAATATAGATTAAAAATAAAAGAATATTTTTCGAGATTAAATTTATCAATAGTAGACTTAGAAATAACTACTCAAAAATTTGATAGTAATGAATTGAATAAGCAAATTCCAGATAATCTTCGAAATGCAATCATTAAAGACTTGAACGGGAAAGAAGGGTTTTCAGTTTGGTCGACACATAAAATGTATGATGCAAATGGAAGTAAGACAAAAGAAACAGTTAACTGGAAATTAGAAGAAAGAGAATCCGCAGGTACAAAAAAGGCTTTCCATATCAGCGGCCCAATTATTTGGGCACTAGTGAACGGTGGCACATTAATAATTGATGAAATAGAAGCTAAAATGCATTCTATAATGACCTTGCAAACAATCAATCTTTTTCTTAACAAAAAAACAAACCCAAATAAAGCGCAACTAATTTTTGCTACCCATGATACAAACTTGCTATCTTATTGTGATTTAAGAAGAGATCAAATTTATTTTTCTAGTAAAAATAAATGGGAGTCGACAGAAGTGTACTCTCTATCAGATTTTGTATATATTGATAATAAGAAAAGCCTAAAACCAGAGAAAGAGAGACCAGATACAGATAAGGAAAAAAGATATTTTGAAGGAAGATATGGTGCAGTCCCAGACTTAAAGGATTTATTATCATTAGAAATTGGAACTAATGGCTAGGAAAGGGAAGCTTGCAAAAAAAGCGTCAAATGAATCAGTTAAGCGGCCTCTTAGAATAAAAAAATACGAATATGTATTCTTTATAGTTTGCGAAGACGAAAAAACAGAACCTTATTATTTTGATCACTTTGTAAATCTACTTCCAGAGGAAACGCTCTATTTAAAACCAATAGGTACTGGCCTAGATCCAAAGGGCGTAGTTGAAAGGGCAATAATTGAAAGGGATAAATTTGTAAAAGATGAAAAAAGAGAAGTCGATTTTCTTTGGGTCGTTTTTGATAAGGACGATGCAGATATTAACGAATCGAGAATAAGACGGTTTAATGAAGCACTTCAAATCGCTGAAGCACAGAATTTTAACACGGCTTATAGTAATGAGGTATTTGAACTTTGGCTATTATTACACTTGGTAGATGTCGCATCTACTCCTCCAATACCTAGACAACAGATTTATATATTACTTGAGCAAACAATAAGGCAATTTGCGAACCATGAGCAGTTTGTATATAATCATGGTAGCCCTGACATTCTGGAGGTGATTTTCGTTATTGGAAGCGAAATTGATGCAACTAACAGGGCTGAGGCTTTATTGAGTGCACATGTTAAGGGAGTGCTCGCTGAACTGTGTCAGCAGGTTTTATTCGAAGCGATGGGATTTAATCCGCTCTTCAAAGATAATACTGAACTGATTGATGATCTCTTTCCAATTGTAAGTCGTCGTTTCCCATTTGATTTGCAGGTTCTGAATCGTCAGATAAACCAACTTTTGTAAAGCTACATCCGACGAAAAGGCACCTTTCGTTTTCGTCACTTTGCGTAACTGGCGGTGATAACCTTCCACTGTATTGGTGGTGTACATCACTTTGCGAATAGCGGCCGGATAGTCGAAAAACGGCGATAACAGCTCCCATTTCTCTACCCAAGGCTGGACCGCTTTGGGATATGCCGATCCCCATTTTTCCTGCACTATCAATAAATTTTCCAAGCCTTGCTCTCGGTTAAGAGCCTGATAAACGGTCTTCAAGTCATTAGCCAAGTCTTTTAATAACTTGTCGGGCACGAACCGAAAACTGTTGCGGAGTTGATGAACAATACAGAGCTGCACCGTTGTGGCCGGAAAAACACTGGCAATGGCCGTATCAAAACCTTTCAGGCCATCGACACAGGTAATGAGCAAGTCTTCAACGCCCCTTTGTTTAAGATCTGTCAGGACCGTCAGCCAGAACTTAGCTGACTCACTTTCAGCCGTGTAGATACCCAATACTTGCTTTTTGCCTGACAGGCTTAGCCCGATCACACTGTAGAGTACACGCGTGACTACTTTGCCATCATGGCGTACTTTGTAATAAATACCGTCTAGCCACACTAGTGTATATAGACTCTCCAGTGGCCGGTTTTGCCATTCCCGCATGGCTGGAATTACTTTATCCGTAATGGCGGTTAACTCGCTATCAGAGAGGGAATAGCCATACATCTCCGACAGATGCTGACTAATATCGGCATAGCTATTGCCTACGCTATAGAGCGAAAGCACCTTCTGTTCGAGTTGGGGTGTCAGTACAACCTGTCGTTTGGGAACGATCTGGGGTTGATAGCTGCCGGTTCGGTCACGGGGAGTTTGCAACTCTAAGGGACCAGCACTGCTTTTAACCTGCTTAGTAGTTTTGCCATTTCGACGGTTCTGCTCAGGAAGTCGGGTTTGTGCTAAATGGCCATCCATTTCCCCTTCCAAAGCGGACTCTAAAAAGTGTTTGAGCAAAGGGGCAAACAGGCCGTTTTCGCCCGTTAGGGGTTTACCTTCGTAAAGGCCTTTGATAGCGGCCTGTTTGAAGGCCTCGAAATCGAACTCGTTAGTCATGATAGTGAAAATAAGAGTTTTTTATCCCTTTATTCACCTGTGACACAGTTTAGCGAGCAGTCTCCATGTTAATGTTCCTGTAATTAATGCTAACCCAAGTACTAAAGTACATTTATTAGTTAAAGACCTCAGAAGTTGGATTAATTATTATAATTATGAACCCTGAGCGATTATATATTTTTGAATAAGCTTTACATAAAGGAGTATTTCACCTGTGTCAAATAATTGAAATTCTCTATAAAGCGTTCTATGGCATTTCTTATATTTTGAAGTCCCACCACAGAAACATTTATCTGTATTTTTTGGCTCTTTTTTCTTTGCAATGAAATGAAGCATTTTGACGATGAAATCTAGATCTGTAGTATTGAACTTCTCCTGAAAGAATTCAATATGACCTTTATTTCCATGAGATCTTTCTTTTAAAAAATAACCAAAAAGCTCGCGGTGTTTTTGATTGTAGAAATAAGGGATTACTTCTTGCTCAATAAACCAAACTAGTGTTATACCTTTTTTGCAAGTTAAGGTCTCTTGAGGGATTGACATTAAGCAACAGTGGCCGTCAGGAAAAACATGCCAATCAACATTGATAGGGATACGCCCTCCCCTTTCAAATACCTTGGGAAAACTTAAGGGGTAATTATCCGTTGGTACTATCTTGATTAAATAGCTATCAAGCAACTCATTTTCAGGATCAGTTAATAGAATCTCTCCGTAAATGAATGGATGACCATTTTCCTCCTCAGCATAGGCTAAAGTGGGAAAATGGTCATTTATATATTTTGCCTCTTTCTTGAATAAACCAATCCCATTAATCATTACACCATGGATTAGATCTGGCAGCACCAGTTACAATAGTTGTTTTTAAAGCAGACTCTTGTTTTTTATCCTCTCCATCGGGAAACCGATCTCCTAGGTGTTTTTGCCAAAGTTTACTTGCTTTAAATTGATTCTCTTCTCGAAGTGCTTTGTTGGCATCATCTAAGAATTCTTTTAAAGCTGTCTTAAAGTTATCCTCTCTGGTTTGGTCATAATCCTCAAAAAGGTCATCGCCTGGTTTAACAGGAACAATACATTTAAATTCTGAATCTAAAGTTTTTTTTATCTCACTAAGAATATCTCTCAGTGTGATGTCATCGCGATCGTTGAGGACAATTTTATCTAATGTATTTGATGCTAAAATTGTCATTGTTAGACCGCTGGGCATTTTATGTCTCTTAAAATCGCACCAAGCTTTCAAATACATTACTGCATTAACTATTCTGGTATCCTGTTTTTTCTTTTTTATGAACCAAGAAATCATGCCTTTGGGATCATCATCGCGCCAGTCTTCACCTTTGATTGCTATTTGATACTCATCAGTATCTACATCTTTATAATAGACTGGATGGTCAATCTCATAATCACCGGCAAAAATCGTCCTGATACATTTTTTTCGATGTTGTGCAGGCTTGCTTGTATATCCGTCGACCGCCTGACGTA
>Ga0209930_1002802_pt1 | contig 19230 bp, 13 predicted proteins | sample ThiBiot_500_biof_2_FD_183948 | JGI IMG/M metagenome (GOLD analysis project Ga0209930, IMG submission 183948) | Wastewater bioreactor microbial communities from Cape Town, South Africa - Thiocy_cont_500_biof (SPAdes) | ecosystem: Engineered > Bioreactor > Thiocyanate-remediating >... | reverse complement strand
AAATCAAGTTGTTTGGCCTGAAAACCGGCGATACTGTTCGAGGTGCTATCCGCCCACCGAAAGAAGGCGAAAAATACTTTGCGCTTCTGCGCGTATCAACCGTAAATGGTAAAACGACAGAAGAAATCCGCGATCGTATTCCGTTCGAATACCTGACACCCCTGTTCCCGGAAGAACACATTCGGTTGAGTACTCGGCCCGAGAACTATTCATCCCGGGTACTGGACTTGTTTGCACCAATTGGGAAAGGTCAGCGCGGAATGATCGTTGCTCAGCCTAAAACGGGTAAGACCGTATTGCTGAAGGAGATCGCCAATGCTATTACGAAAAACCACCCCGAAATTTATCTGATCGTATTGCTGATCGATGAACGCCCGGAAGAGGTAACCGATATGGCTCGGAGTGTGAATGCCGAAGTGATTTCGTCAACCTTCGATGAACAGGCCGACCGCCATGTGAAAGTATCAAGTATGGTGCTGGAAAAAGCAAAGCGGATGGTCGAATGTGGTCATGATGTAGTGATTCTGCTTGACTCCATTACGCGTCTGGCCCGGGCCTATAACACGGTAGTGCCATCGTCGGGTAAAATTCTGTCGGGGGGTGTCGACGCCAATGCCCTGCATCGTCCGAAGCGCTTCTTCGGCGCAGCCCGGAACGTAGAGAATGGCGGTTCGCTCACCATTATTGCCACAGCCCTGATCGATACCGGCTCGAAAATGGATGAGGTTATCTTTGAAGAATTTAAAGGAACGGGTAACATGGAACTCCAGCTCGATCGGAAGCTGGCCAACAAGCGGGTTTACCCAGCCGTTGACGTACTGGCTTCGGGCACCCGCCGGGAAGACTTGTTGCTTGACAAAGAAACCCTACAACGCGTCTGGATTTTACGCAAGCACATGGCCGACATGAACCCGATGGAAACCATGGACTTCCTGCTCGACCGGATGAGAGGAACCCGCACCAACGAAGAGTTCCTCATTTCCATGAATCGATAGTTAGCATTTCCCAGATCACAAATAACTCAGCCCCCATAGGTCAGACTTATGGGGGCTGAGTTATAAAAGAGCTAATCCGTCGGCGTGGTGGCGTATTTCCTAAACAAGTATTTCCACTGGTTGAATTGCTTTTTCACTTCGAAAAGCGGTTCAATACTGCCCAATCAACCTGTAAAACCTATTGCGTGATGACCACTAATCGTCGTTCATTTCTGAAACAGGCTGCTGGCTCGCTGGCCAGCCTGGCCATATTGCCCCAGGCCTTTGCCGAAGCACCTGCCAAAAAGATGTTTTTCGACATCTCGCTGGCCGAGTGGTCGCTCCATAAGGCGCTGTTTAGCAAAAAGATTACTAATCTGGACTTTCCGGCTATCGCCCGTAAAGAGTTCGACATTAGCATTGTGGAGTATGTCAACCAGTTCTTTAAAGATAAAGCGCAGGACAAAACTTACCTCAACGATCTACTGACGCGCTGCAAAGACAATGGCATTAGCAACCACCTCATCATGATCGACGGCGAGGGAAATCTGGGCGCTACCGATGCCACCGAACGTGCCAAAGCGATCGAAAATCACCATAAGTGGGTCGAATGCGCCAAATACCTGGGTTGTAAAACCATTCGGGTCAACGCTGCCGGACAAGGTACGGCCGAAGAAGTAGCCAAAGGTGCCATCGAAAGTTTGAGCAAGCTAGGCGAATTTGCTAAAACCATGACTATCAACGTTATCGTTGAAAATCACGGGGGCTATTCGTCGAATGGTGAATGGATTGCGAATGTCATGAAACAAGTGAATATGAAAAATGTAGGCACTCTACCTGACTTCGGCAATTTCTGTATGAAGCACAGCCCAGGCAAAGATTTTTCCTGCATTGAAGAATACGACCGCTACAAGGGTACTCAGGAAATGATGCCATTTGCCAAAGGGGTATCAGCGAAGTTCTACAACTTCGATGGCAGTGGCAACTGTGTAGAAACGGACTATAACCGTATCATGAAAATCGTGAAAGGCAGTGGTTTCAAAGGCATCGTGGGCATCGAATATGAAGGCAATACACTGGACGAATACGATGGTATCCGTAAATCAAAAGCCTTACTGGAACGCGTAGGGCCAATTGTATAAACCAGTAACGCGGCTAGAAAGCCGTGAAGCCGAAGACTTATAGGGCAAAGCGCTAATGGCTGCTACCATAAGTCTTCGGCTTCACGGCTTTCCAGCCTCGTTACGTTAGAGGCTCACACTCGGCTGAGTAACAATGCGTAACAACTCCTGCCGGGTGGCTTCGTCTGCAAACTTACCACTATACGATGAGGTGACGGTCGAGCTGTTTACATCGCGTACACCCCGCGTGGATACGCAAAGGTGTTTGGCATCGATAATGACGGCAACATCGTCGGTTTTCAATACACGTTTCAGTTCATCAGCAATCTGAACAGTCAACCGCTCCTGAACCTGCGGACGTTTACAGAAATATTCCACAATCCGATTTAGTTTCGATAAGCCAATCACTTTGCCACTCGATACATACGCTACATGCGCTTTGCCAATGATGGGCACGAAATGGTGTTCGCAATAGGTCTGGACAGTAATATCTTTCTCGACCAGCATTTCGTTGTACCGAAACTTATTGTCGAACAAAGTTACGTCCGGTTTATTAGCCGGATTCAGGCCGCTAAACACTTCCTTCACATACATTTTAGCCACGCGCCGGGGGGACCCTTTCAGGCTATCGTCGGTCAGATCGAGGCCCAGAATGTTCATAATTTCCCGAAAGTGCTCTTCAATCAGATCGATTTTAAAGTCATCATCCAGTGCAAACGCATCAGGGCGCATTGGTGTATCAATTGCGGCAGCACCGTGTGCGTCACCGATTTCATCCACTAATTCGTCGTGTGAATGCCCATTTAAGCTATGACCATTTTGATGGACACCCGCTACAGTCAGGCCATTAGACGGGGTACTCGACGAAGTTCCGTTCAGTTTCATACAATCTGATTTTAAGGTCCAAGCTGTCGCTCAGATGGGGACGCAAAAGGTTATAAATAACAATAGCAATGTTCTCAGCCGACGGATTCAGATCTGCAAATTCTTCGGTATCGAGATTAAGGTTCTTGTGATCGAAGCGACTAATGACATATTGGTTCATCAGGTCACCGAGGTATTTCATATCGATGACGTAGCCGGTTTCAGGATCGATCGGTCCCGTAACCTGCACAATCAGGTCGTAATTATGACCGTGAAAGTTCGGGTTGTTACATTTGCCATATACGCGTGCGTTCTTCTCATCCGACCAATTCGGATTGTTCAGACGATGAGCCGCATTAAAGTGTTCTTTCCGAAATACAGCTACCCGGGGAGTATGCACCCTGGTAATGTCCGTTCGGGGAACATCTACAGTGGAAGTTTCCATAAAAGACCTATCGAAAAACTATCAATCAACCTGTCGTTACAAAGTATGTGTACAACACAGGCAGACAGCAGAGCGTGTAGCCAATACGCTCTTTCGTATGCAGTTGATAGCTGATTAACCAGCTTAGGGCAATTTTTGTTCAACGTTTACTGAAATATATTAAACAAAATAAAATAAACAGGATAAACAAACCTTGCACCGTTTCGAGTTTATAACATCCACCCATACGCGATTGTTCCCTCTTATCCATTCCCTTTAGTGCGTCGGGAACCTCAACTCTACAACACCCGTTTTGCACCCATGAAACGTTTTCGAACTACCATGTTAGTTATCACCATCATTATTCTGAGCTTAGTGGTATCCACCGCTGTATTCATGAAACAAAGTCCATTCGGCAGCGATCCAGCCGATGCACGGCTCGAGCGGATTAAACACTCGCCCAACTATCGCGACGGCGCTTTTCAGAATCTGGAATTTACTCCTACCATGCGCGAAGGGGCTTCCTACATAAATATACTTTGGGAAAACCTGAACAAGCCTCAAAACAACATCCCTCCTCGCCCAATACCCACTGTAAAAACGGATTTAAAAACATTAACTGATGATAAGCCCACGATTGTATGGTTTGGCCACTCCTCATACCTGATCAAATCAAAAGGCGTTAACCTTCTGGTCGACCCGGTTTTCAGCGGCAATGCATCACCCGTTTCGTTTTTTGGCAAATCGTACCCTGGCTCCGATGCCTATGGTGTTGAGGATATGCCCTCTATCGATTACCTGATTCTTACCCACGATCACTACGATCACCTGGATTACCCAACCATTAGTCAACTGATTCCGAAGGTTAAGAAAATTTATACCGCGCTGGGTGTTGGTGCACACCTCGAACGCTGGGGTGCCCGGCCCGACCAGATTGTTGAATTCGACTGGTGGGAGCGTCAATCGGTAGCGCCCGATATTGAACTTACCGCCACACCGGCCCGGCACTTTTCCGGGCGAAGTTTTGCACGTGGCAAAACCCTATGGACCAGTTTCGTTCTGCAATTACACGGCTATAAATTGTTTGTCGGTGGCGATTCGGGTTTTGGCAAACACTTTCAGGAAATTGGGGATAAATTCGGACCATTCGACCTGGCCATTCTCGAATGTGGCCAATACGGTCGCGACTGGCCCAATATTCACATGTTTCCCGAAGAAGTGGTTACGGCTGCCCAGGATTTGCGTGCCCGTACGATTCTACCTGTTCACTGGGCCAAATTTTCGCTGGCCATGCACGCGTGGAATGAACCGATTCAACGGCTTCTCAAAAAATCGGAACAGCAAGGCATGGATGTAACAACACCCCATATTGGCGAACCCGTAGTTCTGAATGCATCTTATCCGCGTACCGTTTGGTGGAATTTCTGATTAAGTCGTCTGCACGTATGTTTTTTAGACTAAAACGGCTTTCTTTGAGTCGTTAACCGACATTCGCAACCCAGTAGTATGCAGAACCCTACCCGACGTCAGTTTATTCGAACAGCTACCATAACCGGAACAGCCGCGTCTGTTTTCCCAGCCATTCTTACCGGAGCCAAACCCGCCGACCCGACTGTTCGGCTAGCTTTTATTGGTGTTGGTGCACGGGGCCGTAGTCACGTTGCCCAGGCTTTATTCCGTGATGATGTGCAGATAACCGCTATCTGTGACCCAGACCCGGAAGCTATAAGCCGCACCAAAGCGATGATTACCAAAGCAGGCCGAAAAGAGCCCGCTGTTTATGGCAAAGGCGACGAAGCATTCCGTGACATGCTTAAGCGTGACGACATAGATGGTGTCGTGATTGCCACTCCCTGGGAATGGCATGTCCCTATGGCAGTAGCTACCATGAAAGCCGGTAAATATGCAGCTGTAGAAGTTTCGGCAACCGTTACACTGAAAGAGTCTTGGGATCTGGTCGATACATTTGAAAAAACGGGCTCTCATTGCATGATTCTGGAGAACGTCTGTTATCGGCGCGATGTACTGTCCGTACTCAACATGATTCGGCAGGGTATGTTTGGCGAGATGCTTTACGCGCACTGTGGCTATCAGCACGATCTACGGAACATCAAATTCAACGATGGAAAATCCATTGGTGGTGTTGGAGCAGAGTTTGGTGCTAAAGGCTATTCAGAAGCCCATTGGCGCACGCAGCACTCAGTCGACCGTAACGGTGACCTTTACCCTACACATGGTCTTGGTCCGGTTGCGCACTGGTTAAATATCAACCGGGGTAATCAATTTGTCCGATTGACATCTATGGCCACAAAAAGTCGGGGGCTACACAAATACGTTGTCGACAAAGGTGGCCCGAATCACCCCAATGCGAAAGTCAACTTCAAACTAGGCGATGTGGTCACGACAATGGTCCAGTGCGCCAATGGAGAGAATATCGTTATCATCCACGACACGAACTCCCCACGCCCTTATTCACTAGGTTTTCGGGCGCAGGGAACGCAAGGCATCTGGATGGACGACAACGATATGATTTATCTGGAAGGTACCAGTCCTAAACCACACAACTGGGAACCTTTTGCCCCCTATCAGGAGAAATATGACCACCCGTTGTGGAAACGGCATGCGCAAACGGCCGAAAACGCCGGACACGGGGGCATCGATTTTTTTGTACTCCGAGCGTTTATTGAGTCGGTCAAAGCTAAAACCCCACCACCGATCGACGTCTATGACGCTGCCGTCTGGAGCGCTATCAGCCCACTATCGGAGCAAAGTATTGCCGGTGGTAGCAAGTCTGTCGAAATACCGGATTTCACGCGGGGGAAATGGAAAACGAACAAGCCGATCTTCGGTTTAACGGATAATTTCTAACCTGGGATTCATGCAGGGTTAAAAAGATTGGCAGGATTTTGTTAACATTGGAATCCTTTTCACAAATACAAAATCCTGCAATTTTTAAAACCTTTTAGAAATCTTGGTTCAGGCACCTTCTAAAACCCAGAATTACACAGGCCCTCTACTTATTATTGGGGCTCTTTTTTTCGTCTTTGGCTTCGTAACGTGGGTCAACAGCGTCTTGATTGCTTTTTTTAAACAGGCCTTCAGCCTGACATCATTTCAGTCGACGCTGGTTGCATTTGCCTTTTTTATTTCATACACCGTAATGGCGATCCCGTCGTCGGCAGTGCTCAAACGCACTGGTTTTAAAAATGGGATGTCGCTGGGTTTATTGGTAATGGCCGTAGGGACCCTGATTTTCGTTCCGGCAGCCAAGTCGGTCTCCTATCCTTTGTTCCTGATTGGGTTATTCATTATCGGTATCGGGCTAACGGTTTTGCAAACGGCGTCTAATCCGTACGCCACCATCCTGGGGCCCCGTGAGAGCGCGGCTCAACGAATTAGTTTTCTTGGGATCGCCAACAAACTGGCCGGTATCTGTAGTCAGGTTATTTTTGGTGGATTACTACTATCGGGAGCCAACGAAGCCGTTGGAGCCGCTTCGCTCGAAAAAGTAGTAACCCCTTATATGGTTCTAACGGGTGTTCTGGTCGTATTAGCCGGCCTGATCCGATTCTCCAATCTACCCGAAGTATCGGAAGAGCAGGACGACGCCCCAGCCGATAAGACCGCTATTCATGACAGTGTCTGGGCATTCCCCAACCTGGTACTGGGTGTTCTGGCGCTGTTCTGCTATGTAGGTGCTGAAGTATTAACAGGCGACTTAATCATTAGCTACGGACATGCCATTGGGTTCAGTAACGATGAAGCGAAACATTTTACAACGTATACACTGGTTGGCCTACTAGTGGGGTATCTGCTGGGTATCATTGCCATTCCCCGCTGGATTTCCCAACAAAATGCGCTACGTTATGGCATGATTCTGGCCTTGCTCCTAACGGTCGGCGCTCTGGCAACCGATGGGTTTGCATCCGTACTCTGCATTGCTCTGATGGGCTTTGCTATTGCCCCCACCTGGCCAGCTATCTGGCCGCTCGCCCTGAATCGGCTGGGGAAATTTACCAAGCTCGGCTCGGCCTTACTCATTATGGCTATTGCAGGAGGGGCTTTACTGCCCTTGTTACATGGCTATCTGACCGATGCCATCAGCCCTAAAATGGCTTACGCTTTATTGTTACCGCTTTTCGGCTACATTCTGTACTACGCAACAGTAGGGTATAAGAAAACAAGCTGGTAATGTCGATTACAGTATCTACACCAGGGCGTATCTGCCTGTTTGGCGAGCACCAGGATTATTTAGGGCTGCCCGTCATAGCAGCTGCTATTTCGCGTCGGATTCAGGTATCAGCGCATAACACCGACAAGTTGGGATTTTGGCTGGAATTACCTGACATTCAATCATCAATTGCTATTCCATTCGATGGGACGCCACTGCCTTACCCGGAAATCCGCGACTATTTCCGATCGGGTGTGAATGTTCTGTTGCGGGAAGGGTTTACGTTTTCGAAAGGTGTTGAGGGTGAAGTACGGGGGAATATTCCCATTAATTCAGGGACATCAAGTTCATCGGCCTTACTGGTTACCTGGCTCCATACACTCACCCAATTGGCCGACGAGCCCCGGCAGCTTTCGCAGGAACGGCTGGCCGAACTAGCTTATGTCGCCGAAGTCCTGGAATTTGGCGAACCGGGTGGTATGATGGATCATTACTCAACGGCGGTTGGTGATGTGATCTACCTGGAGTCGCAGCCACAAATTCACCTGGAAAAGCTTCATCCGGCTTTAGGTACGTTTGTTCTCGGCGATTCGCAGGAGCCCAAAGATACCATCGGCATTCTGAAACGGGTAAAACTGGGGATGCTCGACATCATTCAGAAACTCAAGTCGATCAATCCGGTATTTTCGCTAACCGATTTTGAGATTACCGAAGTAGGCGAGTTCAAGGATTTTCTGAGTAAAGACGATTACATCCTGCTGAAAGGAAATCTATCGAACCGCGATATTTTACGTGAAGCTCTGACCGTTCTCAAAGCTGATAACAAGCTGGATCATGTTCATTTTGGCAAACTCCTGACCGATCATCAGACCAACCTCCGGGAAGCACAGCGCATTAGTACTCCAAAAATAGACCGGATGCTGGATGCAGCTCTGAATGCAGGAGCCTTAGGGGGAAAAATCAACGGTTCGGGTGGGGGCGGTTGCATGTTTGCCTATGCGCCTAATGAACCCGAACGTGTAGCCGAAGCCATAGAACGCGAAGGCGGCAAAGCTTATATAATTACGATTGATAAAGGGACATCGTTACGTTAATCTGATCGCCAACCCCTCTCCTGTTGTGGCAGAGGGGTTGGCGATCAGGTTAACTTAATTAGACTCCACATTAGCCGCCCGTTGCGCAGGGAACCAGGATGTCAGGATGGTGATCAGAATGACAAGAGCCCCTGTCAGGGCTATATCTCCCCATTGAAGATGTACAGGATAAGCATCGATAATGGAATCCATCAGGCCCATACCTATCATCCCATAGCGTTCCTGCGCCACACAGAGCAAAACACCGAGTATCAATCCGCCAACGGCACCCGTTAAGGCAATAATAGCGCCTTCAGTCAGAAAAATGCGCCGGACCATGTTTTTCGTAGCTCCCAGGGCAAACATAATCTGGATATCGGCTTTCTTCTCGATGACCAGCATCGATAACGAAAAGAATATGTTGATCGAGGCTACCAGAATAATGAACGAAAGCGTAATGGCTACGAACAACTTTTCGACGTAAATAGCCCGGTAAAGATCAACATTCAGGTCATCGCGGCTTTGTACAATCAACTTTCCTCCTGGCGCCAGTTTATCCACAACCTGCTGCAACGCCTGTTTGGCCGTTTGCTCATTCGTGCCAGGATGTAGTTGAATTTCCAGGCTTGTCACTTCATTCGGTGCATACCCAAATAGCTCGCGGGCCACTGATAACGGAGCCAGAACGAAGTTATCGTAACGCGATTCAATAAAAAAGACCCCCGAAACAGTAAGTCGTTCCCGGGTAAATGCATCGGGATTGATCACACTCAATGTCTGTCCGCTCTTTGGATAGAGGATTTCAAGTGGGGTCAGAATATCGACTGGTGAAATACTCAGATCATGGCGAACTCCATCAGCCACGATAGCATAGTTAGCTCCATCCTGATGCAATAACAGTCGTCCTTCAAGTAAAGCCGAATCGAGTTGTTGCCGTTGCAGATAATTCTCGTCGACGCCCTTCAGCCGGATAACAGTCTGGGCATTGGCATACCTGGCCAGTGCATTATCCTGGGCAACGGACGACAGCAGATGAACCCCCGAGACCTGGCTCAGTCCCTTGACCAAAGCGGGAGACGCTATAAATCGCTTACCCTGCTTCGGCGAGATGGTCATATCGGCTTCGAACGACTTAAAAATTTGTCGGTTTAGTTCTTCCATCCCATTAAATACCGACAGCACCACCACCAGGGCCATCGTTCCAACGCCCACACCGAGCATCGACATAATGGACAACCAGCTGATGAAACTGCGTTTTTTACGAGAGAAAAAATATCGACGGGCAATCCAAAGGGGGAGGTTCATTTTTAAAAAGCGAAAGAGCGAAAGAGCGAAAGAGTGAAAAAGCGGCCCTTTCAATTCGCTCTTTCACTCTTTCACTCTTTCACTCTTCATCTTCCTCCGGCGCGGGCGGAATATCCAGCCCGGCAAAGAGTTTATCCATCTTATCGGCATATTCGGCCGTATCATCGATGAAGAAATTCAGTTCAGGAACGATACGGAGCTGGTGCCGAACCCGATCACCCAGATGCTGACGAATCACTTTGCCTTTCTCCTGAATCGTTTCCAGTAAAAGAGCTTTGTTCTTCGTTGCCAGAAAACTTAAGTATACACGCGCCACGCTCAAGTCGGGCGAAACACGCACATTCGTGACGGTAATGAACGCTCCACCGAACAAATGCGGCACTTCACGCTGAAAAATTTCGCTCAAATCCTTTTGAAGCTGCCGGGCTACCTTCTGCTGTCGTTTCGATTCCATATTACTTGGCGCTTAATCTATTCTGCAAATATCCACTCATTTTTCCATTATGCCGAAAATGGCCGTAATTTTACATCAGCTGTCGGTTTACAGTTTTGTCTGATAAAAACTACAAACCGTTAACCATTATTTGTCTTGCTTCGTTTTTTTCAATCCTATTTCCCCTATCAGTACGTCAGTTTACTGGGGTTGCTGGTTCTGATCCGTCTGCCACTGCTTCTGCACTCATTTCCGCTATTAACGCCGGAACTGAACTGGATGATTGTAGGCGAACAGATCAATCAGGGGGATTTATTGTACCGCGACATCTGGGACAGTGTCAGCCCTTTATCTGCATTAGCGTATTGGGCGCTCGATATACTATTTGGCCGCTCTACAACCGCCCTACATGCAGCCGCGCTGGTGGTGTCTGTATTTCAGATTGTTTATTTCAACTACCTCTGCAATAACCGCGACCTTTACCCTGACCGTACATTCTGGCCTGGGCTTATTTATATGCTGTTCATGCATATATCATACGACTGCCTGACGTTGTCGCCGGTACTAATGTCGACCAGTTTTTTGCTACTGGCCTTCGGAACCCTTGTCCGACAAATGGACCGGCGAGGGGTGACCGATGAAGTTTTTGAAGTTGGGTTTTACATTGGCATTGCCGCCCTATTCTACCTTCCTTCAGCCCTTTTCATCATCTGGACAATGCTATCCCTGTTATTCTACACGGGAGCGTCGTTTCGGCAATACTCGCTATCGTTTTTTGGTTTTCTGTTTCCAGTTGCGGCTACTGTCCTGTTCTATTACCTCAGTGATAGCCTCGACGATTTTAATAGAAACCTGCTGGCGTCGGTTTTCCGCGTACGTCAGTATTCGCTCTCCGATTTCCAATCACTGCTGGCGTCGTTACTCATTCCGCTGGGATTAGGCGTTCTGGGTTTTCTGAGTTTGTTCAATAGAGGGAACCGTTATATCAATTTTCAGCAGCGAATCCAGCAAATAATGGCCTTATGGTTTGTGATTGCGGTTCTGACGATTGGCCTCATGCCCTTTCTGGCGCCCATGGTATTCTTAAGCTTTGTGCCGCCAATGGCGTATTTCACCTACTTTTATTTTGAGGGTATACGCCGGGCCTGGCTGGCCGAACTTACCTTTCTGATTGCCTTTTCATTGGTGCTGCTGCTCTTTTATCAGGGCGCATTGGGGCTAATACCAGGTGCTGAACTGGGGCGATTGAGTAATCTTCAGGTGAAGCCGTCTCCCCTACCCGGAGATATTCGCAACCAGCACGTACTCATCATCGGCGAAGACCTAAGCGCTTATCGATACAACCGATTGGCGACCCCCTACCTCAACTGGGACCTGGCTAAGTATGATCTAAAAAACCTCGACAATTACGAAGCGGTCATCAATGTATACGATCACTTCCGCAAAGACCCACCCGATTACATTGTCGATCGTGAAAAAGTCGTTGAGAAGCTGTTCCAGCGTGCTCCTGCACTAGCCAGTCAGTACGAGCCAACCTCCGTTGTGGATGTATACAAGCGAAAAAAATAGCCACTAGTCGATGCGTATCAGGCTTCGTGATGTATCTTGCCATATTGACTGACACTCATTCCCGGTATGCCTTCCTCTTCCTACTCATTTACCAATAAACGTACGAACCTGTACATTTTTTTGAGCGCCATTTTTCTGACCAACGCACTGGTAGCTGAAATTATCGGCGTAAAAATTTTCTCGGTCGAAACGCTACTCGGTACTAAACCAGCTCAGATTCATCTGTTTGGCGATTTTATTCTGGATTTCAACCTGACGGCAGGTGCCGTTATCTGGCCGTTTGTATTCATTACATCCGATATTATCAATGAATACTTTGGGAAAGCGGGTGTCCGGCGCATTTCATTCCTGACAGCCGGTTTCATCGCGTATAGTTTTCTGATTATCTATGTCGTTACAACACTGCCCCCCGCCCAATTCTGGCTTGATGTCAACGCAAAAGATGGGGCAGGAAATGCGATCAACATCAACAATGCATTCCAGATGATCTTTCGGCAGGGACTAGGTATTATTATTGGCTCCCTAACAGCCTTCCTGATCGGTCAAATTCTGGACGTTTATGTTTTTCACTTCCTTCGACGCATAACCGGAAGCCAAAAAATCTGGCTTCGGGCCACAGGCTCTACCCTTGTTTCCCAGTTGATCGACTCGTTTGTCGTATTGGGCATTGCTTTTTATATTTTTGGCAACTGGTCGCTCACGCAGGTATTGGCAGTAGGTATAATTAACTATATTTACAAAGCGACTTCTGCGGTTGTGCTAACACCACTCCTGTATGTAGCCCATTATTTCATTGACCGCTACTTGGGCAAAGAACACGCTGAAGAACTGGCCAATGAATCGGCCATGAGCTCCTTTATGTGAGCGTTCGCCAACGAGTTTAGTGACCCAACACCTTCCCATTTAAAAACATCTTAGCGAAAAAATCCAGGAGTGGCCGGCGAATACGGCTGCCTGAATGGTTGGTGTATGCGAATACGTTTAGTTTTTTGGCTATGTCTGCTATACACATCAGCAGTAGCCCAGACCATTACACGTGGTCCTTATTTGCAGCTTGGAAGTCAGACTGCCGTTTCAATCCGATGGCGAACTGACGTACCAACAGTTGGTCGAGTCTTATACGGGCTTTCGGCGGGTAACTTTACCAATAGTGTAACGGAGTCGGCCAGCACAACTGAGCACGAAATTCGACTAACGGGTTTAAATCCTGATACACAGTACTTTTACGGTATTGGTACTTCCGAGCAGGTATTACAACAGGGAACAGATAATTATTTTCTGACGGCCCCCCAAAAAACAACAAAGCGTAAAATTCGGGTTGTTTCGTTTGGTGATGCTGGCATGAATCCCAACAACAACCAGACGAATGTTCGGGACGCGTTTTTAAACTTTCGTGGAAACACGACCACCGACCTCTGGATGCTAATTGGCGACAACTCTTACGACGGCGACGATGCATCGTATCAGGTAAATTTTTTTGCTCCTTACCAAGCCAACCTGATGAAAAATGCCATGCTGTATGCTGTACCTGGCAACCATGACTACAGCAATAACCCAACCCTGCAAGCTTCGCATACTATTCCTTACTTCTCTATTTTCAGTCTGCCCACCAAAGCTGAAAGTGGGGGTATTGCCTCTGGTACCAAAGAGTGGTATTCGTTCGACTACGGCCCCATTCATTTTGTGATGCTCGATGGCTATGGCACCCGTAACGTTAATGGAAGCGACATTCGTTTTTACGCTGATACAACTAATCACCCACAGGCTGTCTGGCTGAAACAGGACCTGGCAGCTACTACGCAGAAATGGAAAATTGTATACATGCATTTTCCCCCGTATACACAAGGAAATCATAATTCAGAAACCGAACCGGATCTGATTGCTATTCGTCAGCGTATCAATCCTATTCTCGAACGATTTGGGGTCGATATAGTCATGATGGGCCACAGCCATGTTTATGAACGATCCTATCCGCTTCATGATCAATATGGCCCTATGAGCGATTTTACAGCGAGCCCGTCCACCTACATTTACCCCAAAGACAATAGCACAGGCCGTTACGATGGTTCCGCCAGTTCGTGCGCCTACAAAAGCACATCTGCCCGAAAAAAACAGGGAACGATGTATGTTGTTGCGGGTTCATCCGGCGCATTGGGCTATAACCAAAACTTAAACCCGCATCCTGTTATGGTGTCAACACAGCGAACAACCGGCGGGGCGTTTTATTTCGAAGTAGAAGACAACCGACTCGACGCAAAATTTATTCAACCGAATGGATCAACCTACACTATTGGCGATCAATTTACGGTGATGAAAGATGTCGGCCTAACACAAACAATAACGATTCCTACCAGCCAGTCAATAACACTCACAGCCTCATTTATCAGCGACTATCAATGGAGTAACTCTGCCAATAGTGCCTTTTCAGCAACTAGTCGCTCAGTCACAATCACGCCAACACCAGGGGCAACAGCCACGTACATAGTTCGTGACAGCAAAAACTGTGTTCAGGATGTATATACCGTACTCAGCTCAGACATGATGTTTACAATGAAAGCTGGAAACTGGAACGACTCATCTATCTGGTCAGGCAATCGGCTTCCTACAAAGGCTGATGTTTTACAGCTAAAACATCTGGTGAGCCTCCCTGACAATACCGAAGGGCACGCTCAGAAAATAATCTACGATCCAGGAAGTAAGCTGCAACTGGGGAATCAGGCAAAACTTTGGGTCAATCAGTGATATTTTGCTCTCCCAACATCTGGTAGTAAAAGAAAACAGCTTAATATCGGCCACCAATCTGTCGATGATTCAAGGCCTTATTGCCGTCAATCTCCGGTAAACGGGCAGGTCGTTGGGTAAGCGCCGTTGTATCAGTCAGGGCTTTCATAAAGGCAACGAGGGCTTTTTGCTCGCCACTGCTTAGGTGAAGCGGTTCGCCGGACAACGTTTGGCTTTCCAGTTGAATACCTATTCCGCGACCTCCCCCACGATTATAGAAATCAACAACCTGCTCCAACGTCTGATACACCCCATTATGCATATACGGAGCGGTCAATGCCACATTACGAATGGTTGGGGTTTTGAACGCATACCGATGGATGTTTTTTTGATACGTCGAAAACTTTCCCGGATCAGTATCAAGCTTCGCTTTACGGGTGCTGGCCTTTTGTGGGACCCCGATGATCTCACTCTCCGTCTTTTCGTAGTGAGGAGGTATAAATCCATTATAAATCGGAAAAAAATGACAGGTAGCACAACGACCTTTTCCCATAAATAGATTAAAACCCGTCAGTTCGTCAGTCGACAGCGTTACAGGTTCGCCACGCAGATAGCGGTCCGGGCGGGCATTGAGGCTCGTCAAACTTCGAACGTAACAGGCTAATGCATTGCGCACATTATACCCCGTCAATCCCGTCGGAAAAGTAGCTGCAAACCAGGATCTGTAGGCTGAGCTACTCCCTAATTTTTGCGCTACTTCGTCCGACGAGCTGTGCATCTCGTCGGAATTTTTAAGTACATCATGAGCCTGATCTTCCAGGTACGTAACCCTCGAATCGTAAAACTGAACGTTTTGCAGGCCAGCATTCAACAAAGTCGGCGCATTTCGCTTTACACGTTTCATCAAGCTACCAAAAGCCCGGCTTTTTCGCCGTCCGTCGGTAAAGGCACGTTCAGGCTGGTGACAGGACGCACAACTTCGGGCATTGTTGCCCGACAATAGCGGATCGAAAAATAGCGTTCTTCCCAATGCGACCTTCTGCGGAGTAGTGGCAAAATCACCAAAATTGATCAGGTAATCCGTTCGGAAAGCGCCGGAATCGGACAAGGTAGCAACCCGAGGAGATAGAAACCGGCCACTGGAAGCGGGCAAAATTCCTAACGACTGCCGTGCCTGCTGCAGCACTTGACACAAGGGATACAAGCCATTTCGGATAAACGAAACCCGGTCGAAGCTGGTAAAATCATGTGCCTGTTGCAGCATCCTAATAGCCATTTGCCATCGTCCTTCCAGTTGAGCGGCCATTGATTTGGTAAGATGCCTGGAGTAAGGCAGGATAATCGCCTGAAGCGTCTGGAAAGAAGCAAGTGCTTCAACAATTCCGGTTCGGGCCTCAGGGGCATCATACCCAGTTATCCCTAAGGTCTGGATACGGAAAAGTTGCTGACGGACGGCCTCCCAACAATCGGAGTCCGTTATGCGATCGCCCGGAATACCTTGCTCCAGCCGGGACGAATACGTTAATAATTTGTTCAGTTCATACAACAGACTATCGTTCTGCGTCGGATCATACTCAGGAAATAAATAGGGTTCAATCACTTGCAACCCAACTGGCCGAATGGGCGTTTGCGCTGGATCGTCATCCTCCACTTCCACTATTGGAGGGCCATTAACGCGCCCTGCCAGTACAGGCTGATAATATTCGAGCAGCCACTCAATCCGTTTATATGCCAATCGACTTTGTTCAAACGCCAACCGCAACGAATCGACTGGAGCATTGGCCTGAACATGCATAGCCAACCTGTTCACCTGCTCGTGAAATCGTACCTTATCGGCCAAAAACCGATTGTAAATGGTCTGTCCATCACCCATATCGGCACGCTTTTGGGGAAGGGAAGCAGCCAAAAAGGTGAATAAGACAAGTAAACGAACAATTGGGCACATCCTCTGCTACGTATCAGACAGCAAAATAACACCTTTCCGGAAAGCAGACTGGCGTGGTTACTACATTTCCCCGGTTCTGTAGGTCATCTACACGCGCTCAGGCTAAAGCGGTTCACTTACAACAAGCTGATTGTGAGCAACTAGCTTCACACTTAGTTTTATTAACAAAAGAGTAGCCAAATAGTGTATTTTTACAAGTGATTTGGCTCAACCTACTAAACTTACTTTTCAATGATAACGCCCCCGAATACTGCGGAAACTGATTTCTTGGCTGGAGGGGGTGAAACAGCCGCGCTTATTCGCACCTTCAACTGGGCCGAAACTCCATTGGGCCCTATTGACCAGTGGCCACAAAGCCTTAAAACGGCCACGAACCTAATGCTCAATACACGACAGCCAGTCTGGATTGGGTGGGGGCCCAAGGCCACGTTTCTGTACAATGATGCCTACATTCCTGTACTGAGTCTAGCCAAACACCCCTGGGCATTAGGTAAACCAGCAGCAACCGTATGGGAAGAAATATGGGATTTTTGTGGACCGTTGGCCAGTAAGGTTTTCCAGCAGGGCGAATCCTCGTTCGTCGATGATGTACGTTTATTTATGAACCGAGGTGGATTCCTGGAAGAAACCTTCTATTCGTTCTCGTATAGCCCTATCCGTGACGAAACTGGCCAGGTAACAGGTCTCTTTTGCCCTAACACTGAAGTAACAGCCCAAAACCTGAACACGCGCCGACTGGCAACCCTGTCGGCTCTGGCCAGTAATGTATTGACGGAGCGAACAACCCGCAGTGCCTGCGCTTCAGCCGCTCAAACTATTTATCAAAATCCCGATGACATTCCCTTTGCCCTACTCTACCTGACCCATGCCGATACGAAAGCACTGTACCTAGAGCAGGCCGTTCGTCTACCAGCTTACAACGGTCACTTCAGCACGTCTATAGCAAACCTTAACGGCTCTACTTCTTACCCGCTAAACCTTCCGTTGATGGATGTTGTAGAGCAGGGGAAAGCAATCGTTAGTTCATGGACAAACAGCGAAGGGTTGAGCCCTGGACCGGCCGGGCAGCCCATTACGCAGGCCATGGTTTTGCCTTTGATCGCTCCCGGCACGCAAAAAACGATTGGTCTATTGGTAGCGGGCGTTAATCCTACCCGGCCCCTCGACGCAAATTACCGGACGTTTTACGAGTTGGTTGCCAATCAGGTCGCAACAGCCATCCAGCAAAGCCAGGCAGCCGAAGAAGAACGACAACGAATTGAACAGCTAGCCGAGCTAAACAAGGCCAAATCACTGTTTTTCAGCAACATAAGCCACGAACTCCGTACACCACTCACGCTGATACTGGGGCCTTTGGAAGAATTGCTTCAGGATGTAAACCATCCGTTACCTATTCATCAGCAAACGCAGGTAGAAGCTACTCACCGAAACGCACAGCGCTTACTTCGGCTAGTCAATACATTGCTTGATTTCAGCCGTCTGGAAAGTGGCCGGCTCCAGGCTACATTTACCCCCACCGATCTTTCGACATTTACGACGGATCTTGCCAGTAATTTCCGGTCTGTTATCGAGAAGGCGGGTATGCAGCTAGTGGTAGATGCCGAACCCCTGCCCGAATTAGTGGATGTAGATCGGAATATGTGGGAAAAAATTGTTCTGAATCTCTTATCCAATGCATTCAAATTTACCCTAAAGGGCACCATCACCGTCCGGTTGGTCAACTTACCAAACAACCGCATACGACTAACCGTAAACGATACAGGCGTAGGGATCCCTGCTGCTGACCTGCCTCGGCTGTTCGAACGATTTCACCGGGTGGAAGGGTCGCAGGGGCGATCGTTTGAGGGTACGGGTATTGGCCTGGCCCTCGTTCATGAACTGGTCGAACTACATGGTGGTACTATACAGGTTAGTAGTGAATTGGATCGGGGTAGTACATTCTGTGTACAGATTCCTGTTCATCAGGCACGACAGTCAATAGCACCTGAACAGGCATCGACAGGTAGTGCCAGTTTGTTTGTTGCCGATGCCAATCTGATGCTTCCCACAGTGCCAGATAATCAATCAACCACAAACGAGCCCTCACCATCCATAACCGATCACAATACTAAGCGTATACTACTGGCCGACGACAATGCCGATATGCGTGCCTATATTCATCGGTTACTTAGCCCACACTATACTATAGATACAGTTACTGATGGTCGTGAAGCTCTCGAAGCCATTCAGCGCCGACAACCAGATCTACTTCTGTCGGACATCATGATGCCTAATCTGGATGGGACTGAACTCCTGAAAATCCTTAAGCAAAATCCACAAACTGCTCATATTCCAGTGATGCTCCTGTCGGCCAGAGCGGGGGAGGAATCAACCCTCAACGGTTATGCCGCTGGAGCCGACGATTACCTGACCAAGCCCTTCTCGGCCAACGAGCTGCTGGTCCGCGTCCAATCGCAATTAAAATTAGCCCAGGCTCGACAGGAAACTCAGCAAAAACTTAGGCACTTATTCCGACAGGCCCCCGTTGCGATTGCCATTGTCGAAGGCCCTCAGCATATTTTTACCCTCGCCAACGATCTCTATCTGGCCTTAACCGACCGTCAGGAAAACCAATTGGTTGGGCACTCGTT
>Ga0209930_1002799_pt1 | contig 19262 bp, 16 predicted proteins | sample ThiBiot_500_biof_2_FD_183948 | JGI IMG/M metagenome (GOLD analysis project Ga0209930, IMG submission 183948) | Wastewater bioreactor microbial communities from Cape Town, South Africa - Thiocy_cont_500_biof (SPAdes) | ecosystem: Engineered > Bioreactor > Thiocyanate-remediating >... | reverse complement strand
GAGGCTCGAGGAGCGAGAGAACACTGAGGGAGATTGATTGAATGATTGATGATGTCATCGATCGATCGGTCTCTCTCGTTCTGCTCGCTCTGCTGATTGTCGGTCGATGCCGATGTTCTGCGACAACGACAATGCCGATGATCATGACGAGGATACTGACGAAACTTGTGTTGCGTCTAGCTCCTGGAATCAGTGCCACACCACATGAGGATAACCTGCGTTACTTCAACGTGATTATCACAGGCCCCACTCAATCGGCTTTCGATGGTACGTGGCAGATGATCGCTCGCACACTCGCACGCATGTCTTTGGTGCCAGCGAACGAGCGTTGCTATTGTGAGTCGGAGAACACGTTCTGCGTTCTCGTGTTGTGAGAGAGCGTGCGCTCAGTCGAAATTACGTGCGAGCAGCAGCAACATTCGAGCGCCGCTCATTGTTGCAGCGCTTAAATCGTATCTGCTTCATGTCAAGCGTGCTTTGGTGGCCCCCTCCATCTTCCTCTTGCTTCGAGAGGCACTCCTTGGCTGACGCGCAGCTTGTTGGTGGTGATGGCGACGTTCTGGAACAGGCGGTGTCTTCAAGCTCGAGTTGTACTTGCCTGAAGAGTACCCCATGACGCCGCCCAAAGTGCGCTTCCTCACGAAAATCTATCACCCCAACATTGATCGCCTGGGCCGCATCTGCCTGGATATCTTGAAGGACAAGTGGAGCCCGGCGTTGCAGATCCGTACGGTGCTGCTCAGTATCCAGGCGCTGCTCTCGGCGCCCAATCCCGATGATCCTCTGGCAAACGACGTTGCGGAGCACTGGAAGACAAACGAGCAAGCTGCCATCGAGACCGGTACGCGCTGCCTCCCTCTTCGTCCCTCTTGGATCTCTATCGCTATTCGATCAAATATTTGCGCGTTTGGGTATTTATATGATTCATTTGCTTCATTTGCTTTTATCTGCGCCGCGTGTCTCCGGCACCAATAGCCCGCGAGTGGACTCGACGATACGCCATGCAATAACTCCATACCATCTCGCGCCGTCGCTGCTGTCGTCGTCGCCGCCGCCGTCGACACGACTGTGTGGCGTCTCGGATTTTTTCCTTCACTCGATCCTTGTGTCCATAGCTATCAAGTACTAAACCGACGATGACGACGACGACCTGGTGGTTGTGGCGGTGGCGATGGCGGTCCTAGACGCGTGCGTACTCATGTGCGTGCGCGACCGACCGACCGAGGTTGGCTGCTATCGAAGCCGCCGCGCGCCACGAGGCACCGTCGCCTGCGTCGCTGCTGCTCCTCTGCATTGTCTCTGCCATCTGTCTCTCTCGCACCCCTCCTCCTCCTGCTCCCCACAATCCAATCCTTCCTTTCGTCGAGTACTAGTAAACCCACCTGTCGTACACAATCTCCTCCCGCTCACGTTTCGTCAATGATAACCACCATCGCGGAAGAGAGTCGCAGTCGCGGTACTATTCGAGCGACGATGCGACCCGACCGCAGCAGTAGAGAGAAGGAGCGAGGCGCAGTGTTCTTTGCTCTCCATTGTGCTGCTGCCTGCGCGTGTGCTGCATCTCTCTCTCTCGCTCTCGTGTGTCTGTGTGCGTCGGCTTCTCTGCTCGCCGTCGCATCGAACCAAACGCGATGGCAGCCGCCACGGCATCGCCACTCCAAGCGTACGTGCCACACACACTGACACTGTTCTATCAAGCGATCGCGCTCTTGATCGTCATCGCTGTCATACTCAACGCACTGTCCATCCATCGTGGCGTGGTAGTCTGCTCGACGAATGTATCGCGGCAGCTGCGGAGAACCAGCGACCATCGACCATCGCCCAGGTGCTCACGGTGAACCCATCCAACGACGCCAATGCCTCTCCGGCCTCGACTGCTGCCACACAATCCGCCGGCGATGGTTCTTCAAGGGCATCCGACGTTCATGAGGTCGATTGCCTTCCGATATTGCGAGCCGCTGCTGCAGGTACCGATCGTCTCTCTCGATGTGTGTTTGAAGACGATCGATTGACGCGTCGTGTGTGTGTGTGTGTGCGTGTGTGTGATTGATGGATAGACCTTGCGTCGGGGCAGCTCATATGCCGAGCGCAGTTTGCACTCGCCGAGGCCATGACGGCTCTCGAGGTCTCGTGCTTCCCTCCCTCACTCACTCGCCTCGAATCGATCGCTGATAATGATGATGATGATCGAACGGACGATGCTCGTGGGTGTATTCCGCTTCGGTGGCTTGGATGCGTAGATCACGGACGCCAAGATGGACAGCGGCATGCGATCCAAGGGCGTGCTCACGCTCGAAGAGGCCCTCGAGGTATGTTTACTCACGTCGATCTATCTCGCTGTCGAATGCGCCCACGACGATACTGAACATCGCATCGAATCGAATCGGATCGATGGATTGTATGTTGTACGATCAGGCCGGTCGTATACCGAAGGACGAGTCGCTGAGCGCCCTGCAAGTTCTCTCGATCATGGATCGATTGCTGCAATGCCTCGTACGTCGATCCCGTTGCTCGTATGCCTGCCACCAAGATCTTTGGTTGATCGCCGGCGATTGCGACCGATCACTGCTCTTGCTCACAATCCCTGCCTGCCTGCCAATCTATCAATCGATCGATCGATGAGTAGATTAGCTGGATGTCGGGCCAGCAGCTGGCACAGACGGTGTTCACGTGTCTGTATCTCCATCAGCAATTGACGCTCATTCGCAATCCGTACCTCATGATCTACGCACACTGCATTCTTAGACACGTGTCGCAGTATCGTGCCATGATCCTCGCCGCCGATGTCTTTCATGTACGAACCCAATCCATTGCTCGTGCAATCGAATCAATCAATCAATCAATCAATCAATAATCAATCAATCAATCAATCAATCAATCAATCAATCAATCAATCAATCAATCAATCAATCAATCAATCAATCAATCAATCGAATCGATCAATTGCTCATTCGTTTATTTGTAGGAGGAGGACTTTGAGTTGAATGTGAATAACTTTGATTTGATGGAGCCTTGGGACGAGGCGGCCTTGAACAAGCTCATCGCCGCTGCGGAGGACGAGCTATCGCTCAAGATCCGACGAGCTAAGGGCTCGAACAATACTGATCGTATGTTCTCTATCGCTCTCTTGATTGCTTTGGTTTCTTCGAGAGCTAATCGATTGGATTGCATTGGATTGAAGCAGTGCAACATGTGACTCCGCTGCAAGAGGATCCAGCACTCGAGGTTCCCTATTGCGAGGCGCTGCTGGCCCGATTACGATTGCTAAAGGTACTCTTTCTCTTTCCTTGGACGATGGCGGCACAATGAAAATGACTGAACACGCTCACTCGTCGGTGGTAGGCGTTGAGCGCGGCACAAATCATGGTCTCCAAAGGAAAGGGCCCACGCAAGCAACAAGATGCCGCTCGTAAGGCCGTCAGCGCCGCCAAGCAGCTGCTAGCCGCCGTCGAGGCCTCTCACTCGCTCGTTGTCGTGAGCGCGAAGGATTCTTCCAGCGCAACAACGACTGATGATGGTGCTGCATCGACGACGAGCTCAGCGGCCGAAGAACAAACCCACTGCCCGGAGGGAGTCTTCGAACCAGCCATCATCACACGATTGAGATACCCAGGCACTCCGAAGCCATCGCCTGTCTTCTCATTCTCCACGGTACGTGCTCGCTCTCTCTTCTCTCTTGCGTGCACTACTCGAATTGTTGCGTTGCTAATTTGATTGCGAATTATTTGCGTTGGTATGCATGGATCATTCGACGCTGCGAAGGCCATTGCACACTTGAATCGACTGCTGGATGACTTTGCGCTCTTCATCGAAGTGCCGTTGCTGTATCCATCTCTCCCGGCGCTCCTCGAATACTTTGCTCACTTCCAACGAACCGACTCGTATCCTCTCGCCATCATCTCGCGCTCACAATTGATCGTACGTCATTAATTGCCCTCGTATTGGATTTTTTCGGAAGCTTATCGATGATTCGCTCGTGCTGGCTCGCGTTAGCTGGTGATTGCGAGGCAGCAGCAACTCTTCAACGGCGATCCTATTCCGTGGGTTCGAGAGCAACTGAGCGAGTTTGGAGTGCCTGCGGAGTTGCTCGCCGATCCAGCCGCCGCATCGTTCATCGAGAAATGCAGCAAGGTACGCACCGCCATCGAGCCACTCGCAATGGCTCCCGTGATATCTCGCGGCCTTCATCGATGAATGAATTTGATTGAATGAGATTCGTTTGTTCGATCGATAGGTGTTGCTCTGTCAATTCCGAACATTTTGTTTCAATCGAGGCAGGCAACGACGAAAGCTGCCTGACTCTCTCGCCGATTGGGCGATTCTCGAGGTACCCGCCTTCTCACTCGCACGCCATCGATCAATCCATCGATCAATCCATCGACTATTTCGACGGTTTGTTTGATTTGTTGGAGATCCACTGATCGAGTTGAATGATTTTTGTTTGACAGCATGAGGCCTCGATGCTGGATGATTACTTTGCGACTCTCCAACCGAACCACGCTGATGCGGTATGTATCCGATCAAGCTCATTTATCGAGTACTCTCTCGTTGACGTTATGTGCGTGTGCGTGTGCGCGCGATGCTGCCTACAGCATCACCAACATCCGCCGAGTCGATTCTTCTCGTATTGGGTGGTCGAGTACACAATCTCGTTCATGACGATCTACTTGAATCTCGGCTTCGAGTTGGAGCTCTACGCTCCGGACGAGGTGGCCATGACGCACAAGTACGAGAAATACCAACGATCTTCGACGTGATGCGATGCGAGATAATTAATACCGCGTTGATGGTTTGCGTAGTTATTTGGACTTCCTGCTTGGAAGGCAAATCTTCTTCATTCGCACAAGAGGACTGTCGCTACTGCAGATGCAGTACGAGCAGCGTCAGAAACAACTGCAGGAGCAAGCGGCTCGCAACGCTGGCGGCGCCAAGGCTGGCGGCGGCAAGAAGAAGGCCAGCGCCAAGGCGAAGGCTGCCAAGGCGAAGGCCGCTGAGGCACCACCGCTTGGACCCCCGCCCCTCACGCCCAAGCAGCTGCTCCTCGAGCTGAGCCAGTGTATGCATCGAGCCTTGTTTCGGGTACGATGAGCACGAAGCGCGGCGTGTCTCTATCGGTATCAGTCTCCAATGCACATGACGACTCACGTTCAAGCAACGATATGTATGTCTACGCCGACGTGTGGTGTAGTATCAAACCGCTATCCGCAAGGCTCAGAAGGATGCGGGCAAGACTCCGATCGGTGAGACCAAGTTCGGCTCCTCCGAGTTCCGATATGCGCGACGCTTCCAAGCCTTTCAACGCGTACCACAGCCGCAATATCTCCCGTACGCTTCGTTCACTGAAGCATTGCAACCCATCAATCCCAAGGAAGAGGTATTTATCTCTACTCCTCCTCTCATACGCACATCCGCGCATTATTGATATACTCATGATATTACGCGCATCTCTATTTTCTGCTTCTCTTCGTGATATAGGGGCCAGGCTTTGCGTCGGTCGAGCGTATCGCTCTCTCGGCGCTTGATCACTTCAAGTATGCAAAGGAACGAGCGGTGGAATTGATCAAGATCGCTCAGGCCTCATCAACCACACCACCGAATGACGCCACACCGACACCATTCCTCTTTCCTGCCGATATTCTTGCCGAGCTCAAGGACATTACTCGGGTACGCAGTAGTATTCACATGCGAGAGCGCGTCGATGAATGGTATTTTCGTGCCGAGTGTGAGCTAACGCATTTGAGATGCGTAGGTCGCACTGAGTAATATTGCGCAGATCGAGTTTTGGCGACGCGTGAATTGGGAGATTGGCGATAAGAAGCAGCAGCTCGATTTTAGCGTGCACCCGTACTTTGGTATTGTATCGGTCAAGTAGACGAGAGAGTGAGTGCGCATGAGTACTTGAGTACCAGAGAGGCCCACCTTCGACTACCACACGCTCACGATGCACGACGATTATCAACTGCTTGCAGTCCTCCTCCTCCTCTATCCAAGAATAAGGTATTAATAAATCAAGCATACAACGGCAGTATAGTAGCATCTCTCGCGTGCGGCATTCTCTTTCATCTAGCGGGATAGAGGGATATATGAGGAAGCGATTTGTATTAGAGGGAGATAATACTGCAATTAGGAGGGAAGGCAAGAGATAGAGCGTGATGAAGATAGAGAGAATGCATAGGTGAGCGATATGCGAGCGAGGTAAAGCAAAACAAGGAGAGCAACAAATCAAGTGAAGATCGTGATAGTGGCGATAGCGATAACGTCAGCGGCGGCGGCAGGGTAGCGGCTTGTATCGCAGAGATCGCGCGACAGGACCGATACCGAAGGCGCGCTGGTTTTGAGCGCCCGAGCGCATTGGAAGGCCAAGAGAGGTCTTAGTGGTCGAGAATGCGCAAGTTGCCCGAGACGACCTTGTTCTCGAGCACCGAGCCCGAAGGGATATCGATGCGCGAGCCGTGGTTGGCGACGATGATGACCGTGCCCTTCAACGACACCTTCTTGCCGATCGTGACGTCGCCCGAGATCGTCAGGTGGTCGAGCTCCAAGAGATCGGGGATGCCTTGGAAGCGCTCCGAGTAATCATCAATCTAGCGAGAGTAGAAAGGTAGCAGGCAGGTGAGTACGAATACGAGCGCCGTATGATTGAGAATGGTACCTTGGTGAACTCGGGGCCAAGCTTCACGAGAGGCACGGCGGCAAAGGGACGAGCGGGGTTCATGATCAAGGTGCCGTGCTGCAACGAGTACAAGTTGCTTTGGACGATCAGCAAGTCGCCAGTGCCCTTGACGGGCAAGAAGCGGCTGCGAGGCACATTGATGCCCTTCGAGTTGTTGAAGAACTCGATGGCGGCACCGGCGGCTCGCTCGAGTTGGACGATCGGCTTGCCCTTCAAGGTCTATTTCATGGAGCATAACAATGTGTGAGAGATTGGTGAGTGCATCAAGTAGGAGCGAGTGAGGGCATTGGGCGTGAGGAGGGAGGGGTTCATACCTTCATGTTGATGATGACGTCCATGTCGTCCATGGCATTGGCCTTCTCCAATCGATCGATGGCGCCCAACGAGACCCAGAGATTGTTGGTGTTGAAGATCTTGAACTTCTTGATCGACTTGAACTCCTCGACCTGCATATGACACACGAATCGCATTCGATCAATAATCATGGCAGCAGGCACACGAGAGAGAGAGAGAGAGAGAGAGGCGTACGTGGTCCGAGGCGACTTGAGCAATCTCAAGGAGCTTGATCTTGTCCTCGTACTGGATCAAGGTGCCTCCCTTGACATCGGCGCGGGTCTTGTCGGTGACCTCCATGATGTACTCGGAGTCGCTCTCGAGCATGTAGTTGAGAATGTCTATCGACGAGAGAATCAGGCACAACAAGATGATGGTGATGGTGGTGATGGTGATGATGAGTATGGAGAATGAGGCAGTGGATTGTTGAGGATGTGAGGGGAGGTACCGAGGTCGACGGTGGCGCCGAGGTTGTCGATGTTGGAGATGAAGACGTGCGTCTTGCCCTGCGCGGCGAGCTGCTGGAAGAGCGGGCTCTGATGGAAGGCCGAGAAGACGTCGCCGTGGCCAGGAGGGCACCACGACTCCTTGGGATCGTTGAAGCCCTCGGGCACCGGCAGCAGGGTGTCCTTGTAGATGCGCGGGTAGCGGTGCTGGTTGAAGCAGTGCACGGGCACGTTGGTGTTGTTGTACTTGGAGATGACCTCGAGCGTCTCCTCGTCGGTGTTGAACGAGTTCATGAGCACGAGCGGCACCGAGCACGAGTAGGTGGTGTTGAGGTGCTCGATCTGGCGCACGGTGAGGTCGAGGAACGAGCGACCCGAGTGCACCTCGATGACGGACTTGGGTCCGGTGCAGCCCATGGTGGTGCCGAGGCCGCCATTGAGCTTGAGCACGACGAGCTTGTTGAGCAGCTCGCCGATGCGCTCCGAGGGACACGACGGCAGGGCCGCGTGGTGGATCACGCGGTCCTCGGGCGGCGGGCGAATCTTGCCCCAGTCGAGGAAGCGGTTGCCGGCACGCACGAAGGCCGAGTAGAGCTTCGAGAAGCCCTGCATCTCGGCCTGGAAGGCGGCGCGCGTGACCTCGTCGGCGATATCGGAGGCCATCTCGCGGAGATGAATCGCCAAGCTGGCCTCGGCCGACTCGGGCGAGATGCGACTGGACGAGCGGTGCAACATCTTGGTGGACGAGAGAGGGGGGAGAGACGACGACAACGACGACGGCGGCAGCGACGGCAACGAGAGAGCGCGAGCAACAAGCAAAAGAGCAGAGCGACGAGCGAGGAGAGCGACACGCTGGTCGGTCGGTCGGTTGGTGGAGGGATTGTACAGTAAAGCAGAGCTCGGCGCTAAGCTCGAAAATACGCGAATCTTCCTGTTGCGCGTGCTCCTCCTCTACTGCTGCTGCTGCTGGAGACTATTGAGAGATGCAGGTTGAGGGTTTTTGACAAGTATTACGAACTTTATCGAGATGATACAAACTCAAACAACAAATAGAGCAAGACGAAGGGAGTTTGGTAGTAGAGAAGGAGAAGGAGGAGTTAGAGGAGAGTTGTGGTTTGAAGAGGAGAGAGACCATTGGTTTGATGGTTTAGTCGACCTCCTCGACCGGCGGCTCTCCGGGCGTTCCGGCACCAGGGAAGCCAGCACCTCCCGGGAAGCCAGCGCCTCCAGGGAAGCCTCCGGCACCTCCAGGGAAGCCTCCAGCACCGGCGCCAGCACCACCGGCCTGCTGGTAGAGCTTGGCGATGATCGGGTTGCAGATGCCCTCGAGCTCCTTCTGCTTGCGCTCGAACTCGGGCTTGTCGGAGGTGGGGCCGACGTTCTCGAGCCAGTTGAGGGCGTCGTCGACGGCGTGCTCGATGGTGGTCTTGTCGGCCTCCTGGATCTGACCGGCGATCTTCTCGTCACGGATGGCGTTGCGGATGTTGTAGGCGTAGTTCTCGAGGCCGTTCTTTGCCTCGATCTTCTCCTTGTTCTTCTCGTCCTCCTCCTTGAAGCGCTCGGCCTCCTTGACCATGCGGTCAATGTCGGCCTGCGAGAGGCGGCCCTTGTCGTTGGTGATGGTGATCTTGTTCTTCTTGCCGGTGGTCTTGTCCTCGGCCGAGACGTTGAGGATGCCGTTGGCGTCAATGTCGAACGTGACCTCGATCTGCGGCACACCGCGCGGCGCCGGCGGGATGCCCGAGAGCTCGAACTTGCCGAGCGGGTTGTTGTCCTTGGTCATGGCGCGCTCGCCCTCAAAGACCTGGATCAAGACGCCGGGCTGGTTGTCCGAGTAGGTCGAGAAGACCTGCGACTTCTTGGCCGGGATGGTGGTGTTGCGCGGAATGAGCGGCGTCATGACACCTCCGGCGGTCTCGAGACCGAGCGTCAGCGGCGTGACGTCGAGCAGGAGAATGTCGTCGAGCTTCGAGCCCTGCTGCGTGCCCGAGAGAATGGCGGCCTGCACGGCGGCACCGTAGGCGACGGCCTCGTCGGGGTTGATCGACTTGCACAGCTCCTTGCCGTTGAAGAAGTCCTGCAGCAGCTGCTGCACCTTGGGGATGCGCGTCGAGCCGCCGACGAGCACCACGTCGTGGATCGAGGCCTTGTCCATCTTGGCGTCCTTGAGCACCTTCTCGACCGGCGCCAGGCAGCCACGGAACAGGTCCTGGTTGAGCTCCTCGAAGCGAGCGCGCGTGACGGTCGTGTAAAAGTCGATGCCCTCGAACAGCGAGTCGATCTCGATGTTGGCCTGCGTCGTGGCCGAGAGCGTGCGCTTGGCGCGCTCGCACGCCGTGCGCAGGCGGCGCAGAGCACGCGCGTTGGTCGAGAGGTCCTTCTTGTGCTTGCGGCGGAACTCTTGCACAAAGTAGTTGACCATGCGGTTGTCAAAGTCCTCACCGCCGAGATGCGTGTCACCGGCCGTGGCCTTGACCTCGAAGATGCCCTCCTCGATGGTCAGGAGCGACACGTCGAACGTGCCACCGCCGAGATCGAAGATGAGCACGTTGCGCTCGCCGGCTGCCTGCTTGTCGAGGCCGTACGCGATGGCGGCCGCCGTCGGCTCGTTGATGATGCGCTTGACGTTGAGACCGGCGATCGTGCCGGCGTCCTTGGTGGCCTGGCGCTGCGAGTCGTTAAAGTACGCCGGCACCGTGATGACGGCGCTCTTGACCGTCTTGGAGAGGTAGGCCTCGGCGGTCTCACGCATCTTGGTGAGCACCATCGACGAGATCTCCTCGGGCGAGAACTCGCGAGTCTCACCCTTGAACTCGACCTGGATGTACGGCTTGTCGCCAGGCTTCTGAATCACCTTGAACGGCCAGTGCTTCATGTCGCTCTGAACCACGGGGTCGGTCCACTTGCGGCCGATCAGGCGCTTGGCATCGAACACCGTGTTCTCGGGGTTCATCGCCACTTGGTTCTTGGCAGGATCGCCGATCAGGCGCTCGCTGTCCGTGAAGGCAACATACGACGGAGTCGTACGGTTGCCTTGGTCGTTGGCAATAATATCGACACGCTCATTTTGCCAGTAGCCTAGAGGAGAGAACGAGAGAGAAAGTGAGTGAGTGAGTGATGAGATCAGGAGGAGGAGGAAACAACAAGAACAGAGAGCAGCAGCAGCAGTAGTGGATAAGAGTACATACCGACACACGAGTACGTGGTACCGAGGTCAATGCCGACGCAAATATCGTCACCAGAAGCAGCCATTGTGTTGTGGTGGTGTGGTGTGGTAGTAGAAGGGGGAAGTGTGGTGGTGGTGTTGTGAGGGGCTTGGGTGTTGTTGCTGGATGGAAGAGATGATGATGACGCCAGCAGGCCGGCGCCGCGCCTTTTATCGCCCGCCCGCTGCGCGCCACTGCCGATTACCACTGAAGAGGCCTTGAGGACCGGTCGGTTTTTCGCGGGGATTTCGCTATTCGTGAAGCCCCGACCGCTCTACGACCCGGGTTCGCAGAGCTCCCTTTTGCTCTATCGATTCGTTCCACGAACCGACCATTTCGGCGAACCGACGCGAGCTTACCGCCCGCTTCGCTCTCGCTTAAGGGTGTCGCGCCTAAGCCCCGACGCGTTTCGATGACGTGGCGCCGTGGCCTTAAGGTGGCGCCGGCGCTCACGTGGCGCTCGCGTGGTTCTTTGCTTGCGTGGCGCGTCGTGCCTCTGTCTCTCAGTGTCTCGCTCTCGCGCACGTCATGGCTCGTCGCTCTGCCGCGCTCGTTTGTCTGCTGCTTGTGTGCCTCGTCGGCCTGGCCTCGGCCACGGTCTACTTCAAGGAGACTTTTGATGGTACGTCGGTGGGCTTCATTGGTTGGTTGTGGCATGCGTGCAAGTGCGAGGGAGGTGGATTTTTCTGTCCCGTGGTTTGGTAGGAATGCTTGTGTGATTGTTTGTGTGTGATTGTGCGTCGCTTTGGTTAGTGAGAGCGCCTCTCTCGGCCACTGCCACGTGGCGCGGTGTCGTCAAGTCTCTCGTCACTAACCTCCCGCCTCCGTGCAGGTGATTGGCAATCGCGTTGGGTTCGCTCGAGCGCCAAGGGCGCCGACAATGGCAAGGTCGATGTGACGGCCGGCAAGTACTTTGCTGACGCCGACAAGGACAAGGGCCTGCACACCACCACCGACTACCGCTTCTACCAGTACTCGGCCAAGTTCCCCGAGTTCTCCAACCGCGGCAAGAAGCTCATCTTCCAGTTCTCGGTCAAGCACGAGCAAAAGATCGACTGCGGAGGTGGCTACTTCAAGCTCCTGCCCTCGACCACCGACCTCAAGAAGTTCTCGGGCGACTCGGACTACTTGTACGTTCCATCCCCATCACCACCCACACCACACCACCTGCCTCGATCTATCCATCTTGCTTGCTTTGCTTGTCCTTGGTTGTGTGTATTTGTTTCGTTTCGTTCGGTGTGTTTGTGTTTTTTGGTTTTTGCTGCGGTGGCACGAACTTTCGCTCGCTGTTTCGCTCTGTTTCTCTCCTGCTCTCTCTTACTCCCTTCGCTCACTCACTCACGTTGCCTTCACCATGCGTCGTGCAGCATCATGTTCGGCCCCGACATCTGCGGTCCTGGCAGCCACCGTGTCCATGCCATCCTCAACTACAAGGGCACCAACCACCTGATCAAGAACGAGATCTCGGCGCCGACCGACGAGTTCACGCACGTCTACACCTTCGTCCTGAACCCCGATCAGACCTTCCAGGTCCTCGTCGACGGTGAGGAGAAGCGCTCGGGTTCCATCACCGACGAGTGGGACCTCTTGCCGCCGAAGGAGATCAAGGACCCCTCTGTCTCGAAGCCCGCTGTATGTATCGCTCTTTCTCTCGCCGCGTGCTGTTCCCTCCATCCAGCTTCACAAACTAACTATCGGCCTTTGTCGCGTCGTGCTCTCTAGGACTGGGTCGACGAGAAGGAGATCGACGATCCTGAGGACGTCAAGCCTGAGGGCTGGGACGATATCCCCGAGTTCATCCCCGACCCCGACGCCGAGAAGCCCGACGACTGGGACGAGGAGCTCGACGGCGAGTGGGAGGCCCCGAGCGTCCCCAACCCCGAGTACAAGGGCGAGTGGTCGCCGCGCCAGATCCCCAACCCGGCCTACAAGGGCCCGTGGGTGCACCCGATCATCCCCAACCCCGAGTACAGCTACGACTCGGAGATCTACGCCTACGACAACATTGGTGTCGTCGGTATCGAGGTCTGGCAAGTGAAGGCCGGCTCGATCTTCGCCAACATCCTCGTCACCGACGAGGAGGCCGTCGCCGAGGAGCTCCGTGAGGTCGCCCTCGCTTCCCAGGCTGCCGAGAAGGAGAAGAGCGAGGCCGATGCCGCTGCTCAGCGCAAGAAGGAGGAGGCCGAGCGCCAGAAGCTCGAGGAGTCGCAGGAGGACGAGGAGGAGGAGGAGGAAGAGGAGGAGGACCACGCCCATGGTGCTCACGACGAGCTCTAAACCTCGGCAACACTTCGTCTATATAACCTCAATACAGTTTTACTCGCGTACACATAAAAACTTACCTACCACTCAATCAATCAATCAATCTCGTGCTACTCAGCAAACACAAACACGCTAACACATCGCGGGATCAAGATATTTACTTCTCGCATCGATTGAATCTCGACATCATTCGTCTCTCTCTCTCTCTCTCTCTCTCTCTCTCTCTCTCTCTCTCGCTCGCTCGCTCGCTCTCATCATGTCCGTGTGCCCTACGCTTCCCTCTTCAACATCGCCACCATTCGAAGCCAGGTTCATTGTAGCATCAACCAACCTGCTCGCTGTTCTGCATCATCGACAACCTCCAGCTTCGCTGCTCTCCTCCGATGGCTACCAGCTCCTGGACCCAACCTCTCCTCCATCATCATCAGCTCCTGCACCCGATACCCACTCCACACTTCCTGATCGCTCTATCATCTCGTCGATCGCCGCTTCTCGAGCAGTCGACTTGATTGCGTTCGTTCGCGTGGCGCCTGCTTCACACCGCATCGTCACCATCGCCACTCTCGATCGTTCACACTCTCTCGACCTCGATCTCGACCATTCCACCGCATCATCGGTCCATCTACACTGGCATCCAGCTCTCCCAGTCTTACTCGTAATACTCATATCACCATCTCGCCCATCCCTCAATGCTTCATATCTCCGCGCCACTGTTCTTACATCCAGTATCTCTCGTAGATCCAGTTTGCTCGTTCGCGCGTACACCTCGTGCATCTCTCACCGATGCCGCTCGCTATCGACAAGACCTTCACGATCGATCACCAGGTACCATCGCACATTCAGATACTTGAATCGAGCGCTGTGCCACTCAAGGAGCTCATCAAGCGAGTACTGTTCCTGTGTCACTCGCAGCAAACCATGCAAGCGTCCACGTGGTTATCAACCCCCGAGCATCCTCTTCAGTTCCTCATGTATGTCGTCGCCTGCTCCCTCTCCAGAACAACTACCAATTAGCAGTGTGTGGCTCATGACTCCTCTCAATCGATAGTGCTTCAAGATCACGATTGTATTGCGTGAGGCCAGAGACCACTGCGCAACACAAGGTGCCGATTCATTCAGCTGCCACTCGCTCACTCACTCAAGCAACACCCCCACTCATTCGCCATGGCGTCAATCAGATCGAACCAATCAATCTGGACCTTGGAGAACAAGCCATTCGTTCTCTCCAATGTTGTACATCTCCAAAACGAGACGAGGATGCAGCTGGATTGGTTTGGTGTGCCGTAGAGGGCCACACTGCCTTCCAAATGCCTGTCTCGAGCAACTCGATCCTGTCGCCATCAACCACGGCCAACTCGATGCAAGTGCCATCCTCAACGCTACCGCCACTCATTCTGCCATTTGGCAATTCGATCGGATCGTCATCTACGAGCAATTCATCGAGACCACTCGTACAGCTCCTCGTATGTGCTGCTTGTTCATTCGCTCATTCATCTCGCTCACACACTCCCATTCACTCCAGGATACACCAGACGAACCTCAACCGTCTCTAATCATTCAATCGGCTGCATCGTCGAACAGTGCCATCACGCTCGACACCTTGATCGAGACGGCTCCAGCAAAGAGTGCCCGGTTGCTGCTCCTCTCGCTCAGCCCGCGGTCGTCATCAATCGTGCTCGAGCATCGACTAGACTCGGTCGTGGTGCCCGATATTCTGGCAGTTTGTGTAGGTTCACTTCGTCGATATGCCAGCAAGCTTACTTCAAGCAAACTCACCGTTGTTGGTTCTCGCTCGTCATGTAGGAGCTTGGGCGAAATGTACTCGTGGCCAGTCATACCACTCCTCGTGCAGTGCTGTTCTCCATTCAACACGACCACACTGGCCAAGCACCCACAATCGCCGAGGCATGTCTCTTGCCAGCTCCTTCCACTCCACTCACTCACTCACTCACTAACACTGGCTTCAAACCAGAGCCAACTCATTTCTCTCGAATCCAACCAGAGAATCAAGGGCGCTTGCTTCACTGCTCGCTCGAGTCAATTACATCTGCTCGTGGTTCAACGACCTGCTGGCCGACCTGCATCATTCGCAACTCTCAACCGCCAAGACACTGCCATCGAGTACACTGCTGAGCTTCGCTCGTACGCGTGTCTTCGGACGCAAGATTCCGAGCCACAACAACCACTGCCATCACCCGAACCAGGACAGTCTCAATCCGATGGATCGTTGCTCCAAGAAATACTGCTACTCCAACAACAACTGCTGCACCGAATGACAGGACTCGAGAGCCGATTCGACTCGTTCGTGTCGCAATTCAATCAACGAATGAGCGCACTCGAGACTCAAATCGCAACACCGGATCACCGATAGAGGGCGTGCCCCTTCCAGTACTGTACTGTAGTCGTGTCTTGTATTCTAGTGATGGTTCGAGTGTAGCGGTGTCGGTTCAGTTTGGTCGTAGTTGAATGCTGTTGGCCGGTTATGAAATGAACGGCGTACGACACTACATGACCACCACAACGCCATCGTGAGTCTCACTCTCGCTCCTCCCTCGGCAGGAACGGGCAGGTTCGATACATACCAGTGGGCATTCGCTCTTGTGTGAAGTGTTGAACCACTTGTACAAACACGCAGAGTGGAACTTGTTCTTGCAAGTCTTGCATGGCATCGTCGGCAGCGCCTTGTTCGTCATATGGAACACTGAACAACGTCCCAGCGAGTGGCATTCGTGAGATTCTCATGACGCACGCGTGCGAGCAGCCTCCAGATCCCTTCGTACCCGAATAGCAAATTGGACACACTTCGACGCCCTCAAAGTGCTTGTCGAGCGACTGCTTCCACAGCATGATGGCCTCGAGGATATTGCCATCCTGCGTCAACAAGACCGTGGCCATCGAAAGCGTCCACTTTCGCCACAGAGTGTCACTGATACCGATGCGCTTGTCGATCTCCATCTCGATCGGTCGAAGCGGATAGCAAGCGGGCATTCGCAATACAACTAGAGAGAGAGAGAGGTTACACCCACGCGACTTCGTGTAAATACACAGCCTCCTCCCACGACTGATCCCTGCACGGGACAGGTACGTACTGCCGAGTTGCACGTCGTCCTCCTCATACAGACCCGAGACCTCGTTGGTTGCTCGACTGGTCTTGATCTCAAAGTTCGGGAAGCTTTGCTTGGCAGCTAGCACCTTGTCAATCTCAAACTTGCAAACCGAGTCACTGACATTCTTGGCCACGAATCTGGACGACATTTCGCAGACCAGTGAGCTCCACGATACTGCAACAAGACAGCCTGAGACGTATGGAGAGTCCAAGCGACGTACTGCTCAACCAACTTGCCAGTATGGCGATCGAGATCTCCCCACCATTGTCGTGATATGGTCGGAAGGAATGCCACGGCTCGAAGGAAGAGCGAATTGGCCAGCTCGCCAATGCTCGTCGCATTCGTACCATCGAGCTCTGTGCCATATGCTACCAATGAGCAAGCTGCACGAGCTCAAGATCAAATGCCCACGCATGCATGCAATCACGTACTGGCAAGCGTGTTGGATTGAGCCACTGGCTCAAGTTCGAGCACCAGCGGACTTGCTGGTGGATATGCCTCGACGTGATCGAACAGCACATCCAGGAGCTCACTCGCAAGCTTGGATTCGCGCAAGTAGGTGTTGATGCTCTCGCGACCCGATGAACTCAGTTCGGCCATCACGTTGAACAGCAACAGCCAGCCATAGTAGCAAGCCAACCGCAGTGGTAGGCCCGCACAATCCTGGTAGGTCAACCTCGTCTCAAGCAGCCTCAACCGTTCCTCAATCACACCGTGCTCATGCTGAATGTTGCGGACCAGCATGACGATCGGGCGCAAGGGCGCTGGCAGTGGGCCATCTTGTTCATCTTGTCGATCGATCGCAGGTGATAGTCAGTACACGCTGCAGACCTCACCACTCGCAACGCCGTACTTGTCGTTGTGGTATCCTCACCGCCAAAGAGCGACACAAATTGCTTCACGTTCAGCAACAGTATACGGCAGACATTGCGCTGGAACGTGGGCTCCGGTACTTGGAGCAGCTCGAACAATGCCTCAAATTGCTGTGCCCACAATAGGAGTCAACGACAAACACAGCACAACAAGGAGGTTCACGAATCGAGCGACATAGGTGCGTACGCTGGCTTGTGTCACTGGCCTGCCGGTAGCTGCAAGGGCTGTTTGGGACAGCTGCGCCAGATAGCGTTGGCCGACTTGAAACTTGCATAAGGCAGCTATCACAAGCGATGTCAGAATCGGGTTGGCAAGGAGCAGCAGCGAGTGAGATACGTACAAGCTTGTTGTAGCGAGAGCAACACAAGCTGTCGATCGTGGATCACTTCTCGAACACCGTCAAGCTGTGCCACAATGTCGGCTTCGACATTGCTGGTATCGATGACCGTGAGCGCAATCTCGAGAGTCTCGAGCGCCTTGGTTGCCAGAATGAGATTGGTACTCTGTCATCACCGCCATCGCCGTCGATAATTGATGAGTATTTGCTCGAGCGAATCGAACACGCGTGTTGAGCATGTGTTACCTGAGCCCAATCCAGAGATTGTCGCAAAATGGCTGATAGAACAGTAGGCGACAGAACCGCAGCGACAGAATCACGTGATAGTGCCAGCGTATACAATGTACTGGCAGTCGTCACCAACAACACCTTCTCTGTGCTCTCGGGACGAGGCTCGAGACTCGGCAGCAGCGTCACTTGCGTGAGCGCAGTGCCGAGTTGGCTATCCGAGCTCGGAAGCTCGCATAATGCGAGGATCGCTCGTGTCAGAGCAACTATCAAAGACAATCATCGTTAGCACTCGCCTTGGTTTGTGCCTTGATGTCACGAACGAGGAGGGCGTACGCGAACGATCTTGGGCGCTCGTACTAGCTTCAGCCAAGTACTGGAGTGCCTGCACGACCAACGAGTTGGCGAAGCTCTGCTCGAACAGCGAACCATGCCAAGGGCACGATCGTGCAACCAACAGCTTGTCGAGAAACTCGTTCGACTCGATGCCGTCTAGCCATACGAGTTAGTGCACCAAGCATTTTGCTGCTGATGCATGTTGGCGACTCGAGTGTACCTTGCTTGTGCAATGCAACAATGGATTCCGGATGAAAGAGCGTTTCCGACGACACTCGAGACAACGAACGCAGCGCCAATACGGCAGCCACTGACTCGAACGGCGTCGCGTCATTATGAGCAAGCGCCAGAAGCAATGTAGCGACCTCGGAAACGAGAGATTCCGACATCTGGGAAGAGCGCAGTAGTCGCTGCAACGCCCTGTCGATTGCATTGGCTCCATGGCGAAGCTCGTTGTCAGTCGAACGCTCCCAAGCACGGCTCAACGCGTGTGCAAAGAGCAACTCGACAATCAGCCAGCAGCTCGGAGCATCGCTGATAATGCTCAGTCCAGATGCAGCAGCGAGGAACAGCAGCATTTGTGCAAAGGTTCGATGCGCCTCTCGTGCGTTGAATCGCTCTGGTTGCTGCACAAGCGCATCTCGCAGAGCGTCGACCGAAAGCGCCACTAGTGCCGGCGATAGTACCGAAGGCCACGAAACAAAGTCAACCAACTGCACGGCAGCGAGTCGGCTTCGAGCAACGCGCAAGGCGTCAGCTCCGAATGCCAACCGCTCCGTGATCGCCTGGTTCGACTCGGCACTGTCTCCTACCCATGCAAAGAGTGTTTGGAGCTGTTCCGAGAGCGCCTTCAAACTGTTCGATCCAGCGAGTGTCAGAAGAGAGGGCATCGCTCCTTCCAACCAACCAACCAATCGTACCTAAGCGGTTTGGCGTGCGGCTCTCGTTGATGGAGTTGCTGTTGCTGTTGGAGCTCAATGATTCGAAGGACTCGTGGCAGGTCCGGTCGAAACTGCGATGCATTGCTCGCACGCCAAGCAATGCGAGCGGCGAGTGCCAGCGGAGCCAAGAGGAACTCGTTGCCCTTGTCCTTGTTGGCAACACCGCTCGAGGATACGATCGAGATCTCGTCAGAGTCAAGGGTGAAAGCAGCCGAGTTCGAGAGAGTCGTCGTTGGCGTGTTGGTACGAAGCAAGAACAGCGACTCGAGCAGCTCGAGTCGAGCATCGTAGTTCTGCGTTTTTTCGACGGCCACTGGTGAGAGAGTGATAGCAATCACGTGGCGCTGGAGCGTGAGCTTGTCATTCGAGGTCGAGGCAGCAGAGGCGCCCTTCAAGACCTCGAGGATGGTGGTGGTCACTTGCTCGATCGTAGGTTCACTCACGAGCGAAGCTACGTGCAACCATACTCGCAATTAGCAGCAGGAAGAGATGGCGAACGAACGGCTGTTGCATCTTGCCA
>Ga0209930_1002798_pt1 | contig 19270 bp, 12 predicted proteins | sample ThiBiot_500_biof_2_FD_183948 | JGI IMG/M metagenome (GOLD analysis project Ga0209930, IMG submission 183948) | Wastewater bioreactor microbial communities from Cape Town, South Africa - Thiocy_cont_500_biof (SPAdes) | ecosystem: Engineered > Bioreactor > Thiocyanate-remediating >... | reverse complement strand
AGGGCGGCTACTTCTCATCCGAAGAAGACGCGCAGGCGTTCTTCGATGAAATCCGCTACATGCTCGCCATGCAGATGGCGGCGCCGAACTCGCCGCAGTGGTTCAACACCGGCCTCCATTGGGCCTATGGCATCGACGGTCCTGGCCAGGGCCACATGTACGTCGATTACCAGACCGGCGAACTCGTGCACTCGACCTCGGCTTACGAGCATCCGCAGCCGCACGCCTGCTTCATCCAGTCGGTTGCCGACGATCTCGTCGGCGACGGCGGCATCATGGATCTGTGGGTGCGCGAAGCACGTCTCTTTAAATACGGCTCGGGCACCGGCTCGAACTTCTCCTCACTCCGCGGCGCCAACGAAAAGCTGTCGGGCGGCGGCCGTTCGTCGGGCCTGATGAGCTTCCTGAAAATCGGTGACCGGGCTGCGGGCGCCATCAAGTCCGGCGGCACGACGCGCCGCGCCGCGAAGATGGTCGTCGTCGACGTCGATCATCCGGATATCGAGGAATACATCACCTGGAAGGTGCGCGAGGAACAGAAGGTCGCCGCGCTCGTCACCGGCTCGAAGATCTGCCAGAAGCGCCTCAAGGCCGTGATGAAGGCGTGCGTCAACTGCGAAGCGCAGGACGAAGCCTGCTTCGATCCGCTGAAGAATCCGAAGCTCAAGCAGGCCATTCGCGAAGCCAAGCGCGATGGCGTTCCGCAGAATTATGTGCTGCGCGTCATCCAGTTCGCGCGCCAGGGTTACAAGGACATCCAGTTCGACACCTACGACACCGACTGGGATAGCGAAGCCTATCTCACGGTCGCCGGTCAGAACTCGAATAACTCCGTTCGCGTCACGGACGAGTTCCTGAACGCCGTCTCCGCCGACAAGGACTGGAACCTGATTTCCCGTCTCGGCAACAAGGTCACGAAGACGATCAAGGCCCGCGATCTATGGGAGCAGATCGGCTTCGCAGCCTGGGCATCGGCCGATCCCGGCATCCAGTTCCACACGACGATCAACGACTGGCACACGTGTCCGCAGTCGGGACAGATCCGTGCGTCGAACCCGTGTTCGGAATACATGTTCCTCGACGATACGGCGTGCAACCTCGCATCGCTCAACCTCCTGCGCTTCCGCCGCGACGACAAATCGTTCGACATCGAATCCTACGAGCACGGCTGCCGCTTGTGGACCATCGTGCTTGAAATCTCGGTGCTGATGGCGCAATTCCCGTCGCGCCGCATCGCCGAACTCAGCTACCGCTATCGCACGCTCGGCCTCGGCTTCGCCAACATCGGCGGCCTGCTGATGTCGGCGGGCATCCCTTACGACTCGGATGAAGGCCGCGCCATCTGCGGTGCGATCTCCGCCATCATGACGGGCGTTTCGTATGCGGCGAGCGCCGAAATGGCGGCCAAGCTCGGCGCCTTCCCCGGCTACGAGCCGAACGCGGCGGACATGCTGCGCGTCATGCGCAATCATCGCCGCGCCGCTCACGGCGAAGCCCAAGGCTACGAGCAACTCGCGACGGCGCCCGTGCCGCTCGATCACGCCTCTCTCAAGGATCACCGTCTCGGCGAAGCCGCGAAGCTCGCCTGGGACCGCGCGCTCGAACTCGGCCAAAACCACGGCTACCGCAACGCGCAAGCAACCGTCGTCGCGCCGACCGGCACGATCGGTCTCGTGATGGACTGCGACACGACTGGCATCGAACCCGACTTCGCGCTCGTAAAATTCAAGAAGCTCGCGGGCGGCGGCTACTTCAAGATCATCAACCAGTCGGTGCCGGAAGCGCTGCGCACCCTCGGCTATCGCGAAAGCGAGATCGCCGAAGTCGAAGCCTACGCCGTCGGACACGGCTCGCTGGCGCAGGCGCCCGCGATCAACACCGCGACGCTCAAGGCCAAAGGCTTCACCGACGACGCGATCGCCAAGATCGAGAAGGGTCTTGCGACCGCCTTCGACATCAAATTCGTGTTCAACCGCTGGACGCTCGGCGATCAGTTCCTGACCGAAACGCTCGGCGTCCCGGCCGACAAGCTCAACGATCCCTCTTTCGATATCTTCGCGCACCTCGGGTTCTCGAAGAAGGACGTCGAAGCGGCGAACGAGCACGTCTGCGGAGCGATGACGCTCGAAGGCGCACCGCATCTCCGCGCCGCGCACCTGCCGGTGTTCGACTGCGCCAATCCCTGCGGCCGCAAGGGCAAGCGTTATCTTTCGGTCGAGAGCCACATCCGCATGATGGCGGCTTCGCAGCCGTTCATTTCCGGTGCGATCTCGAAGACGATCAACATGCCGAACGACGCGACGGTCGACGATTGCAAGCAGTCCTACATGCTGTCGTGGAAGCTGGCGCTCAAGGCCAACGCGCTCTATCGCGACGGCTCGAAGCTCTCGCAGCCGCTGAACAGCCAGGTCCTCGGCGATGACGACGATGAGGCTGCCGATCTCGCCGAGACGCTGATGACGCAGCCGCTCGCGGCTCGTGCCTCGATCATCTCGGAAAAGATCATCGAGAAAATCGTCGAACGCGTCGTCTACGTCGAAAAGGAAAAGAAGAAAGAACGCGAGAAACTCCCGAGCCGCCGCAAGAGCTACACGCAGAAGGCGACGGTCGGCGGTCACAAAGTCTACCTGCACACCGGCGAGTACGACGACGGCCGCCTCGGCGAAATCTTCATCGACATGCACAAGGAAGGCGCCGCTTTCCGCTCGCTGATGAACAACTTCGCGATCGGCATTTCGCTCGGCCTGCAATACGGCGTGCCGCTGGAAGAATACGTCGAAGCCTTCACGTTCACGCGCTTCGAGCCTGCCGGTCTCGTGCAGGGCAACGAAGCGATCAAGAACGCGACGTCGATCCTCGACTACATCTTCCGCGAGCTTGCCGTGTCGTACCTCGGCCGTCATGACCTCGCGCACGTCGATCCGCGCGAAATCGTCGAAGGCACGGGCCTTGGCTCGAGCGATGATCAGACGGATGAACAGCTGGCACTCGATCTCTCCGAGAACGTGTCGAAGGTCGTTTCGAAGGGCCTCGTGCGTGGTGCCTCGGTCGTTCGATTTGCGGCTCGCTCAGGCGGCAAGACGTCGATCACCGAGACCTCGACCAGCGTCACAACGTCGAGCTTCGATGTCGAAGCGCGCTCGATCGACTCGACGCTGACGCACGGCGCCAACGCGCTGGCGCTCGGCGAGCAGCCGATCGAAATGCGCACGCCCGCTGTTGTCGTGACGCCCGCAACGATGAGCAAGTCGGAACTCTTCAAGCAACGCGCCACCGAAGCCAAGCTCCGCGGCTACGAAGGCGTCGCCTGCACCGAATGCTACAACTTCACCATGGTTCGCAACGGCACCTGCCTGAAGTGCGACACCTGCGGATCAACGAGCGGGTGCAGTTAAACAACGTAAGGTAAAAGTAATGCCATGTGGAGCATCCTCACAGGCGAGTTTTTTTGGGGAATTGTTATCGGGCTCATTCTCTCATTTTTGGGAGGGTGGGTCCTTGCACTATTTACGGTCCAACTTACGCAGAAAAATCAAAAGCAAGTGGTGCGAAATTTTTGCATAGACACAATACAAAATCTTCAAGCCATAATTCGCGACATGGACGCTACGACCACGCGCACTCAAGCTATTCATCACGATTTTCTATCACTAATCGACGTTGAAATTTCGATCTACGGGCGAAATCGAGAGCATTTAATTCACTTGCCCGAACAAGTGCGAAACGATGTTCGAAAATTTATGAACGAATGTGCAATAAAAAAAGCTGAAATAGCATCCCAGCTAGATCGCTTTTATCGGCTAAACTCACTTGCTGACCAAATTCAAGTTGAGGGTCGCAATCCCGAAGCCGTACGCACTAGAGAGCAAGCTGTGAATCTCCTAGGCGAAGCGCGGAGAGCTTCTGACAGGCTAGTGTCTGTCGCCAACAGTGCAAGTGAAATCCTGAATCGACTTCGTCAACTTTGAAGCAGCCAAGACCGCTATGAATTCGTCATCCTCGAACGCGTGACCCCGGATTTAATCCGGGGGATGCGCGTTCGGGGATCCAGCATGAGACTCGGCGCAGCCGTCCGCATAATTTGATCAAGGCGCTTCTCTCGAAGCGCCTTGTTTGTTTTTGCGCCTTCGGCAAGTCTTATGCTGGATCCCGCGCGTCGTTCGCGATGCTCACTCGCGCGAGGATGACGGGAGAGAGAATGCGCGTTGTCAAGCCAGCCGTCTATATCCTCGCGAGCAAACGGAACGGCACGCTGTACATCGGCGTCACCGGCGATCTCGCGGCGCGCGTCTCCATTCATCAACAGTATCTGGAAGACGGCTTTACGAAACGATATGGCGTGCACATGCTCGTGCATTACGAGCAGTTCGACACGATGCCTGACGCCATCGCACGCGAGAAGCAGTTGAAGAAATTCCGTCGTGCCGCCAAGATCGCACTGATCGAAAGCAGCAATCCCAATGGCGCGATTTAACGTCGAACGTACAGGCTTGGCGAAGCTAACGTCCGACGTCGCAGCCAACGAGAAATCGATGTCTGCATTCGCATAGATATGGCCCGAGATGCGACCTGCTTTGCCGCTCAATCGAACCCCACTCCCGTCATGGCCGCGCAGGCGGCCATCCACGCGATAGGCTGGCGTAAATCAACTCCCGCCTGACCTGAGCACCAAAAACAATTCCGCCGAGAGCGTTCCGACCCGATACGAAACACCCTCGGCGGATAGCAGGATCGCGAGTCCGGGCCGTGCCCCCCGCCCAACTCAAGTCCGGCTAGTGTTTCTTGTGCGGGCCCTTCTTCAGATGCGCATGCTTGTGCCCGTGATGCTTGTGCTTGCGCGTATGCGCGTGCTTCTCTTTCTTGCGATCGACGAAGAACGTCGTCTTGGCGACGGGGCTCTCGACACCTGGCTTGACAAGCGACGGCGCGGCCTGTGCCGACGTCTGCGCCAAAGTCGCTCCGATGAAGGTTGCGGCAAGCAATGTAAGTGTACGTCTCATTTCTAATCCCTCCGCTGGCATAGCCATTTTGCGCTGCGATAAAAGAGGCTAGTGCGCGGCCTTCAAAAAGAGAAAGAAGAAGAATTCAAATGCTCCGGAAATTAATTTCTTTGCAGACCGTCTGAAATTCGAACGCCCGCTCGCGTCTCCGGTCCAATTGGAGACGCGCAGATCGTCGTCGCCGCCTGGCCCCACGCGCATTTTGGACCCGCCGTCACCTCCACCCTCCGCGCGCTCTTTACGCAAATGATTTGTTATATTATACGTTACAAACGATTGCGATGCGCGCACTCACACTCGGGGGAAACATTGATGCTTGAACGAAATCAAATCCGATGGATGCTCGTGGCGCTATGGATCGTCACTGGCGCTGGAGTCCTGGCGGCAACATCAGCCGCATCAAACGCTGCCGGCTCAGGCCGGACTTATGCTTTGAACGACGGCGCAATTTCCGATCGCAGCTGCAAACGAGGGCCAAAACAGGAAATCTGCGATTGGGTGAAGCGCGAGCATAAACCGTCCGCCGGACATTAGCATGCCTGCATTGCAAGCCGTGAAAGGCTTGCAATGCCCTACTGTCACATCACTGCAATAGAGACTGCCTAGTTCCCCCGCATCAGCACCTGAAATAGGGGAACCAACGATGTCCGACGTGGCGTTAGCCGACGTGGCAGGCAGCCGGCCGAAGCTCGACCATCCCGCGAACCCTGCAACGGCCTTCGTATTTTTAGGCTTGCTTGCCGGTGGTCTCTTCTACACGGCCTACAGCCTTTACCAGGACGTTGAAGCGGCAGGCACGCCGATTTCCACCTGGCTGCCATTCCTTCTCTTGGGCGTGGCGCTGCTCATCGCGCTTGGCTTCGAATTCGTGAACGGCTTCCACGACACCGCCAACGCCGTCGCAACCGTCATCTACACGCACTCGATGCCCGCCAACGTCGCGGTGCTCTGGTCCGGCTTCTTCAACTTCCTCGGCGTGCTGCTGTCGAGCGGCGCCGTCGCTTACGGCATCATCTCGTTGCTGCCGGTCGAACTCATTCTTCAGGTCGGCTCGAGCGCCGGCTTCGCGATGGTCTTCGCGCTGCTGATCGCGGCCATCATCTGGAACCTCGGAACGTGGTGGCTGGGGCTGCCTTCGTCATCGTCGCACACGCTGATCGGCTCGATCATCGGCGTCGGCGTCGCGAACTCGCTGCTTCACGGCGGCAACGGCACCTCGGGCGTCGACTGGGGCAAGGCAACCGACATCGGCTATTCGCTGCTACTTTCGCCGATGGTCGGCTTCGTCGCTGCCGCTCTGCTGCTGCTGTCGCTGAAGGTGCTCGTCCGCAATCCGTCTCTCTATAAGGAGCCCGTCGGAAACCAGCCGCCGCCGTGGTGGATCCGCGGTCTGCTGGTGCTGACCTGTACGGGCGTTTCGTTCGCGCACGGCTCGAACGACGGTCAGAAAGGCATGGGTCTCATCATGCTCATCCTGATCGGTACCGTGCCGACCGCCTACGCGTTGAACCGTTCGCCCGCGCCGTCACAGGTCGTACACTTCCAGGCGACGGCCACCGCCGCCGCTGCCGTGATCGAGAAACAGGCTGCCGGCTACAATGTTCTCGGCGACCCGCGTCCGGCGGTGACGAACTACATCTCGGCGCGCACGATCAACGAGGGTACATATCCGAGCCTCGCCGTTCTCGTCCGCCAGATCTCCGAGCAGGTGAACAGCTACGGCGCGCTCGACAAGGTGCCAGCAACGGCCGTCCAGAACGTCCGTAACGACATGTACCTTGCCTCCGAAGCCCTGCGCTTCCTGCTCAAGGACAAGGCGAACAACCTGTCCAAGGATGACGTCGCGAGCATTACGGCGTTCAAGGGCTCGCTCGACAACGCGACGCGGTTCATTCCGCTCTGGGTCAAGATCGCGGTCGCGATCGCGCTCGGCCTCGGCACGATGATCGGCTGGAAACGCATCGTCGTGACGGTCGGCGAGAAGATTGGCAAGACGCACCTCACCTACGCACAAGGCGCATCGGCCGAAGTCGTGGCGATGGCGACCATCGGCGCCGCCGACATGTACGGCCTGCCGGTTTCGACCACGCACGTTCTTTCGTCCGGCGTCGCCGGTACGATGGCGGCGAACGGCTCGGGCCTGCAATGGTCGACGGTCCGCAACCTGCTGATGGCCTGGGTGCTGACGCTGCCCGCGTCGATCCTGCTGGCGGGCGGCCTCTACTTCATTTTCTCCAAGCTGTTCTGATCATCGCCGAACAAGCGAGGTCACTGGGAAAGGCGCGAAATTCGCGCCTTTTTCATTTTGCGGCGAGCTTCCATGATGAACTTCCAGGCGGCGTGCCGCAAATATTGTCCTTTGGGCGGCATCGCGCGTTTCTGTGTTGACGGACATTTGCGATTGACAGAGCTTACGCCCGTCGCACTCGGGGGGCTGTCGTGAAACCGGAAGTTCTTGTGTGGGCTCTGCTCTTCGTCTTCGCCTTCGGTCTTGTATTGCGCGCTTTTAGTCAGGCTGCCCGGCGGGCGAAACGCTCCGGCGGCGAACCTGCACCGTTTCTGAAAACACACCCTGCGGCGCAAGCCGGATACACTGCTCCAACACTAGAGCCCGTCGAACCGATGCGCTTCGCGCCCGCACCCGTAGCGCCGAAGCCAGTTGCGCCCGCTTCGACGCAACACGAACAATTTGCAGCTCCCGCAAAAACTTCCGAAGCTCCGGCGCACGTAGTGCCAAACTTTATCGCCGCGGCCACACCAGCCGTTGTTGCACACGAGCCGACAGTGATCGCAGCGCCCGACATCAAGGCCACGATGGACCCCGCAGCGGTCGCGATGCCCCGAGCCGGAGCGCCGAACGTCAGGGCGACGCTTCCCCCGTCTCCGGTCGCGACGCCCGGCGTTGATTTTGTCGTGCCCAACGTCAAAGCAACCCTACCGCCGGACGCGACTTCTCCTGCACTGACGATAATCCCCGACGTCAAGGCAACCCTTGCGCCGAGTTCCGCCGCGACGTCCGAAGCACCGGTCGCGGCAACCGACATCGAGGAATTGCCTTCCCCGGCTGCGAGTGCAGACGCCATATCGGAGCAACCGCTGGAGACACCTGTACCGATCCTGCTGAATGGCACAGTTCTGCGCGCGCGCCGCCTCGGCCAGGGCATGCCGCCCCTCGACGAACGCCTGAAGCAGACGCGATCCCGCAAACTGCGCCCACGATCCAAGCTGCGGCGCAAGCCTGTCCGGTCGCGTCAGCTGTCTCGCAAAACGCCACGGCTCAGGATCATTGCCGCGCCGAAAGTCAGCAATACGTTTGTGTCGGCGAGGGCACAGACGAAGATCGTCGATGTGCCGCCAAAGGAACCGCGCGTGCGCTTCGCCCACCCGGAAAACACCCACTAAATCGCGCTAAATCTCGCGACGCGCGACTGTGTCCACACCTTATCCTCATCGCTCCACATACGGCCACAATCGGCAGCGATGGCGCTGGTTCATGATGCGCGAATCAGTCCACTTTCCGCCCAACGAATTCAGGGATCGGAGAGTTGGCCATGTCGAGATATGCAGCACGGGCGCCGTTGTCCGTCTACCTCCTCGCCGATCACCTCGACGGCGCGCTGGCAGCCGGTGAAGATCTCGTTGCTCGCGGTCATGACTGGCGCGCGCTCGCCGACGCACCCGGCGAACCGGCCGAATTTCCCATGCACCAGCGCCGCATCGCGGAGGACGTCCGCAGCCTCGAGCTGATGTTGGTCGCACGCGTGCTGAAGGCGCGCACCCATGCACTGTCCTTGGCCGAGGTTGACGATCGCTTTCGCGCCGTCGGCAATCTCTTCGCGTCCGGAACCGCGATCCTGCAGGATGCCGTGTCGGAATGCGGCGACGCGCGCGGCGAAGATTTCGAGACGGGCGACGATATCGTCTCCTACATCCGTGGCCGCGGCCTGATCGCACCCGATGCCGCCAACGTGCGCGGCGCGGCCGATCTCACCATCGACGACAGCTTCCTTGTCGCGAAACGCATCGCGCTCGGACCGCTTCTCGACATGACGGCCGCGTTCCTCGATGCGCTCGACAGCCAGTACGAACTTTTCGTCGAGGTCGAGCAGCAGGACTACGCAACGCGTCTCCGGGTCGAGCCGGACGACCGCGATCGTATGACGCTCAACTGACGAGCGGAACACTCGCTGTCAGCTTCAACGCGAGCACCGGTCACACGCCCAGCGCGGCTTTCAAGGTTTCGGCCGCTTCACTGAGGTGATCGGCATTCGCCGAGCGCAATACCAGATCCGAAACCGGCTTTCCGTCCCGCATGCGCGGATAGCTTCCCATCGCCACGTCGCGATAGCGCTGCTGATGCGCAGAAAATACGTCCGCGATTTCGCTTTCCGGACGGTCGACGGCAATCGTGATGGAGAGCACCTTGTCCCCGGTTTCGAGTTCAGGTGTGACGGCTTCCAGCATCGCTTGCATGATTTCCGGAACGCCGGCCATCACGATGACATTGCCGATGCGAAACCCGGGCGCGCCGGACAGCGGATTGACGATCAGCGAAGCCCCGGCCGGAATGCGCGCCATCCGCAGCCGCGCAGGCGTCAAGGCCAAACCCCGCCGCGCGTAGTTCTCAGCCAGAAGCTTCTCAGCACGCGGGTCGACGTCGATCTCGACGCCGCAGGCCTTTGCGATGCTATCGGCCGTGATGTCGTCGTGCGTCGGTCCGATGCCGCCGGTCGTGAACAGATAATCGTAACGCGACCTGAGAGCGTTGACGGCCGCGCAGATCTCGGCCTCGTCGTCGGGAACGACGCGCACTTCCTTCAGGCGGATGCCGATAGTCGTCAGATGCTCGGCGATCGCGCCGCCGTTGCGGTCCTTGGTCCGGCCGGACAGGATTTCGTCGCCAATGATCAGGACCGCCGCAGTGACTATGCGTTCTCCGCCCAACGCGTGTCTCCCGTCCGAGATATTCCTGCTCCCGTCTTAGCACCGCGCGAGCCTGTTCGAAATACTTGCCCTCGCACGCCATTCGGCGGATATGCGGGAGCATGAAATTTACTTCGCCCCTCATCCCCGGCAAGCTCATCCAGCGCTACAAGCGTTTTCTTGCGGATGTCCTGACCGCCGGCGGCGTGACAGTCACCGCCACCTGCCCCAACACCGGTTCGATGCTCGGACTGACGACGCCGGGATCGACGGTCTGGCTATCCGAAAGCGATAGCCCAACGCGCAAATATCGCCACACCTGGGAAATGATCGAGGATGATCTGGGCGACGGCCCGCATCTCGTCGGCATCAATACCGGCAAGCCGAACGCGCTCGTCGCAGAGGCCATCGGATCAAATGCCATCCCGGAGCTTCAAGGTTACGCTTCGCTCCGCCGCGAAGTGAAATACGGCGAGAACAGCCGTATCGATATTCTGCTGGCGGACGGCCGCGACCCGCGTCCCTGCTACGTCGAGATCAAGAACGTGCACTTGATGCGCCAGGCGGGCCTTGCCGAATTCCCGGATTGCAAAACCGAACGCGGCGCCAAGCACCTCCGTGAACTCGCTACAATGGTCGCCGAAGGCAACCGTGCCGTCATGGTGTTTCTCGTTCAGCGCGGCGACGCGAAAACCTTCAGCCTCGCACGCGATCTCGATCCGGCATACGCGGCGGCGTTCCAAACCGCGGCCGAGGCGGGCGTCGAGATGCTATGCTACGGATGCAGTCTGAGCCCTACCGAAATCGCCGTAGACCGGCGCATCGAGATCACTGATCTTTCGTGAAAGAAATGCGGCCGGGCTGAAACGGATTACGCTCCGGCGCCGTAATCCTGTTTGTCCAAGCCAAGGCGCTGCACCGCGATAAGCGCGCATCAAGGAAATTCCGCCATGTACTCTCGCCGCGATTTTTCCAAATTAGGATTGACCCTCGCCGGAGCCTTTGCCGGTTTCAAAGCCGCTTCGTCTTATGTCCGGCCGAGCCAGGCCGACTCGACGTCGAAGACGTTCGAAGTGACGAAGACGGAGGAGGAATGGAAGAAAATCCTCACTCCCGAACAGTTCCGCGTACTTCGCAAGGAAGGCACCGAGCGGCCGGGATCATCCCCGCTGGATGCAAATGAGGCGGCAGGCACGTATGTCTGCGCCGGTTGCGCCCTCGCCCTTTATTCCTCGGAGACGAAATTCCACAGCGGCACGGGCTGGCCGAGCTTCTGGCAGCCGCTAGAGAACGCGGTCGCGACCTCCGAAGACAGCTCGTATCTGATGACGCGCACGGAAGTTCACTGCCGGCGCTGCGGCGGCCACCTCGGGCACGTCTTCGAGGATGGTCCGAAGCCCACCGGCCTGCGCTATTGCATGAACGGCGTAGCGCTGAAATTCATCCCGAAGGGCGCGGCCTGATACATCGGCCTCGCGACGCGTCAGGCGCTTTGCGCCAGCTGCGGTGCTGGAGCCGGAGCTTCGCTCATCAGCAGCACGGCCGCCTCAGAAGCCGATAGCGGAGCGCCGAGCAGCATGCCTTGTCCGTAAGTCACGTCGAGCGCCAGCACGCGACGGCGCTGATCGTCGGTTTCGATGCCCTCGGCGACAACGCTGCAGTTCAGCCGCTGCGCAAGTTCGGCGATCGAGCGCACGATCAGCTCGCTTTGCGCCGACTGCCCGAGCTGGCTCACGAACAGCCTGTCGATCTTGATCCGGTTGAACGGGAATTTCACCAGATAGCCGAGCGAGGAATATCCGGTTCCGAAATCGTCGAGCGCGATCGAAACGCCGATATCCTTCAGCCTGCGCAAAGACGCGATGACCTCGGCGTCGGCGTTCATCAAGCTCGCCTCGGTCACTTCCATTTCGAGTTCGAGGCGCGATGGAGGAAGTCCCGCGGACTTGAGCGCTCTCTCAACGGACACCGCGATGTTTTCAACCCCGATCCGCATCGATGACATGTTGATGCCGACCGGAACTTCGGACGGCCAATGCGCCGCTTGCCGGCAAGCCTCCTTGATAACCCAATTGCCGATATCTTCTGCGATTCCGATATCGATCGCCGTCGCGAGAAACTGCGCGGGCGTCAGCAATCCACGCAGCGGATGCCGCCAGCGAACCTGACATTCGAAGCTCGTAATTGCGTTCGTCTCGAGATTGCGCACCGGCTGATAGAAAAGCTCGAACCCGTCATTGACGAGAGCAGCCCTGAGCCCAAGCTCGAGCACACGATGCTCGTCGGCCGAACGCTGCATGTCGGCTTCGAAGATGCAGTACATGCCGCGACCTGCCTCCTTCGCGGCGAACATCGCGAGATCGGCCTGCTTCAACAGCATTTCACCCCCGACGCCGCTTTCGCACGCGAGCGCCACACCGACGCACGCGCCGATCTGCACCTTCTGCCCTTCGAGATCATACGGTTCCGACAGCGACACGACCAATCGTTCGGCCAGCGAGCTTGCAAATGCTCTCTCGCGGATTTCCTGCGCGACGATTGCGAATTCATCACCGCCAAGGCGCGCGACGAGATCTCCCTCCCGCACCAGACCTGTGATGCGTGCGGACACCGATTTCAGAAGCGCATCGCCAACGGCGTGTCCGAGCGCGTCGTTCACCGATTTGAAGCGATCGAGGTCAATGTAAAAAATGCTAAACGACTTCGCACCGGCGCGATTGTTCAAAGCATTCAATCGCGCCATGAAGGCGCGGCGATTGGCGATTCCGGTCAAACCGTCGGTCATCGCGACGCGCTCGGTTTCTTCACGCGCCTCGCTGAGCGCTGCGATCGTATCCTGCAGGCGGGTGATGGCCTCGAGACGCTCCATAAACAAACGGCCCGTTGTGACAATCAGGCCGTACAGAAACACGAGAAAGCTGAGCGCGAGCGCGCCGAGGCCCAGGTACTGATGCCCCGGCACGAACAGGATGCATTTTAGGGCCGGCGGCAAAAGGATCGCTGTCGCGTAGAGCACTGCGGCGGCAGGTATGGGCGCCAGAAGAACACTGCCGCTGGCTGCCATACCGACGGTCAGCGCCATCAGGATCAATTCGCTGTCGCCATGCACCGCGCCAACCCAGCGTGTCGCCAGGATCGCCCACGGCAAGGCCGAGGCCAGCGCAATAAGAAGCGCCCATCTCCCATCGCGCAGAGGCGAGCCCGGCTTCGACGCCTCGGACTGCCGCGTTCGCAGACTTCGCGTGACGGAGCGAAGACCGATGAAGGAGCATATTGCGAGCGAGGCAACGGCCCAAGCTGCCAGTTCGACTCCGGGGATGAGGCCGCGAAACGCTACGACCGCAATCAAGACATTGATTGCATAGCCGGCCATCGCCGTCGGGGTCGCGCGCGCTAAACTTGCCAGCTGGTCGCGATGCACGCGGGTCAAATCCTCCCGGCGAACGGCATTGAGTACTCGGAGCATCTGGCCTCGGTAGCGTTAGCAAAAAGCTCATTTTAAAGCTGCTGTCTTAACGATTTGGCTAACGAGAGCACTCCGGATACCGCATTCTGCGAACCTATTTATCTGTTGAAATTCCGCCACTTAGAATTCATTGAGAGGGAACCGGACTAACGTTTTGCGTCACTTGCGTGCAGGTCGAAATGCCGGCACACCGCCAGGTTGAGCCGTCGACGTCTTGTATTTGCCATTTGACCAACGAACTGGAGTAATATCTGCGATCCAAATTGAAGGTGGGGCTGCAAATCCGGGGTTGAAGAATTTGGCGGCGGCATTGGGGGCTGGCCGCGCAACGGATTTACCTAGAAACCGCGTTTCCTGATCCAGGGCCGGGCGACGCGTGTGTTTTTTGCATCGCTCCCGTCACGTCACGTCACGAGCGTTTGCGTATCGGTAGACCGTTCAAACTGGAAACGAGCACGAATGAAGCTAATGCGGTCAATCTTTACGCTTCTCGTCATCGGCGCCATCGGTGGTGGCGTCTATTATGTGATGCAGAGCGGCCCACCGGGCGGAACCGCCAAGCCACGCTTCGGCCGCGATGGCGGCGGAGGTCCGGTCGCCGTCATAGCGAAACCCGCCGAGACCGCGGACGTGCCGATCTATCTCGAAGGCGTGGGCTCCGTGCGGGCGCTCAACCTGGCGACGGTGCGGGCACAGGTCGACGGCATCCTGCTCAGCGTCAACTTCAAGGAAGGCCAGGACGTTAAGCGCGGCGACGTGCTCGCGAAGATCGACCCTGTCACCTACCAGGCCCAGCTGGACCAGGCGATCGCGAAGAAAGCGCTCGACGAGGCGTTGCTCGCCAACACGAAGCGTGATCTGGAACGCTATCAGAAAGTCGGCACGCTTGCGATTTCGCAGCAGCAGATCGACACCCAGAAGGCATTGGCGCAGCAGCAGGAAGCGCAGATCAAATCCGACACCGCCGCGATCGAGAACGCCACCGCGATCCTGGGCTACACGACGATCGTCGCGCCGTTCGACGGACGTACCGGAATCCGGATCGTGGATCAGGGAAACCTCGTTCACGCAGGCGACACTGGCGGCATCGTCGTCATCACGCAGATCCAGCCCATTTCCGTCGTGTTCACGCTGCCCCAGCAAGACCTCCCGGCGCTGACGGGCGCGACCGGCAAGCTGACGGCGCAGGCGCTGTCGACCAACAGCCAGACGGAACTGGATTCAGGCCTCCTCGAAGTGATCGACAACCAGGTCGATCAGCAGACGGGCACGATCCGCCTCAAAGCCAATTTCCCGAATGACCGGCGTCAGCTTTGGCCCGGGCAGTTCGTCAACGTGCGCGTGCTGGTCGACACGATGAAGAATGTCGTCGTCGCCCCGACGGAAGCCATTCAGCGCGGCCCCGACGGCGACTATGTCTACGTGGTCCAGGCCGACAAGACCGTCGCGATGCGCGCTGTCAAGATCGCGCGGCAGGACGAAAAGCAAGCTGTCATCGCCGAAGGCGTCAAATCCGGCGATACGCTTGTCGTCAATGGCTTCGGCCGCTTGAAGGACGGCGCAACCGTCGCCGTCAGCGATGGCAAAACGCCGCCAGCCAGCGCCGATGCGCCTGCGAAGCAGCGTCACCGTCAGGGCGGAAAAGCCGCCGGCGACACGAGTGATCGCCAGCAGTCGTCCGCCTCGCAGTCTGGCGCACCGTCTGGCGCACAGGCCAGCGCACCACTCATCACGGGGTCGAATACCGAGCCGACGCGGACCGTGGACAGTTCGAAACCCCGCGCGCAGCCGGATCAGCAGCCACGCGGCAACGCTAAGGACGGCGGCACATCGCCATGAGCGTCTCGCGGCCCTTTATCGAGCGGCCCATCGCGACAACCCTGTTGGCGCTGGCGACGATCCTCGGCGGCATTCTCGGTTATCTCTCGCTGCCGATTTCATCGCTGCCGCAGGTCGATTTCCCGACAGTCGAGGTAACGACCGAGCTTCCGGGCGCCAGCCCCGAAACGATGGCGACCCTAATCACGGCTTCGCTCGAGCGGCAGTTCGGCCAGATCCAGTCGCTCGCCACGATGTCGTCGACGAGCTCGTTCGGCTTGAGCCGCATCACGCTGCAATTCAATCTCGATCGCGACATCGATTCAGCGGCGCAGGACGTACAGGCCGCCATCAATGCTGCGGGTTCGACGCTACCGAAAAACCTGCCCTACCCGCCGGTCTATTCCAAGGTCAATCCCGCTGACACGCCGATCGTCACGCTCGCACTGACGTCGGACACGCTATCTCTTCGCTCGCTTTCCGATCTCGCCGATACGCTGCTGGCGCAACGCCTGAGTTCTGTCTCGGGCGTCGGCCATGTCTCGATCGAAGGCGGAATCAAGCCCGCGGTTCGCGTCGAAGCCGATATCAGACGCCTCGCCAGCTACGGCCTCAGCATGGCCGATCTCAGTTCCGCGATCAGCGCCGCCAACGTCGCCGGACCGAAAGGCTCGCTCGACGGCGACAAGCAGTCGTTCGTCATCGCATCGAACGATCAGATTTCCGATGCGAAGGCCTATAACGACGTCATCATCGCCTACCGGAACGAAGCTCCGGTGCGCGTCAAGGACGTCGCGAAAGTCAGCGATGGCCTCGAGAATACGCGCGTCGGGGGCTGGTATCAGGGCAAGCCCGCCGTCATCGTCGATATCCAGCGCCAGCCCGGCGCCAACGTCATCGACACCGTCACCCGCATCAAGAACGAGCTGCCGCGCGTTGAGCGCACCATGCCGGCGGGCGTCAATCTTCAGATCGTCAGCGACCGCACCGGAACGATCCGCGCCTCCGTCCACGACGTGCAGTTCACGCTGGTCTTGAGCGTCGGGCTTGTCGTGATGGTCGTGCTGCTGTTCCTGCGCTCGCTCCGCGCCACGATCATCGCAGGCGTCGCGCTTCCGGTATCTCTCATCGCCACGTTCGGCGTGATGTACTTCTGCGGCTTCAGCGTCGACAACCTGTCGCTGATGGCCCTGACGATCGGAACCGGGTTCGTCGTCGACGACGCGATCGTGATGATCGAGAACGTCGTGCGCCATCTCGAAAAGGGCGAGAAACCGATGAAGGCCGCCCTCGACGGCGCACGCGAAATCGGCTTCACGGTCATCTCTCTGACGCTGTCGCTGATCGCGGTCTTCATTCCCCTGCTCTTCATGACGGGCCTCGTCGGACGCATGTTCCGCGAGTTCGCGCTGACGCTGACCATCGCCGTCGTCGTCTCGGCAATCGTATCCCTGACGCTGACACCGATGATGTGCGCGCGCCTGCTGAAGGGCGACCACGACGAAAACGGAACCCGTCTCGGCCGCCTTTTCGGCGACTTCATGGATCGCGTGATCCTGGGCTACAAGCACACGCTGGAGTTCGTGCTGCGCCATCAACCCGCGACGCTGTTCGTGGCGCTGCTGACCGTCGTGCTGACGATCTGGCTCTACGTCATCATGCCGAAGGGCTTCCTGCCCGACCAGGACACCGGCGCGATCACCGCCGTCGTCGAGGGCGGCCCGCAGATTTCGTTCAACGAAATATCGCGCTTGCAGAACGATGTTGCGCAAATCATCGCCCGCGATCCGGACGTATCGGGCGTCGCTTCGATCGTCGGCATCGGACAGCTGAATGCGACGCAGAACGTCGGCAATCTCAAAATTCTTTTGAAGCCGCGCGCTGAACGCGAAGCCAACGTGACGGAAGTCATCCAGCGCCTGAAGCAGGAAGTGAAATCCGTCGTCGGCACGACCGTCCATCTGCAGCCCGTGCAGGATGTGCAGATTTCCACCCAGAGCAGCCGCGCTCGTTATCAATACACCCTGGTGAGCACCGACGCGGCCGAAGTCGCCGAATGGTCGAAACGCCTCGCGGACGCGCTCAAGGCATCACCCTATCTGCGCGACGTCTCATCTGAAGAGGTCGAGGGCGGGCTTATCGCCAAAATCTCGGTCGATCGCGTGCTCGCCGGTCGCCTCGGCGTCACGATGGCGGCGATCAACGACGCGTTGAGCAACGCCTTCGGCCAGCGCCAGGTCTCGACGATCTACCAGCAGTCGAACCAGTATCGCGTGGTTCTCGAAGCGGCCCCCGAATATCGCAGCGACCCATCGCGATTGAACCGCCTCTACGTTCCGTCAAGCACGACGGGAACGCAGGTGCTGCTGACGTCGGTCGCCTCCATGACGTACGAGACGGCGCCGCTCGCGATCAGCCACCAGGATCAGTTTCCCTCGACGACGCTCAGCTTCAACCTCGCGCCCAACGCCTCACTTAGCGATGCCTTGCACGCCATCGATACGGCGCAAAAAGAGGTAAGCCTTCCGGCAACCGTAAACGGCACGTTCTACGGCGACGCCGCAGAATTCACGAAATCGCTGCAGGGCCAGCCCTGGCTCATTCTCGCGGCGATCGTCACCATCTACATCGTTCTTGGCGTGCTCTACGAAAGCCTGATCCATCCCTTCACGATCCTGACGACGTTGCCTTCCGCCGGCATCGGCGCGGCGCTCGCGCTGGAGTTGACGGGAAAAGACCTGTCGTTCGTCGCGCTGATCGGCATCATCCTCTTGATGGGCATCGTCAAGAAGAACGCGATCATGATGATCGACTTCGCCCTCGACGCCGAGCGCACGCGCGGCCTCTCGCCCGAAGACTCGATCATGGAAGCCGCGCTTTTGCGCTTCCGTCCGATCATGATGACGACGCTTGCAGCTCTTCTCGGCGCGCTGCCGCTGGCGATTGAAAGCGGCACCGGCTCCGAGCTTCGCAATCCGCTCGGCATCACGATCGTCGGCGGCCTTCTGCTGAGCCAGCTTCTGACGCTCTACACGACACCCGTCATCTATCTAGCGATGGAACGCCTCCGCGCCCGGCTGACGGGAGGCCGTAAAACTCCAGCAACGCAACCCGCGCCTGCAGCCGCTGACGACGCTGCCGAACAACAGCGCCCCCGCCGCGGCTTCGAAGAAGCGGCCGAGTAACGCCATGAACGTCTCGCGCATCTTTATCGAACGGCCGATCGGGACAGCGCTCCTCGCCGTCGGCCTGTTTCTCGCAGGCGTGATGGCCTACACGTTCCTGCCCGTCGCGAGCATGCCGTCGATGGAGTTCCCGACGATACGGGTCAGCGTTACACGTCCCGGCGCCGATCCCGCGACGATGGCCGCAAGCGTTGCAGCGCCCCTCGAACGTCGCCTCGGCGAAATTGCCGGCGTGACGGAAATGACATCCTCGAGCGCGCTTGGCACCAGCAGCATCACGATGCAGTTCGATCTGGCGCGCAGCGCCGACGGCGCGGGCCGCGACGTGCAGGCCGCTTTGAATGCCGCGACCGCCGATCTTCCCGGCGACCTGCCGCAAGTCCCGACGTTCCGGAAATACAATCCCTCGGGCTCGCCGATTCTAATTCTGGCGCTGACATCCGACACGATGACGACCAGCGGCATCTACGACACTGCCGATACGGTCATCGCGCAACGCATTTCGCAGGTCGAGGGCGTCGCGGACGTATCCGTCAGCGGCGCCGATCAGCCCGCAACGCGCGTCCAGGTCGATCCCGTTTTGACGGCTGCGATGGGCGTGAGCTTCGAGCAGGTCCGACAGGCCATCGAGGCCGCCAACGATCTCTCTCCCATCGGCTCGATCGACGGCGGCACGCAGAGCATCATTCTTGCCAGCAATCCGCAGCTTCTCGATCCGGAAGACTACAAGAACATCGTCGTAAAAAATCAACCGAACGGCGACATCGTGCGCGTCGGCGACGTGGCTAAAGTCGTACTCGCGACACGCAACCGGCTCTCGTCGGCGCAGTTCAACAACAAACCCGCCGTCCTTCTGATCATCACCAAGACGCCGGAAG
>Ga0209930_1002793_pt1 | contig 19295 bp, 10 predicted proteins | sample ThiBiot_500_biof_2_FD_183948 | JGI IMG/M metagenome (GOLD analysis project Ga0209930, IMG submission 183948) | Wastewater bioreactor microbial communities from Cape Town, South Africa - Thiocy_cont_500_biof (SPAdes) | ecosystem: Engineered > Bioreactor > Thiocyanate-remediating >... | reverse complement strand
ACTTATTTTTGGTTCTCTCCGTAATTGACAGTAATTGATGTGATCATCAATAATTTATTGTACTGCATGTTAAATTTCTCTGAAAGTATTCATACATTTTTTTTACTTTTATTTATCATGATATTTTCATATTATTATAGTGGTTTTTTTAGGGCTAATTATAAAGTAGTTTTAATCTTAGTGTTCTAACTCTTTCTTGTTTTGGTGTTGTGTGTTGAAAGATTTTGACTGGCAAGAGTATTTTATTTTTGAATAAACAAGATGAATTTCATTTTAATAAATAGATATGGATAATTGTGTTTTTTCATTTTCGTCGACATACATGTGAGTTTTGTAATTTTTTTAATTTGGATGGAATTTAAAACGTTCTAAAACAAACTGTTAGAATGCACAAGAAATATTACACTGATTAACAAAAGTTCAATGCGTATGCTGAGATTGTAATTTTCTAATAGATCTCTCTCCTTCAGACCGTTAGAATTGTACCGGTCTTACACTATGAAACTGTTTCTATTGCAGATTCCCCCGAGGGAAAGGAGGGTCATATGAGTGATTGCAATGTGCGTATAATTGTTGTAATATATAGTGAATTGGATGTTTGATTCAGCAATTATAATATAAAATAATTCATAATACTAGAAAATTGTATCATAAATATTAAAGTCGAATTCTATTTAAATAAAAATCGGTTCTGATAACAGACTTTATATATTTCTATTCACAATATGCATAGTCATATTTCATGAAAAAGTCGAATCATTATCGATCAAAACGTGTTATTCATATTACAATTCGACCATCAATTAATGATCGAGTTTATTCAACATCACGAGTGAAATAAGAAATATATTTGTTTATCAAAAAAATGTTTTTTTTGCTTCATAATAGATCTCAACTAATGAACGGAAGTCCACTACATCGATATTTCCATCAACATCGTCAAAAATAGGATATTCTGAATCTGAAGTAATAAAACAAAAGAATTTTAATTCATATTCTCTTCTCTTTAGAATATTTTGATGCCTATTTTATCGAATTTTTTTCTATTCTATTTGCTTTTCATTATGATCATCATAGAAAATTTTAAAAAAAGAATAAAAAGTTAGTACGTATAATATCTCTCATCTAGTTATTTTTTCTGAAAAATCTTTTTAGATATTCTCAACATTGTAAAATATTATTAGCAAGAAATAATTATTAAACTAATTCTCATCAATCTCAATCAATTCTATAGATAAATCGTCCCTTTGCTTTATATATTGATTCATTATCAAACAGTCTTATTAGTGCGAATTATGGTGCACACAATATTCTTCGTTGGATCATAGGAGCTAGTAATTGGACATTAATTGTTGGTAATATGTATGTTGCTGATAGAAGTAATCATTGAATTCTGTTTTTTTTCTTCGTGATCAATCAATTGGCAAAACTATTGTTGATAAAACAAGCATTAGTGGTAATGATTCAACTCTACTCAATAGGCCCATCTCATTAAAACTTGATAATCAACTTAATTTATATGTCGTAGATTATATTAGTAATCGAATACAAAAATTTCTTCGCTATTAAAAAACACTAATATGATCGGAAGTAGTTTGAATTCTTGTCCATTAATTTCAGAATTAGGATCTCGACAACTAATTAAAACCTTGACCGATCAAGGGAAAAATTTGCATCTATTATCTTTCTCGTAGAGAAGAGTCATACAAAAAAATTGTTTGCTTGATTGATTGCTTGTGTGTTCGGAGTGGTGAAAAGAACAACGATTTTGGAAACTCATGATAGGTGACCAATGGTAGTTGGAACTGGGTCTGATCTGAGTATAGATCTGGCATTAAAGGTTAAGAGAACATCTTTATTGTTTATAAGTCATTGCACGCTTTCTTTCTCCCTATCGTTATTTTCGTTTTCTCCTCTCTCGTCTTCTTCTTGTTACGGCTGTGCCCGTAACAATATGCAACATTCTATTTTATTTGATGGAAATATACAGAAATTTGGAAATAAACAAAGCTAAAGTTATTTAGAAATGATGATATCGGATAGAAAACATCGACTTTGGAGAGGTGTCCACATAGGCAGGTCTTACTGTAATATTACAGCTGATCTGTAATGATAATGATCAACTACATTTATATACATTTAGTTGTAATGTAATTTGTTTTTATTTGCAAGTAAATAAATGAATCAAACCGATAAGTTTTGGTTTTTCGTGTTCTATGATAAAAAAAAACGTAGCAAAAAGTGCAATCGTATTTTACGTACTTTTGGGACAAGAAACTACTCAGGTAAAACTAAAAAAACAAATCTTTACCTGAAAAATAAGTTTTTTTATACGAGGTAACTGTGTTGCGATCGAATAAAATTTTCTTCTCGATAATTATTCATTCACTTTTATATTATCATTGTTTGACTAATTACCTGATGATGATTACAAGGATGAATCTTTCGAATAAAACGATATTAACATTAGTTAAGCAAACAAAAGAGATACAGGTGAATGAACACGATTTAGCTATTCGATGATTTGCCCTCTTTCTGAGTTAGAGAAAATGAAAAAGACATTAAGTACATTTTATATTTTTGTATGATGATTATGCCATTTTCTAATCTTAAATAGTGAAAGCATATGTTTGGCTAAACATCACTCGATATATATGAAGATTTTCTTGAACAAATACGAAAAAATAATGAAATCGTGCAATAAATTCTTCAATTTGTCATTTCTAATTATTGTTCTATTCAATGTTGCAGTTTCATCATCTTAAATGTAATGATACACGATAAAATGTATTTGCTGATTTGATTTGCTTTTGCCTTCTCATAAACGACGAAACAAGTAACCAGTTAATCAACCGAAGATCGGTTTTGGCCAATAAGCTGACGTAGATAAAATTGTTTCTGCATGCTTATGCATACTTTTCTTTCGAATAGGCATCTTCAATAAAGGTATTGACGTCAACACCGATCGTTTATTTACATACATGAGTGTCGAAACAAATAAACACCTGGCTTATATCTTCGTTTTTCTTGATTGTTAATAAACAGATATACTTCTCTGTTTCTTTATACATTGTTGTTGAATAAAATGTGAGTCTTAAAAAATATGTTAAATTATTTTGAAATACAAAGAACCTACGTCAGCATTATGCATAATATTCAAAAAAAAAGGAGATAAATATCATATATAGGAACATTGAAAACAATATCAAGTGTTCGTGTTTTTTTCGTACATTCAAATTATCAATCTTTGTTGCTGTTTGTTTTTGTTTTTGTTTTTGTTCCAGATGAATGATCGAATTTCGAACGTTTTTTTTTAATACGGCCCACAATCTATCCCAATCGTATATAAGAGACCTATTCTCTTGACAAACTCAGTGGGACTCAATACATTCGACTTATCGTACATATTATAGATACCGCATTATATTGGTGTACAAGATAAAAATCAACAACAACACTATCGATGTATGCACGACCTGCACAACCAGTTGCTCCTGCAACTAAGACCAAGTATATTCGAATATATTCATTTGATTTCTATACACACAATTCTATTTAGATATGCATGGCCATTAGCAGGTATCTGCTGTTTGGGTTTGATCGGATTTTTGATTGCAGCAACAATCGTTCTTGCTCTCATTCCTCTTTATTTACCAAACAAGCAAGTAACAGTCAACAACATTCGTAAGTCAATATATTTGTGGCTGATATCAACATAAATATATCTTTTTTAGAGGGTAATGATGTCGTTTACCTTCGATATTTATCGTCTGGTGATGGAACAACAAGTCTCACTGGTACAATGAACGATGCTCAGAGTTTATCTGCGCTCGAACAACGTGTATGTATTCTTCATTTAATTAATCTGTCGAGTTATACATTCCTATTTCAAATAGATCAATCAAGGAATGTCATCAGGAAACGAAGGTATAACAATCAAAAGTGGTGTGTCACAAACAAAATTTTCACGTCGTCGACGACGTACGTTGTAAGTACTCTATTGTTAGATATAAATATAAATGCAACCATTAATTAAACTAAATAGAGGAAATAATCGTTATCGTCGTGATATTTCAACTGTAATTCTACTCATTTGTGAATACAAATATCGTCAAGAGTGTGTAACTGCAACATGTCGTTCATCAGCAAAGAAACGAATTAATAAATTAATTCAACAAACAGAAATACTTCCAAATGTTCCACTTAGTGTTTCAAGTAAACAATTGGGAACAACATCATCAACAGCAACATTAGTATTTGATGAAATACTTGATAAAGCACCTGATGGTCTTGGTATCGAACCTGAAACAGCTGGTCAATTCGTTGCAGTTCAATCAGGTGAATTTACTGATTCATCAACATGGAAAGATGGAGTTGTTCCATATGGTAATAGTACAGTTATTATTCCACCTGGCATCTCAGTTACTCTTGCCAAAGCTCTCGTTGATCTTTACGTTGAAGCATTTGAAATCAATGGAACACTTACTCTTGGTTCATCATCAAACGATAGTATTCAATTTACATATCCAGTTAATTTAATTGTTTATCCAGGTGGAACACTTATTGATAATACAGGTGGTCATGTTTTTGATCTTGCCAAAGGTTCAATAGTTACTGTTTATCCAGATGGAACATTTACTGGTGATGGAACAGTTATTAATAGTGACTCATCAAAACGTTCTTTATCAAGAAATAAACGAAGGTTACTATTACCATCAGGTCGAGGTCCTCGAACATGTGGTGTTTTACCTAATGGACAACAACAATCATTTGAAAAAGTAACATCAATGGTATGTGGATCATCAGAATTTTCAAGTAGACACTCGTGGTTAGGTGGTCGACCACCCACTCGTGCAGGATGTGCTTTAGCAGGTGGAGCTGGTTTGAGTATTTCAGCTGGCTTTTCATTATCAACAGCAAGTCTTAATGGACAATTAGATATGAACTTTGACTTGATTAGTATCGAAGCTAGTGCAAGATTTCGAATGGGAACATTCGGTAGTGCCTTTGGTTTTAGATTTCAATTTCGATTGAAACTTCAATGTTTTGGTGTTTTGGAAGAGTCCACTGGTGGTACAGGTGGTATCTATATACCTGCTGGAAGTGCTCTCAACTTTTTTCCTGGTGGAAGTTTCTTCAGTTTAGTAGCAACTAGTCTTATCATTTATGATCCATTAACTGGTACAATATTGTCACGATACGCTTTAAGTGTATCATTTTCAGGTCCATTTTATATCACAATTTCATTATCTGGTCGTGTCAGCATCAGTTACACAAGTAAGCTTTTATCTATGTTTTACTTTTCTATATCACGTTGCGATTGAATCGTCTTTTTTAGCACCTGGAGATATTGGATCAGAAGAACCTGAAACAGAAACGACAGTCGCAACCCAACCTCAAACAGAAGCCACAGTCGCAACACAACCTCAGACAGAAGCCACAGTCGCAACACAACCTCAGACAGAAGCCACAGTCGCAACACAACCTCAGACAGAAGCCACAGTCGCAACACAACCTCAGACAGAAGCTACAACCCCAACACAACCTCAAACAGAAGCTACAATCCCAACACAACCCCAAACAGAAACAACAGTTCCAACGCAACCTGAAACAGAAGCCACAGTCCCAACACAACCCCAAACAGAAACAACAGTTCCAACGCAACCTGAAACAGAAGCTACCACAACTACACAAGAACCACAAACTGAAACTACAACAACTACAGAGGGTGAACAGACAGGAGAAACTATTATTACAACCACAACAGCCGGTGAACAATCAAGTGAAACTACAACAACGATTGGAATAACAAGTGAAATCCCATTAGCAACAACAACAACAGAGAGCGGATTCACAGGAGAAGCAAGCACTACAGTCACAACAGCCAGTGAACAAACAAGTGAAACAACGACGACTATTGGAATAACAAGTGAAATCCCATTAGCAACAACAACAACAACAGAGGGTGGATTCACAGGAGAAGCAAGTACATCAACAACTGAGGGTGAACAAACCAGTGTAACAACGACAACTTTAGGAATAACGAGTGAAATCCCATTAACAACAACAACAACAACAGGGGGTGAATTCACAGGAGAAGCCAGTACGACAACTACAGCCGGTGAACAAACAAGCGAAACTACAACAACGATTGGAATAACAAGTGAAATCCCATTAACAATAACAACAACAGAGAGCGGATTCACAGGAGAAGCAAGTACATCAACAGCTGAGGGTGAACACACGGGTGAAGCCAGTACGACTACATCAGGCGGAGCTAGTACAGGCACAACAACAACAACATTAGGATTAACAAGTGATGTTACAACAAGTACTGAAGAGAGTTCATCAACTACAACTGCATTTGGATTAACAGATGACATCACTACAACAAGACAAAGTGAAGGTTCTACAGATACAAGTGCATTAGGATTAACAGATGATATAACCACAACAGCACCTGCAACTACGACACCAGGTCCCGTTTGTACAGCTGTTGTATCAGGTGATTTCGATGATCCAGAAACATGGGAAAATGGACAAATTCCATCGGGTTCATGTTCAATTGTTATCTCTGCCAATGTAACTGTTACATTCACTCGATATACATTCGATATTCAAGTACCTACACTTTCAATTAGTGGATCTCTCATATTTTCATCGACAACAAACGTAACATTTCAATATGTTATTATTATTATTCTCGAAGCTGGTGGTTCACTTCAAGATCAAACAGCTGAACATACGTTATATTTTCTTGCTGGTTCACTTTTCACATTCTATTCAGGTTCATCATTTACTGGTAGTGCTACTGTGATTTATACGTACTCCTTGGTTGAGGGCAGTATCACCATCGGCGAAAGTTACTCATTTGGATCGAGTATTTCTGGTCCATTTACATTTGGAATTTTACTTACTGGAGAAATTCAAATATTCTATAGTATTACATTCATTGTGTTTGTATCGGGCAGCTTCACTGATAGAGCAACTTGGTTAGGTGGAATAGTCCCAACAGCTGATTTATGTTCTGAAGTAGGTGGATGTGGTCTATATATTGCACCACAATGTGTCTTATCAACGGAAAGTCTCAATGGTGAACTTAACATCTACTTCTTTCAAATTACAGTAGCATTTGGAGCTACATTTCAACTTGGTTCAAGTTCAGTTGCCACTAACTTTCAATTCTTTTATTCATTCTCATTTAATATCAGTGGTACCTTGGAATTTCTACCAACGAGTGGTGGTAGCATTTATCTACCTTTCGGATGTTCATTTTACTTCTTATTGGACGCACGATTTATAAGCACAGTTGCCATCGATCTACGTACATATGGCGAATCGATTGACATTAACATTTTCATACTATCTATTGATTCATCGTTTCGTGGTCCATACTTCATCCTTATTAGTCTCGACGGAGAAATTACTCAAACATCTAATGGTAAGTAAAATAAATTTCGTTCGTGCATTGTTTTGAAAACGTTTAATGTTATTTTCAGAGGCATCATTACCTCCTGCGACAACAGCTGGTACTGGTGGCCCAACAGGCGGAGAATCAACAACTGCTAGTTCTGGTGGCCCGACAGGTGGAGAAACAACAACAGCTGGTACTGGTGGCGCAACTGGTGGAGAATCAACAACCGCCGGTACTGGTGGTCCAACAGGTGGAGAAACAACAACTGCTGGTTCTGGTGGCCCGACAGGTGGAGAATCAACAACAGCTGGTACTGGTGGCCCAACAGGTGGAGAAACAACAACTGCTGGTTCTGGTGGCCCGACAGGCGGAGAATCAACAACAGCTGGTACTGGTGGCGCAACTGGTGGAGAATCAACAACCGCCGGTACTGGTGGCCCAACAGGCGGAGAATCAACAACCGCTGGTACTGGTGGTCCAACAGGTGGAGAATCAACAACCGCTGGTACTGGTGGTCCAACAGGTGGAGAAACAACTGTTATACCAAATTCAGTTTGTACTGCTATTGAGACTGGTGATTTCAATGATGCAGCAACATGGCAAGACGGACAAATCCCATCTGGTGTTTGTTCGATTGTTATTCCAGCAGGGAAAACTGTTACATTTACTGGAACTGTGTTCGATATTCCAGTCCCCTCAATAACAATCCATGGAAGTTTCATCTTTTCATCAACAAGCGACATCACAATCGAAGTTGTTATCATTATTATCATTGAAGACGGTGGTTCACTTCAAGATCAAACAGCTGATAATAAATGGAATCTACTTTCTGGTTCAACATGTACCTTTTATCCTGGTTCATCATTTACTGGAAGTAATACCGTACTTACTCAATTTACAAAAGAATCAGGCAATATTGTTTTTGGTAACACCACATCATTTGGATCAAGCTTTTCTGGTCCCTTCACATTTGCTATTACGCTCACTGGTGAAGTTCAAACATTCACCAAAGTTACCTTCATCGCTGGTGTATCAGGTGGTTTTAACGCAGGTGGCACATGGTTAGGTGGTATCGTGCCAACAGCCGATTTCTGTGCTTCAATCGGTGGATGTGGATTATATATCTCATCAGGTTGCGAATTAGATACAGCTGAACTCGGTGGTGAACTCAACATTAACTTCAATGACATATCAATTGCATCAGGTGGTACATTCGTATTAGGCACGAGTGGTTCTTCCGGTGGTTTTCGATTCTTATTTAATTGTCAATTCAATATTTTTGGCAATCTAAACTTTGCATCATCAAGCGGCGGTCTTTATCTACCATGGGGAAGTGCATTTAACTTCTTTGGTGGTGCTCGAATTATTAGTATTATTGAAGTCATAGTTCGAACATACGATATTACAATTGGTGGAGAGGGCACCGTCGTATCATCTTTCACTTCATCATTTACTGGTTCATTTTATGGTTATATTTCTGTTGAAGGTTCAGTAGTCGAAACGTCAGAAGCAGCAACAGCAATACCTATAGACACTTCAATTTGTACAGCGATTGCTGACGGTTCATTCTCTGATGCAGCAACATGGCAAGACGGACGAATACCATCGGCCGTTTGTTCTACGATTATTCCAGCTGGATTCACGGTCACTTTCTCTGAACAAGTCTTTGTTTTTGCAACATCTAAAATAACCATCGAAGGAACATTGAGTTTTACGTCGGCTAGCTTTTTAGTGTTCCAACAAATTATCAACATCGTTGTTGCAGCTGGCGGTTCCTTCAAAGATGAAACAAGTCAACATAAAATATTTTTTCTTGCTGGTTCACTTTTGACTCTCAGCACAGGTGCATCATTCACTGGAAGTGGTACTACTGCCTCCCAATATACTCTCGATGGTACCATCATAGTGCCCGGTAGTGGATCTCCGCTTGATGATAACATCGAGGGTCCATTTACTTGTGCTGCTTTACTGAGTGGTGAAATTCAAACATTCACTAAAGTTACATTTATTGTTGGAGCTTCAGGTGGTTTTACATTAGGTGCCACATGGTTCGGTGGTATTGTTCCAACAGCTGATTTCTGTAGTTCAGTTGGCGGATGTGGATTATATGTATCATCAGGCTGTAATTTAGATACATCTGCTCTCAATGGTGAATTGGATATTAACTTCAGTGAAATATCAGTTCCTTCGGGCGCAACATGCTCATTAGGCACAAGTGGTTCTTCCGTTGGTTTTCGATTTAAACATCAATGCAATTTTAATATTTACGGCACACTTAGCTTCTTATCGTCAGCTGGTGGCATTTATCTTGCTTGGGGAACTAAATTCAGTCTTTTTGCTGGTGCAAAATTTGGAAGTAGTTTCTCAGTCGAAATTCGAACATACGACCCGTCGACAGGTGGCTTAGGCTCATTGCTCACTTCTCTTAGTGCATCATTTAGTGGTTCGTACATTGCTACTATTTCGGTCAGTGGTGAGGCCACAGAAACAACAGGATCAGGAACAGGTTCACCTGCTGAAACAACTACGGCTGCTACGATCGACACTTCAATCTGCACAGCGATTGCTGACGGTTCATTCACCGATGCAGCAACATGGCAAGATGGACGAATACCATCGGCCGTTTGTTCTACGATTATTCCAGCTGGATTCACGGTTACTTTCTCGGATCAAGCCTTTGCTTTGGGAACACCTCAAATAACCATCGAAGGAACATTGAGTTTTACGTCGGCTAGCTTTTTAGTGTTCACCAATATTATCAACATCGTTGTTGCAGCTGGCGGTTCATTTAAAGAGGAAACAAGCGGACATCAAATACTTTTTACTACTGGTTCATTTTTTACTCTCAGCGCAGGTGCATCATTCACTGGAACGAACACTATAGCCATGCAATACCCAGGAGGTTCAGGTACCATAACTCCTAGCGATCAATATACAATAGGTTCAAGCGTTTCTGGCCCATTCACACTTGTTACTTTACTCACTGGTAAAATTCAAACATTTACCGCAGTTACATGTGTCGCTGGTTCATCCGGTGACTTCTTAAGTGCTGCGGTATGGCTCGGTGGTGTCATACCAACAGCTGATTTCTGTGATGCAATTGGTGGATGTAGTTTACATATTCCGGATGGTGTAAGTGTAACAACAGCTGGACTCGATGGTGAGCTGAATATCAACTTCAAAAACATCGAAATTCTTAGTGGTGGATCATTTGGATTTGATTCAATGACTTTTAAATTCAAATATCCTCTCCGTTTCGATTTACACGGTGAACTCGCTATTAATTCACTTGGTGTTAGTTTCTATTTGCCATGGGGTAGTGCTTTGAATCTGTTCAGCGGTTGTTCATTTTCAAATGGTGTAGGAGCTCTGATTTTTTCGTACGATGGAGAATCAACTACCACAAGTGCCGCTGTCAATGTATTTACCTTCCTTTTCAGTGGTGAATACTTTGCTTCCATTTCACTGACTGGTACTGTGACAGAAACTAATGAAGGTAAAATATTTTCATTTTTATAATTTTCTGAACAACATATATATATTCATTTTCTCTCAATTTTTAGCTGCCGATGTAATTATACCGGCCTGAACTCCATAAAGATCTGAACCTATAGCATTTACAGCGGATTTAATTTACTCTTAGCAGACTAATACACAATAGATTTTTCTTCATTTGTTTTTGTAGTTCATGTTAACATTCACATATATATTTACTAACATTTCATATTTTATTGTCATATCTTATCCAGAAAAAGAAATAAATTTTCCTTTGTCTTAAAAATGATTTCACTCGTGTAGCGTCATCTATTCCGAATGATCTTGGTCATCTGTATTGATTTTCAATGGTGCTTGAGTAGAGTAGAAGGCGTTGATTGACTGAAAGCTTGATTTGAACTGCGTGTATATATATATACGATCTCGGCTAACTTGCGTTGATTTTCAACGTCAAGGTTTTGAGAAACAAGCCACCAATCAGACCGGTTTCTCTCAGATGTGTTTTTTTTCTGTTCTGTCTGATTTTTTATGATTAAAAAAAACAAAAGTTAGAACGAAGAAAAAAAAAGAAAGAAGTTCGACATTTTCAGTTGTTTTGTATCTGTATGTCGTTCTCATTACTAAATAGTAGTACGGTAACTGAAATAGATTCTATTCCGTACCCTTTTTGTCTCGTTCTTTGTCGAGTAACAAAACGACAAAATGCGATATTTTATTGCAGCTAATAATAACATCTTCGAGATATCTATCATGTAACTTCTTTTCTCTCGTTTCTTCTTTCGACTCGACAATATTTTCCGTTTGTTGATTATTTTCATGGGAATAGAAACAGAAAACGCTCTTTGGCTTGCCAATATCGTCGATTGATATCTAGTTAAATTGAAAAATACGACAATATATTATTTTTCGGCGATTGCGGGAAAAAGGTAGATAGGTGTTTGCTTTTGATTTTCATATATTTGGCTTCGGGTACATATAAGTACATTGTAAAAGGAAAAAAGGTTATGTTAAAATAAGCAGATGATAGATTTGGAATTTTTTTTAAAAAAGAACACAGAAAAGAGAAAGAGCACGAATAGCGATCATGTGCGAAGAAAAAAAAACAAGCTTTTCTCTTATTTTTCTTCCTTTCTCATTCATATTCTCTTATTTTTTTTCTTCTCAGCATAAATATTAGAATCTCTAATTGAATATTTTTCTTCATGGAGCAAAATCATTATCAAACATTACGTGAGTGTTGCAATTGCTTTTGAATTTACATCGAATGTAAAGCATGAGAGTGAATCAAATATTTGATGTTGATTTTCATTTATGATAAATAGTTGTAGATCATAATCAATTGTCTGTTGTGCACATCAATTCTCAACCAAATTTATCGTCAAGAATGCCAAATATCAAAGTTTTCGGTGGATCATCTCATCCGGAATTAACTAAATTAATCTGCAATCGACTTGGTCTCGAGCCAGGTCGAGTTATAACCAAAAAATTTAGCAATCGAGAAACTAGGTAAGCCAATCGAGCGTAGAAATCCGTAGTTTTTCGTTGTTTTCGTTGTGATCAAGTGTGGAAATTCACGAGTCCGTTCGTGGCGAAGATGTTTTCATAGTTCAAAGTGGTTGCGGAGAAATCAATGATAATCTAATGGAACTATTGATTATGATCAATGCGTGTAAAATTTCATCGGCATCGAGAATAACTGCTGTCATTCCTTGTTTTCCCTATGCGAGACAAGATCGAAAGGATAAAGTAGGATGAATTCATCGAAAGAAAATCACTATGAACTCGTCCGTATTCGACGGTAGAGTCGAGCGCCAATTTCAGCTAAACTTGTTGCAAATATGTTGAGTGTAGCCGGCGCTCATCATATCATAACAATGGATTTACATGCGTCACAGATTCAAGTATGTTGATTCATCGAAATTTGTCCGAAAAAAAAAATATTGACTTTTGCTTCAGGGTTTTTTCGATATACCTGTTGACAATCTTTTTGCCGAGCCAGCTGTCGTCCGTTGGATATCATTGCACATCCCTGATTACAAAAACGCAGTTGTTGTGAGTCCTGATGCCGGAGGTATGAGTCAAGTCAACAGTTAGCATTTCTTACAAATAATTCCGTTCGTTTCTCTAGGTGCTAAGCGGTATACATAAACATATTTTCTTTGATTGAAAATTGTTGATTGTTTATAACAGCGTGACAGCGATTGCTGATCAATTGAATATTGATTTTGCGTTGATTCATAAAGAACGGAAACGTGCTAACGAAGTCGACTCAATGGTACTCGTTGGTGACGTTAATCAACGCATTGCCATTCTAGTTGATGATATGGCTGGTTAGATTAGTTGTTCTTTGCCTTGTCGTTTCTCTTCAGAGTCCGTTCTTCGTTTAGATACATGTGGCACATTCGAACATGCCTCGCAAAAGTAAATATTCGTTGAAAATATCTTTCGTTTCGTTGCATGTGATCGGTTTGAAATAGATTATTGAGTGCAGGTGCGAGCAAAGTCTATGCGATTTGTACGCACGGAATATTTAGTGGACCGGCGATATCGAGAATAAATAACTCAAATTTCGAAGCTGTCGTCGTTACAAATACGATTCCACAAGAAGAAAATATGAAAAATTCAAATAAAATTCAGGTTTGTAACAAGAGAAAACAAAAGCCTTGGCCTATGGTTGAGTAAAAATGAGTTTGTAATTATCGTATCGTTGACCTTCTTTTTTGATAAGGTTATCCAACGATTCTTTCGGTTGATGAAATTTGTTTTTACTACTCGAGAAAAAACTATAATAAACATTTATTACTTTTTTTTTAAAGGTAATTGATGTTTCAATGATGTTTTCGGAAGCTATTCGTCGAACACATAATGGTGAATCGGTTTCCTATTTATTTACTCGAATGCCATTATAAACCGATTTTCGAGAAGTGTGTTTTTTTTTAAATAATATAAATGATGATTTGTGATAACACTTTTTTTTTATTTTGCTTATGTATAATATCGAATTTTCACTGAAAATAAATACGTCATAACATTTTCGTGCGAATATTTCACAAAAACAAAAAGAGAGATGAGAATGCTTGTTTAAAAGATTAATAAATCTAATTTTGTTTGAGCTGTTTCGGTATATGACAAACTGGAATTGGCTTGATTTTATGTTGATTAGCTTGATGTCGTTGTAAATAGATTTTCATAATTTTCTTTTGTCGATCGTTGAATTGTTCGAGAGAATTTTCTTTGCCTTGTTCTTGTTGTTTCATTGCCCATTCTAATTCATCATAAGTGGCACCGATTTGTGCTTCGTCCGTTCGCATATCACCGAATAATCCATCGGTTGGTGCAGCATTTATAATCGATTGATCGATATTTAATTGACGAGCTATCTCACGAACTTCAGATTTGAGAAGATCACCAATCGGACTTACATCAACTCCACCGTCACCTATTCAAGATTTCGATTAAGATCATTTTGTTTTCGAAAATAGACTGTTACCATATTTCGTGAAAAAACCAACACCAAAATCTTCAATTTTATTCCCTGTACCAGCTACGAGATGTCGATTGACTTGTGCAAAATAGTAAAGTGTAACCTTAGAAAATAAAAGATTTTATTGATTAGTGACTTTTTTTGTTGTTGTACCATTCGTAATCGAGATTGAACATTAGCTAATGCTAATTCAGTCAGATCATTTGATTGGAATCGAGTACAAGTTTGTTTCAAAGTCTGAAAAGTATCTGTTAAATTAATATTCATTGATCGAATTTGATCGTTTCCAAATTGAGCTTTTAACCATTCGGTATGTATCGATTGAGATTTTTCTTTGTTTTTCGATAGATTAATTGGCAATTCAAGTGCAAGTACAGGTAAACCAGTTCGAGCACATAGAGTCGAGACAACAGATGAATCAATACCGTTCGATATTCCAACAGTAAAACCTTGAATACCTACGTTTTTTACTGCATATTCTTTTAACCATTTGACGATATAATCGATCACTTTACTCGTTTGCATCTTTGCTCTATCGTTTATTAAAATGTGAGCGCGCGAGTATTGCAACGTGTGAGTTTATACAGTAAAATACTCGTTGTTACAAAGTAAAAGAAACGAAAGAAAGAACGAAAGCTTTGAAATACGTCATCAATTGAATGATATCATTTTCCTTTCCATTGCGGTTTTCTTTTTTCATTAAACGCTCGAATTCCTTCGTGTCGATCTTCAGTCTCAATCAATGTTTCATAATATTTCAGTTCAATTGTTTTAGCTTGTTCAATACTCTTTCCCCAACCTTCATCAATCGCCTGTTTGATTGCACATGTAGCCAATGGTGCATTATCAGCAATAGTCGTTGCTAATTCAATTCCTTTATTCAATGCTTCACCTTCGTTGGTTAATTCTTGAACAATTCCCAAATCGAACGCTTCTTGAGCAGATATTCGTCGGCCAGTAATAGCAATTTGTTTTGCTCGAGCTGGACCAACAAGACGAGCAAGTAACTGTGTTCCACCACCACCAGGCATAATACCGCGAGTCACTTCAGACAAACCAAATGTTGCCGAACGAGACGCAATGATCATATCACAATTCAATGCTAATTCAAATCCTCCAGCTAAAAGAAATATTTAACTACTGTAAATAGTTCTGAATTCTGCATAATTGGTTACCTAAAGCGTATCCTTCTACACAAGCAATTGTTGGCTGTTTAATCTTTGCCAATGAATCAAACATATGTTCGTAGATACGATGTTGTTCCATCCATTGTTGGAGAGTTTTTATCGATTGACGTTCTTTGAGATCAGCACCTGAACAAAACGATCGACCTTGGCCCGAAATGATAACTGCTGATCGAATATCTTTCGATTCTCGGATTTGTTGACAACAATCAATCAATTGATGTGCTAGAATTGTATTGAACGCATTATGATACGACGGACGATTTAACAACAAATGCCAGATTTTATTCGAGAGATCATTGAGACGAACAAATGAATTCTGCGGCATAAATCTCTAGAGAAAACAATATATTTTCTCGATTGACTTATTGATGTTTTTTTGTTTTGGACGAAAAAGTGAATTACAAAACAGACAAAAAGGAAAAAAAATGAACGGAAAGTTTGTTTTTTTTTTCATTTAGAATTTCTTTTCTTTCGATGTTCGTTCTTCTTCATCACGAACATAGGAAAGTACGTGAACACTTGAATCAAGTTTGGCTGGTTCTTTCTGATGTTTTTCTTCAGCTTGAACAATTTGTTCGGCATCTTGCTTTCGAATCGTTCCTTTATTATTCAATGTTGTATTTGCAATTGAACAAACTTTTTCATCAACTTTCGTTTCACCACTTGCTAATTTCTCCCAATATTTTCGTGTTTCGTCGATAACACGTTGAGCATATTCACGATTACCGTATTGTTCATTCAAAGCGAATTTATTCGGCGGTTTACCCGTCGGAACTTTATAATATTTAAACCACCGACGTGTTGCATCGAGTAAACCGGGCAGTTGAGTTTCAACATCATCGATATCATTGATTTGCGAAGCCAATTTATCTCGAATATCGATACCGATTAGTTTCCAATCGGTTTCACCTTCATCGATTAAACCAAGTACACCAACGATTTTCACAGGTACAACAGAACCAGTTGCGTGAAGCGTTGTACCGATTTCACAGACATCAACCGGATCGTTATCACCGGCGGTTTTTGTATCTTCGTCGATATGATTCGGATCTTCCCATGTTTGAGGTAGCGCACCATAATTCCATAAATAGCCGTGATATGGAAAGACATTATGTACAAAACGAGGTTTGCCTACAAAATACAAATGAAAAGTCTTGAGAATTTGCTAATTGATTCGATGGAAACCGTTTTTAACATCTTGTACAAGTGGATTCAATTTAAATTGTTTATTAATTTCCATTTTTGCATTTGTCCATCGTGGTACTTCAACAACCATGTTATAAATAAGATCTTTTCCCGTCGAATTCTTCGATGTAAATTGTTCGTTGACAAGTGGTATATCGTGAAATGGAGAAATAATCGTATCTGTTTGAACATCTCGAAAGTAACATCGATAACTGAGTGTATGCAATTGGCCATGTTCGACGATTTCGTAACGAGGATTGGCGTTGTCATTTGATTTCGGTGCTTGACTTGCCAGAGCTTCACCTTGTTGACTTTTAGTTGCATCGGGTTTTTTGGGTGATGTTGACATGATCGAGAGTTTTTTCGAAGTGCTGGCTGCAGAAAAAGATAATCGATTTTCTAGAATGAATGAGGTTAGGGGAGAAAGCCGACGAATAGCAAACATTGATTTTCTGAAAACATTATAATTATAAAGAAAAAACAAAAAACAACAATGCACAAAGCGCTGATAGCAACACGAGGGGATTTACAAGGATAAATACCTGTTCCTAATTTTTTAGAGGTTGGACCTGATTTAATTTGTTTTGGAGGCATTTTTACAGATTCGACTGAATAAAAGATAATATACGAAGCTCTACTATAAGAACTAAAGTAAATTTTAAAGTGAAGACAACGTTGTTTTTCTCTTTCTCATCCGTTATTGTTAATCAAGCAAAAAAATCGGAGAATTAATAGTTCATCAAAGGAGAAAACCTATTTTCAATTAACGAAACGAACTCGACAGGAATATGATCAACAGGTACATAAGACAAATATGGATATTGACGAACGAATTGCTTTTTTTTCTTATTTATATCTCTCGGTATGTATTAGAAAAAAAAACAGAATTACTGACCTCTATCTTGTATTCGAGTTACTTTGGTAATAACGATAGTAATGGCAACATCGATAGGGTTTTTTTGCTTAACTGATTGAAAGGTTGAGTTTGACAAGTAATCCGAAAATGCCACCCAAAGGAAAAAAAGGGAAAACGGGCAAGAAAAAATCGAAATCAAAAGGTGAAATCGTTCGACCGACTGAAAAGGAAGCTATTCTGCAAGCCGAGTAAATTATTATGATGTAATATATTAAAATCAGATAATTATAAGATTTCTTCTTTAGATTGGATAAAAAAATTCAAGAACTAGCTGAACTAAAACTTCGTTTTTATAAAGCGTAAGTCGATTGATTATTTTTTTTACGAATCAAAGAATTTTGACTTGTTCGATCGAATAACAGACAAGAAGAAAATCACTGGCTTAATGAAGAAGCACAGAAAGTTAAAGTTCAAACGGTAGGACTGAAATTTAGTTTATCCATGAAAAATAAAGAAAAACAATCATTTCAGAACGAATATACGAGTTTTATGTCGAGAAAAACGAATCTTCGACAAACACAAATCATAACATTGACTGATTATCATCGAAAACAAATCGAAGATATTCAACAGGACAAACAAAATATGTTAAAAGATTTTCAAAAAAAGAAAGACGATCTCCGAACACAACTCAAACGTAAAAAAGATCTATTAGAACAGACAAAAAAGGAGCTCGACTCAATGAACGAATATCAAGTACATTGCAAATCGAATAGAAAATTGTTTTGAATCACAAATTTTCGAAATCTTAGATCGTTCAACAACAACAAAATGATGAAATTCGACGTTTACAAAATGAAATTTATCGTATACGTAGTGAACATGTGAGAGATATGGCGTGTCTACGAACTCAATTCGAACGAGAAGTTCAACAACAACGGACACAAGAAGATGCCAAAGTCGAAGGAATTCGACGACAAGCAAATCAAGTCTCTTGAATTTCATTTTCAAATTATCTTTTTTTATTATTAAATTGTATTTTGATATATTTAGGCAGCAGAACAATTTCTCTATGATCAAACAATAAATATTCAAAATGAAAATGTTGACTTACGAAAAAGTCTTCAAGAGATTGTTAAACGACGACAAGAACTCGACGAATTAAAACAACATCTCGAAGAAGAACAATTACATTTAATACGTCGATTGAAACTAGTTGCTGATCTAAGAAAAATACGTTTAGATCGAATATCATCGGATGTTACAAATCAAACACCACATTGACACTCGAATTCAAACTTATATTTTTCTCGAATAAACTTATTTCTATTTAAGTTTTGTTCACTTAGAGAGATATCGAGTTGATAAGAACAAATATTTACCTAACGAAAGAGAAAAAAAAACGATAGAACACTTGACAAATATGATAAAAACAGTTTTGTTCGTTTTGATAATTTCAACATCTGTGAAAAATTGTCAATGTGACAAGATTCAATATTTAATTTTCGAAGGCGGTGGTCCTGATGAAGGTCCAGGTCCTAATCAAACTATGAACATAGCTGCACTCAAGCATATTTTCGGTGAAATAAACCCGAAAGCTCAACGTATGTACGCGTACGGTAAACAGCAGCTCCGTTTTTTGACTCGTTCGATAGGATTTGTTCGTTCGGAAAT
>Ga0209930_1002779_pt1 | contig 19414 bp, 16 predicted proteins | sample ThiBiot_500_biof_2_FD_183948 | JGI IMG/M metagenome (GOLD analysis project Ga0209930, IMG submission 183948) | Wastewater bioreactor microbial communities from Cape Town, South Africa - Thiocy_cont_500_biof (SPAdes) | ecosystem: Engineered > Bioreactor > Thiocyanate-remediating >... | reverse complement strand
TTCGAATCCGAATGATGCACCTAAAGAATGTCCTACATGTTTTATGCTTTTTGGAACAAGAGTGACATCGAAAGCTCGTTGGCTACATATCAATAGTCATTCTAATATGGGTTAAAAATATGAACTGACAAAATCTTTATTTATATATGAATTATGGTTTTTTTTTATATCAATAAACTCGATTTGTTCTAGACTTGTGAATGAATCTCTAAGTGATTGGTAGATTGCCATGTACTGTAATTCTACAAGAAATTTCCAAGATTCGTATTTTCATTTTTTTTGTTGAATAAAAATTAATTAAAAAAAATAAATTAAATTTTTAATTATTTTAACTTAATATAACGACATCTAATGGTAAGAATCTTCTGGAAGGAATAGGTATTCAACCAACCTGCATTATTTCCTTTTCTCTCATTCATTTCTTCACTCCGTTGTTCGCATACACACACACGTAGACATAGATCATGACAGTCGTCGATGAAAACGCAGCACTTAAAGGCGAAGACATTACTCCAAATAAAGATGGAGGTTAGTTTATCTGATTAATTATGATTTGCTAATTGTGTTTCGTGTAGGTGTTCTCAAAGAAATCATAAAAGAAGGTTCTGGTGATGAATATCCATTACCCAATGATAAAGTATCTGTTCATTATGTTGGTACACTACTCGATGGAACGAAATTCGACAGTAGTCGAGATCGAAACGATAAATTTTCATTTGATATCGGTCGAGGTTCAGTTATTAAAGCATGGGATATCGGTGTTGCCACGATGAAACGAGGAGAAATCTGTCGTTTAATCTGTAAACCTGAATATGCCTACGGCGAAAGTGGTTCAGGAGAAAAAATTCCACCGAATTCAACATTAATATTCGAAGTTGAACTTTTTGATTTTACCGGTAGGAAATCGAAAAATTTGTGTGATAATCACATTGTTGAATGTGTTTCTTGTTATTAAATAGGTGAAGATTTAAGTGAAGCAAAAGATCAGAGTATTATTCGACGAACATTAGTCAAAGGTGAAGGTTGGGCAAAACCAAATGATGGTGCCAGCGTTGAAGTTTCACTCAAGGGTACAGCCGACAATAAAGTATTCGATGAACGAACAGTTTCATTTACTGTTGGCGAAGGTTTTCTTCAAAACATTCCTGAAGGGTTAGTTGATTTCCATTTTATCTCGTTTATTTTGAATCTTTTTCTAGTGTCGAAGCTGCAATTACTAAAATGACAAAAAATGAAAAGGCTCAATTGAAACTTCGATCAAAAGCTACAACTGGCGTCGAAAAATTCAACATTCCAGCCAATACACCGGTTGAATACGAAGTTACTTTACTTAATTTCGAAAAAGTTTGTTTGTTTTCTAACAATGAAATATTGAAAAATAATTTTCATTCGTTCAGGCTAAAGAAACTTGGTCAATGAGTGACACTGAAAAACTCGAACAAGCCGAAGTTCTCAAAAAACGTGCAGGAGAATTATTCAAAGTAAACTAAAACCATCGAACAATACCAATCAATTGAATTAATTTCATTTCGTTGCTTAGGATGGTCATTTTCGAGCTGCAGTAAAAAAATATAACACCATTGTCGACTATCTTCAAACACCGAAATACGAAAAAGATGACGAAAAAGCTAAAGCTGATGAATTGAAATTGAGTGCACAATCGAATATTGCTCTTTGCCATTTGAAATTAAACGAACATCCCGAATGTATTCGTGCGTGTGACAAAGCATTAGAACTCGATCCGAAAAATGAGAAAGCTCTTTTCCGACGTGGTCAATCGCAATTAGCCATGTCGAATTATGAAGAAGCTATTAAAGATTTTCAAGAAGTTTTGAAATTCAATTCATCGAATAGTGCAGCCAAACAATCGATTCAAACATGTCGAGACAAAATGAAAGCCTATCAACAAAAAGAAAAACAATTATACGCAAATATATTTGCTAAATTAGCTAAACAATCGGACAATGAACCAACATCACCTGTAGCCACTAATGGACAAGAAAATGGTGCCGAACAACCGCCAACTACGGATACAAATTAATTCCATGAACAACTAGCCGTGACTTTTTTCTTTGCTATATTGTGCTTTTATTTGTTATTAGAACTTTAAAAAAAATCAGTAAAACAAGAGAAAATCTATTTCTAAGCAGATAGACCACTAAGAACAGCAGCTGTTACTCGAACTAACATGCCAATCGTAAGGAGAATATAATTATTTCGACCTTGAATTTCTCGAAATAAAAACAACGACCAAAGTGACGTGACTATACCCGGAAGAACACTAACAATTGGATAAGCAACAGCACTTTTTAATGCACTAATCGCAACAATAAAGCCAATATTTGCAATGCCCCACATAGCACCACTGATCATAGCTGGTATGCAAACAGCTGGATTAATCATAGGTCGATTTCGTTTTAATGCTGCATAGACAACGAAATAGAACAATGAAGATAATAATATGCCTGAATATTGAGAATTGATATAGTAAAGACCGTTTTCCGAAGGATATTCACCGCGATGCATGAATTTTTCTCTATGATCACGAATGTATTGATCTGGAATAAACATTAAACCGTAGAAAAGACCGGCTAAAGCTGCTAGAGTACAACCGACTATTTTTTGTACTCGATCACTTAATCGATTTAAAAATGGAAAATCCACGTCACCATTTTCGATGATTTCCATTTCCATATTTCCGCCTTTGGCTATTTCAATGTCAGATGTATCATCGAATTGAATTGTATAGGGAATTTCTTGAGATGAGCCTGTCGATGATTTAATAAAAAGAAAGAAAATTGCGCTCAATGCCGCTAAGAATACTGAAGTATAATTCATAGCTAATTTAGCATCTGTACTGGGAACTTGTGGATGAATATCAAAAATACCAAACCGACCACCAGCCCAGCCCATGAGTAAACTTGTCGTTTGCCAAATTAGTAGACCAACAGCAAGACCACAAGTTTTAATACAGAAAACTGTGACTAGATTACCTGTTGTCCAGAGAATGCCTAAAAAATCGAATTCGAATTTAGGAAATTGTCTTTTCAAAAGATTACCTCCAACGAGAACAAGGGGATAGAACCGTTGATTGTCTAGAATAAGGTCAAGTATTGAACCAACTAACCAAACAGCAATACAGAAAGCAAATTGAAAAAAGAAACCATCACCAGCAGAAAATTGTTTTACCGGTAATAAATTCGATCCGAAGAAAATCGATGCAATCAAACAACCAACAAAACCAGCCCAAAGTGGCAACGGTTGATCACCGGATGGCTGAGGCGTTGTTGTTGTATTCGGATATTCACTTGTTATAGTAGTATTATCATCGTAAATCGTATTAGTGGATGTTATAACTTCTCCTGTAGTGATATTCTGACAAAGAATTTGCTCTATTAGTAATAAATTAATCAGTAAAATAAGATTTCGTATGTTTATCATTTTTTTTCACCTCTTCAAATAAACGCCTCTTGTTTTACATACGCACGCGTATATATCTATGATAGTGTCAAGGTAAATAAACGCAAATATCGTATTTATGTGAATACCTTTGGAACTCGAATGCGCGCATTTATTTAATCATCAATGGTTTTCATCTCTCGAATTTTAAGATTCTTTATTTTTCTGTCAATTGGTTCTTGTTTTGAATATTTTATTCGTTATGAAATCGAAGATGTTCCTTGTATAATTGTAACGAATGATAGTTCATGGATAAGATGTTTGATTAATCAATCGAATCCATTGGGATTTCATCATACAAAACGAACGAAAAATTTTAATATTGAATTTATTTTTAGTTCAATTGAAAATCTAACTTTGCCATCGAATTTCTTTCGAAATGATGGTATTCTATCGAATTATGAATCGATTCGATTTGATATGACACATGACAATGATTTTAAACAATTGATTATTCAAACAAATACATTTGTGAATCTAGATTTTCGACGAATAGATTTTATCATATCAAAATGTGGTTTACCAATATTGAATATCGAACAAAATAGTTTTTCATTGAATTTACAAAATCGAATATTTATTACATATGAAAATCGAACTCAAATTATTCTCTTACAGGAATTTTTCTCTCAATTATGTTGGATAAATGATAGATCATTTTTTCTTAATGATTATATGATTATTTCAACAAAAATGAAATCACAAAAAAAACAACAATTATCTTTGTTCATCAATGGACTTATTTTCAGTACGATAACGAGTTTAACTATAACACTTATGTGTTTACTTCGAAGACGTGAATGAGATATATATATATATATTTAATAAATAGAATTAGGTTAGACTAACAGTATGATCATTCAATTTCGTACGTAGTGTTCCAATTGCAGTCGACCGAAAATCTGGATTGAAATTGTAGGCATTATATGATGTCGAACAAGTTTGAGGTAACGACGGATAAGTATAAGGTATGCTCATAAAATTCGGGAGAACATTCGACATCATTAAGAGATCAGTTGATTGATTTGTTGTTGTTGTTGATGATGCTGCAGCTGCTGCTGCTGTTGTTGATGATGATGATGGTGCTGAGCACCAATTATTACCAGTTGTAAACTGAAATCAATTGAAAACAAAAATGAAGAAAACAAATATGACCTCGACGTACCGGCGTATATTGAGGAAAAAATGGAATCTCATAGGGATTTGCTAGAGTACGTAGATGTGATGTATGAATATATCGTTCGCGTTTACGCCATTTAGCACGACGATTTTGAAACCAAACCTAATTGAATAATATTTTTCTTTGAATATTTAACGATGATCACTTACCTGTACACGTGCTTCCGTCAGACTACATCGAAGTGCTAATTGTTCTCGAATGTACACATCGGGATAATGTGTTTTTTGAAAGACTCGTTCCATTTCATCTAATTGTTGTGTTGTAAATGTTGTTCGATTTCGACGTTTTTTTCTTTTAATTTCATTTTCATTTGATATCGAATCATCATTACTATTCTCATCATTGAGAAATATTTTACCATTCATTTGCTGGTTTATATCCGTTATAAAAAGAAGTAACAGATTATTGTTAAGCACAAGAGAGAATAAAATGATTAATGATATATTTTCTCTCTTTATCAAGCATATTTACTGATTCTTAGAATTTACACTATCATTTAAAGCCGTAAGCTCATTCGAATATCAACAGCTCGTTTATTATTATATATAGTCGTTCTTATTCTCTCTTTTTTTTTGTCTATCTTTGATAATATGTCTTCATCGATCAACACAAAATGCGGCAAAATAACAAACAAAAACAATAAGTTGCAGATGTTCTATATACTTTTATTTATTTAATAATAAACTATTATCTATTTGGTTATTTAACACTCTCCTGTGATGAAATCATTGTTGTTACTGAACCCGATTGAATCAATGTACTTTCATCATCCATTCGAGTCGAGATTTGAGATGATGAACCTTGACTGCAATCGTCCGATGGATTATGAATAAATGTTGTTAATTTTCGATTTTTCGACCACTAGAAGATAAAAAAAAATACGTCTTAATCAAATCCATTTCGGATTAATTGATAAGAAAAATAAACAAAAAAAGAAAAGAATTTTCTTCTTACCACAGCAATAAGATTTCGTCGTCCATCAACAGTTAATTTAGCTGGTATATCTTTTAATGTATATGACAGAAGTAGATTACTTGGATTAGCACGAAAATCATTGATTTGAGAATCATTCGATGATTTCATATTAATAATCATTAGATGTGATTGATGATTTGGATTGAATAGATTTGTTTCTGTTGATGTTCCGTTATTTGTCTCCATAATATTCGTACAGACAAGAGCTAATTTATCATCATCATATAATTTAAAATTTGCTATTGTACGATGAGATGTTAGAAGATATTGAAGATCAATAAAACGAACGAAACATTGTTTATTCGCTGATGTATAAGTAATTAAATGAAATTGTAATGGATGATGTTGAAGAAGATAGTTGATTTGATTTTGACTTCGACGATGATCGAATTCGATTGTTGGACAAATTTGAGAATCAATTGGACTAAATGAGAAGAGAAACAAAAATGTGAGAACGTGTTTCGTGATGAATTTGTTTAGGTTTTACATTGAAGCAAGTAAAGGTAATGATTTTTCATTCTGTAGTAATGCGGAATTTTGTGTTCGAACTTCGAATGCTTTACTAATCGATTGTTTGAGATCTTGATAGGCACCGATAAGTGATCGATGAGGTTTCGGAGAGAAATAATTGCCTTCAGGTTTATTCGTATGTTCAAATAGCTTTCGATAGGCTGAATCACGAACGAGAGTTTCAGGAAGATTTTCTGATTTTAAATACTATTGAACAAGAAAATCAAAGCGAATATGTTTCTCAAAATAATCGATTTACCATAGCAAATATGTCAACGACAGGTTCATCCGATGAACAATAAGCATCGAGAAATTCAATTAAATGATCCCAATCAGCTTCTGTGCACTAAAACACCGAAAAATAAAAGTCAATCTCTTGTTTCTTCTTCGATTCATACTTCAATCTGTTCATCATGATGTGTATTTGTATTGTGTCTCGATGTGTGCAATTGATGTGCAACTAGATAAACAATATTCGAAATGAAAATTTAATTTGAGGAAAAACTTTCTACTACCGAAACCAAGCCATCGTAAGAAGAATGTGTAAATATCTGACATTTCATGTATAAAACTAAACAAATCCATAGAAATCATTTGACATTCTCTCGAAATCGGAAGATAGTCTACTCATTATATTCATTGATTTTCAAAAGTAAACTTCCAGCATTCGATAGACACGCTAAAATGTTCTCCATAGGATATTCGATTCAACTCGAATAAATATCCTACTTTCGAGTATATTCGGATCAAATTCAATTTGATTGAATTTGCCATACCATTGCTGTAAACCTTTGATTTCAACCAAATAACCGAATATATGTTCGATTGTTCTTGAATTTCGAGAAAAAACAAACAAACTATTTCGATTGAATCAATTCACACTATACCTGCCAAACATGACAATTAATTCTTTGGATTTTGCTCGTGTTTCTTCGAAAGTCAGTACTAATTTTTTTGCATAACCATAATCGAACGTATTTCCAAAGAAATTCTGTTGCATATATTCCGAACAATTGCCTGTGGCCAAAAGTGACATCAGTTCGCATTGAAATGTCCAATGTTTCATTTGTTGTTCGGAACGGATTTTTTCACAGAAATGATTCAAACGATTTTGAAATTCCGAAAAACATTTACTGGTTAAATCTGCTAGTTGAGTAAAAATCTTATCATTGAATAAAATCAAACTTTTCAATCGGCAAAGTGAACGTATCAATTGAAAATAATCATTATGATAATCGGACAGATAGGATGTACATTCGAATAGAGAATAATTAATTGATGTATCACAACGTGTAAGAAAGCAGAGTGCATCGAGAGACGATGACATTGTCACCGAGAGAAAGACTTGATCCAATGGGAGAGATGAACGATTGATGAGAAGCAATGGCCAAAGACCAAATGCACGAAGAAGAATATCATTCGAACCGAAAAGAATTAAAATATTGAGTTTGGTTTGTTTATCTAGAGCGAAGAGATCATCAGGCGGATCGATAACGTATTTTCTCGTTCGATTAATCGATGGTAAATCGACAAGAACAGGAAGATAGTTGTCAATCGAACTTGATTCGATTTGATAATCATCTTGTTGTTGACTGACAGTACGTTCAATCCAATTACATGCACGAATTTCAAATGAAATATTTTCAGTAATCAATGTATGACCATCTTGAACAGATACTAAGACAAGTGAACGATTGGAAAATGTCACCGCAAGAACTGAAATTTAATAATAATAATCAACGATATTTCTTAACTATCGATTCGAATACCTTGACCATCGGGTCGCCAAGCTAAACTAATTGGTTTCTTTCGTTGATTACGTGTGCCTAATGCCCAAACTTTTCGAATGTAAGCTTGATATGCAATAACCTAAAGAAGAAGAGAGATTTTAACGAAATTGAAACATCGAGACTTTACATCGCCATTTGCCGAACAAATGACAATAATATCATGTTCAGGATTGAATGCAAATAATAAAACTTCACTATGAAAATTTTTCTCTTCAGCTAAACGAAAATTTAAATTTTCCATTTCTTGTTTTTTGCCGGAATGAAAATGAATGTGATGATTTATTTTCTCGAATGGATAAAATCCGAACAAAAGATATGACATACCAATGTAGATGTCGCAGATCAACGATCATCGATCGATATTCATTTTTCATCTTCTTTTCTTATCTTTTTCGTTGTTTTTATTTATCCAGGGATATGAAAGTAATTTATTGGTTCTACGAATGAAACGAAATTATCTGGAATCTATCTATATTTCGTTTGTTCGATAGAAAACGAGAGAAATATTTACGAACGTAATTTACGAAACGAATTTCATCTGTAATAGTAGAAGTACATTCGTCTGTATCGTCTCGTCTCTTTTCTTTCTATCTCTCTAATTTTTGTTTTTTTCTTAATCGAAAACATGGATACAGTTCTTGGGCGTGGTTATTCAATTAATGATGAATCTGTTCTCACAGATTTTTATTCGCCACCATCAAGTATTGTCGATGATGATGAAGAAATATTCTATCCCGACGACGAAGAAGAAGAAGAAGCAGAAGTCGAAGTCGATGAAATCGAACAAGAAATTATCGAAGAAAATCTGCAGTCAATACCCGAGATTGAACAATCAACAGAAATGAAACACACGAAACTAATGTCTATCGAAACAACAACACCGCCAACAACTCCTCTACCTCAACGACGTCTATTCGAACCTTTAAATCCAACAATAATCGATTTTCAAAATCTTCAAATCAATTCCAATTGGCCGCCGCCGTCGACAACAACAACAACTAATTTACTTACGCCAACAAGTATCGATCGATTTCTCATCGAACAAAATCGTTTGCCATCGATCACTCGAGAACGTTCTTCTTTTCCCGAAGAAACAAGTCGATTGTTGTCCTACATGAATCCAATCGATGAAACATCACTATATTCGCGACAAGTGAATACCAATTGTGATCCATGGTTTCTTTCGACAATTCTTCGACAAAATTCAACAACAACAACAACGACAACGAATATTTCATTGAGTACAACAGCACAACAGATTCTCAATGGAAATAATCGTCCATTACGTTCGGAAAAAATCGATATTGAAGTTATTAAACATTTAATTCGAGAAGCGAACTGGAAACGACAATGTGGAATGAAAAAAGAAATCTGTGTTTTCTGTCGAAATAATGGCGAAAATGAACTGATCTATTCAAGTCATTCGTTAAAAGATCCATTGGGCAATGTCACTTGTCCAATTCTACGTGCGTATCAATGTCCGATTTGTGGTGCAACCGGTTCTCAAGCTCATACAATTAAATATTGTCAAGCGACTGGTGACGATCAACAACGACATGTTCCAACGCCCTATGAAAAAATGCTCGGCATGCAAACATTCGTTGGTTTCGATGATAACAATTATACATCATCGATGCCATCGTATCTTGCTCAATTCAATAGTCCTTCATCGCTCTATACAAACGGTTGGTCGGATAGTTATCTTTAAAACGAAATAACACGAACACAATATTTTTCCGTTCTATTTTCTTTCTTTCTTTTTTCTTGCAATACTGATTAACAAATAGTACCAAAAAACAAAAGATATTAGTGAATTTTTTTTTCTTCAGCGTTTGTTTTAGTAGTTTAACTGATTAATAACTAGTTAGTATTTTTTTTGTCACTGTGCACGCACGAAATCTGAACATCAATCGTGTTTCTTTTTCTGTTCATTGTTATTTTTTGTTAGGAGATGATGAAAAGACGTGTTGTTTTCTCTTTCTTTTTTGATACTGACGAACCCGGTTTTTTTTAAGTATTAAAAAATAAAAATCTAGTAGAAAATCAAAGTTAAATAACATCTCGACTAATGAATTATGATTACATCGAACTCCCAATTCACAGAAGCGATTTAGGCCAATGTTTATTTAACATTTGGTTTTTGCTTAAGAAGTTAATTTAGTTCGAATACACATCTCTCGAGAGAATCGATTAATTATGTGAAAAGTTTTCGACACACAAAAAAAGGAGAGAGAGAGCAACTAATAGAACACCTGTTTGATGTTCATCAGACATTGTAGAGTTTATTCTTATCAATCATCAGCAAAAGAAACAGAGAGAGAGAGAGAGGGAAGGCGAAAGAAAAAAAAGAGATATTTGTGTTAATTGCTATTCGATCCTCTCATCAGACAAAATTTCAATCAACCAACCAGATAGAAGTCAATGGATACGACCGCGAACAAGCAGAAGAAGCAAAAACGCGCATCTACTATTGTATCATTACAAGAAACATTAATAGACATTTAGTTTTGATGAAACGATGACTGATTTTTCCAGTTATCAACAATCCTATTGTGATAATTCATCGAATGTACCTATGTCACTTACATCCTATACTTCATATATTCCTTCAACAAATCCATTATCACAATATGATGAACCGTATTCACATTATCCGCCGGGCTATTCTTGTCAATCCTATGAATTTGATTCATCGACATATCTACCGAATTATTCAACTCTTCAGCCTGTTTCAAATTCATCGATTGATTATTCTCAGTATTATGCATCGATGCCTCATCAAACAACGTATTCGCCACCGAGTTCACGTTCATCATCTAGTCATTCATCGGACGAACAGAATACACAAACTGAACAGCAAACTCATACGAATTCATGCGATGGAACACGTCGATGTCTTCTATGGGCGTGTAAAGTTTGTAAACGAAAAACAGTTACAGTCGATCGACGAAAAGCAGCAACGATGAGAGAACGACGACGTTTGAAAAAAGTCAATGAAGCTTTTGATATTTTAAAAAAACGAACTTGTCCAAATCCGAGTCAACGTTTGCCAAAAGTTGAAATCTTAAAAAATGCTATTGAATATATCGAAAATCTCGAAGATCTCATTCGAACGTCAGGTCTCAGTATGAAAACATTCAAAAATGAAACGGACGAACAACAACAAAAAGCGAATTTAAACGAAGTAAATTTCACAAAACATTATTTCATCGTTGTGTTTCTTTTTTCGTCTTCTAGTTCATCAAAGCTCGTTCTTCATCAACAATGACTTACACTCCTAATGATCGTAAGTGATTCTCATTTGTGCTAAATAGCATGACGAATTTTTCTTGATGTTTTACTACCATCTGTTCTATCTTGATATTAAGGCATGAGATACAGTCATTATCAACATCTATCTAAACAATTGTTATTCGTCAATCATAAATCGTTCTCTTTCGTTTTAGATTATTCCGAAATGATCATAACTCATCCAACAACAGCAACAGCAGCAGCAACATCATCAAGTCTCGATTGTTTATCAATGATTGTCGAAAGTATCGATCCAACAAAACTACTCAATTCATCGAGTAGTGCAATCTAATACGATGTTTATTTGTTTGTTTCATTTTTTTTCATTTCATATTTCACATTATTTAATCATCAATAAATATTCGAATTGAAAATTCTAGTTAATAAATGATTCATAGATGTATCATTTATTTGAATATTAAATCATTGGTTCAGAGTCTAGAGACGTTATTTGAGCGCTACTCAATGAAGAATTCATATTGTCATATGATCATCGAGAAAATTTCTTTTTTTCCTCGTTCTATTTGATTCGTCCTTGTTTGTTTATGACTCAAGATAGTCGTGTGTTCTCGTTTTTCTCCTCATTTCCATTCCAGTCGACGGAAAAACAAACAAACAAAACAAACACATCATGGGTATTAGCATTGGTTATGGTAATCAACGTGACATATTTTTTTCGTTTAAAGTTAAATTTACTCGTGAAATTCCCAATGATTTTTATATCAGTGGCGATCAAGTCGAAGGAATAATTGAATTAACAACAAATGAAATACGCGCATTAGATCTCACATATGGTACACTACGTGTTGACCTCATTGGTGAATTACAAGATTTTAAAAAAAATATCCATCAACCATATACAGATGGAGTGGAAATATTTTTTCGACGACAAACGAAATTAATTCCAATATCGAAAACGATTCACGGGAAAACATCTCTTCGAATCTATCGTTGGACATTTCATGGTTCACTTGATTCATTTCTTCCGTCGTCATTACCACCCAAAGATGAACTTGATCCATGTATTTGTTATTATGCTTATGCATATTTCGGTCAAAATCGTTATCTAACACAAAAATGTTCGTTTCTAGTTTTTACTCGAACACCAATGCCAAGTTCAATGTCAAATCCAATTTTTCAATCGTCGATTGAATATAGATCAGTTATATTACATTGTAAATTATTAAATCAACGTGGATTAATTGTACCTGGCGGGAAAATATCATTGCAAATTGAACTTATTAATCCATTAGGACATATAATAAAAAAAATGCGAGTTAAATTTCAACAATATCGTCATATATTATACGAAGAAACCGAATTAAATGTTTTCTCATTTGGTATACCTGATTTTGAATTAAAAACATTTAATGAAATATATCATAAATCAATCTATGAAGTCATAATTCCATTAGAAAAATGTCGACTTATGGCACCGACGTCACGTTTTAAAAATGTTCGATATGAACTTCAAATTGAATTTCATTTATTACAAAAGATTGCTCTCATTAAATTCCCAGCCATTTGTTCAACTGATCATCAACCAGTATTAAATATTCCCGAAGAATTTCAAACGATATCATCAGTCAAACAATATCGATTGCAATATGAACAAGATAGACCACCGCCAAGTTATCGTGATGCTATTGCAAGTGCAGTTTTGCCTCAATACCATGACCTATTTCCTTAAAAATAATAACTTTTACCTTTGTTTTTTTTTCTCGTGCAGATTAAACTTATGTTTATTATTTACATAATTTTTATCTTTGATGACTAAGAATAGAATGAAGAGAAAAGAGATAAGAAGTCGTTTATCAGTCTATTTCGTTTTTTGTTTGACTTCAAATGAGTTTGTTTCAAACTATTGTTTTATTAATATCACAAATAGTATTGCTAACACGAGGTGATCTTCCGGCATGTCCTGTATCATGGAGATTACCATGTCCACCCCCACCATGGTCGGCTACGTATAAAATGCAACTATCAACACAACACTATTTCGGTTCGAGTCCGAATTTTTACGATAATGCAACCACAAATTTTGCTGCATTACATGGTGTTATCGGTATAGATTGGGCAAATTCTTATAATATTTCAATGCATCGAGAAGATACATTAGCTGAACAAGCAGCTATCATTAAGAGAATTAATCCTGAAACTCGTGTCTTTGTTTATCGTCAATCTGAACTTGCATTGAATGTTTTTGATAATGGTGCTAAAGTTATGTATGATCCAACAAAATCACACTGGTTTGTTTTGTTTCCTAATGGTACGATTTACAATGATTCAAGAATATTCGATAATTATCGTTTGGATCAGTTCTGTTGGGATCATCGAAATCCTGATGTACAAGATTATTTTGTTAATACTTATATTGCAAGTGCATTTAATCAATCATCTATTGACGGAATTTTCTACGATGATGATGAAGGTATCTGGCAAGAACGACATCATTATCCCAGTTATCCTGAATCATATCGTCAAGCTGTCACTGCTGCTCAGCATGTAGCGTTAAAACGAGCTTGGGAACTTGGTCTCAAATTTAATAAACATGCTTGGCAAGCATGGTTAACACCAACGGTTCCAACAAGCAGTGATAAACCGAATGTATGTGCTGAGAAAATGAGAACAGCGATATCAATGAAAAACGTGCCAGTTACATTTCCTGCGATGTATAATCATGCATGTGAACAACCATGGCAAGAATGTAAAGATATCAAACAACAATTAGCTGCTTTTCTTATTGCTCGTGGTGATTATTGGCTTTTCTATACACCGACAACATGGTGGAAAGAAGGATTCGAAACTGATTATGGTGTTCCTTTAGAAGATGCAACTGAACTTTTTCCAAATTTTTTCATTCGTAAATGGAGTAATTGTAGTGTTTATTTAGATTGTAATAATTTTGCATCCGATATTGTTTGTGGATCTTTTTCGATTTCAAGTGATCGTTATAATGTTGAATAAAGAGAGATTTTCTTCTTATGATACATCAATACTGATAATGATAACGGCAAACTATTATCTTTTATTTATTTTTCAAACGAGTTTATTGTTTTTTATGATTCATATAATTCTGAAGTATTTAAAGCAGTAGCTTTATATCCACCAGTGACTAATACTTTTCCATTTGTTAGTACAGATTCTGTGTGAGTGTATCGTTCATAACTCATATTTGCAGTCACTGTCCATTGGTTCGTTGAAGGATCATAGACTTCAGCAGTATTGAAATAAGAAAGACTATTCTGTCCTCCAGCAAGTAATATTCTACCATTGTTTAATATAGATGCTGTATGCCAACACCGACCTTGATTCATATTATTGGCGATTGTCCAAAATCCTGTTGATCGATCATATAATTCAGCGCTATTTAAATAGCCACTACCTCTTCCACCGGTAATCAACACTTTTCCGTTGGATAGTAAGGATGCAGTATGATAATATCGACGATAGTTCGTATCACTACTAATTGTCCATTGGTCTGTTGTTGGATCATATAATTCAGTATTATTTAAATAAACACCGCCATTACTATATCCACCGATAGCCAATACGGTTCCATCGTTGAATATGGATGCTGCGTGTTGATAACGAGCATAAGGCATACTACTCGTGCTTGTCCATTGGCCTGTTGTCGGATCATATAATTCAGTCGTATTTGAAGACACACTTGAGTGAAATCCACCTGATACGAATACTTTCCCATTTTTCAACAGAGTAGCTGTGTGATAATATCGACCGATAGTCATATTACCAGTACTAGTCCACATGTCCGTTAATGGATTATACAACTCAGCTTTATTTAGAGCACTGCCACTGGTCCCACCTGCAATCAAAACGTTGCCATTGGTGAGTAGAGTCGCCGTATGACAATATCGACTAGTAGTCATATTGCGTGCATCGGTCCACATTTCGGTAATTGGATCATATATTTCGGCACTCTTTAAATAAGTATTGCCATTAGCACCATATCCGCCGGCAACTAAAACTTTCCCATTCGTTAACACTGTTGCCGTATGAGAATATCGAGCATATTTCATACTACCAGTAATCGTCCATCCTGATATGACAAATAAGTTTTACGTAATTATAGATTCAGAAAAACATATTGTTACTTGGAGGGAGTGTTGTTGTTATTGTCAAATCTAAATTCAGTGCAAAAAAGAAATCCTCAAAGTTTCAGTAAAAATTTCAGAATACATTAACTCACCAGCGGGTTTCGGTTGCATAAAAAAAATAATTAAAAATATGGTTATTCCTATCATAATAATAAAAAGTATGCTCGATAAAGTTACGAAAACCTTTCGTTTTGTACATCTATGAATTATATAGGCATAGCTTTTCAACGGTACATACATAAAAAATGTCACTGACTTATTCTTTTTTCGTTCGGTTTTGTTTATATAATCCGTAGGATTCGCCCATGTATCGTTTATCTGCAGCATTTTATAGAAAGTTATAAATACGGAAGAAAGTAATCTTTACTTTTGGATAAATTTTATTATTATTATTGTTTGATGAGTATAATGTATTTTTCGATGAGCAGAATGAATTGTTAGTGGACGTTGTTTTCGTTGATTGACTTGCTTGAACCTGAATCAGAGAAAAAGAAATTTGTCTTTCAAAACTACATGGTAGTTTACTCTGGAACCATTCGAGGATTTGGGTTTAATGGTAATATGAATATGAATCTTTTTTTTCTTCAATTGAAAAGAGTACTAGGAAAGATGAAATTTTAATGAGAAATACTTACGCGATGTTTAACCATTATACGTAGTATTACAATAATATAAAAGTAAGAAATATACCAATGAATATATGAATATGTATAGTTTTTCCTCTGTTGCTGGCTGTGAATATTAAAATGCACGAATGAATTGCCCAGATGTTTGTTGTTCGACATCAAGAAATGCACGTATAGGTAAATTTCAATGGTTTCCTTTACTTTATGATCATAGATTTTAATTATAGGCTGATGTTGTTTTATTTTTTCAAAAAAGATTATGAGAAAATTAGTAAATAAAAAAAACACTATATGAGTCAATCTAAGTGAAGTGTGATTGCATTTTTTAAAAGTCATATAATTATTCCAAAAGCTATAATACGTTTTATTTCGTTTGTTCAAAGTGATAGTATATATGTTTAACCGTTCATTTTCAAACAATCGTGATTTTGATCGTGATCGAAAAAATTTCAATCACGCAGACCACTACTTGAGAGGCTCGATTCACGAGAGCAACTTGTGGCTTTAGAATGTCGCCTAACTTGCCCATCTCTGTTGACAACAAAAGAAAATTTCTACATTAATTAGAGATATTTATTGTTTTTTTAATATGTTAATAAGCAGTAATCCAACAAGATTTTTAGTTTATATATGATTATTTGTTGTTGATACTATAAAAATCTTCTTTATCATCTTGTTCAGTGGTTATGAAATCTCGCATTTCATTAGCGGTAATACATAGAATAAGTATTAGTTCAGTTTCTTTATCGTCAATTTCTTCAGCAATATCAACGTTGAATACGTATGCATCAACTGGCATTGTATAAACTTGTGCAACAAGACGTTTCTTTGTTTGATCGATGCTTATAATTTGAAAATTAAATCGATTCATATCGAATTGTGGCATGAAATAAATAGTACTATTCGAATGAGGATTCCGTGGATCTTTAGCTATTGTTATGTCTATAGGATGAGTACGATCAAAATCTAAATTGTGAATAACACCAACACGTTGATTATCCACCTCGATAGTAGCACACATGTGTGCTAGTTTTCGCACTCTTCTACTCATTTCACAACTTCGTCTAAATGTGTAATGTGAGTGAGTGCCATTGTGTAACAGACGAAATCGATCCCAACTACGTGGAATATTTCTATCTAAGACATAAAAACGTTTGTTGGATAGTTCTGTTATATTGACTGCTGATCGACTATCCGTACCATGAGTCATCTAATGTAAATGAACAAACAAACAAAACAATGACTACATATATGTATTTATTTTAAAAGAGAAGAGAAGAAAATAAAATCACACGTGTTTAATTTTCACAAAATATGTGTTCTCAAAGAACTGATTTGAGTTTTAAGTAAAATCCATTTTCTTTTCGTTTCAGCATAACATTCTTTTTTATATTTGTCTGATGTGAGAACAAATACGAAAAATATTAATAGAGGTGGTGCAAATGAAATAAAATACGCAGCTAAATAGATTGGATATTGTCTTGATGATGTCATACAATTTGGTAGAAACGAAATAATTAAACGTGGTAAAGTTAAAATAACTAAACTGACTGAACTAATTAATAAATGTTTATGATGAGAAAATTGTATTTTTAATTGATTCAATATATTTTCTTGATTTTCTCTGATCGAACGTTGACGTGCTGTTAAAATAATGATTCCCATAGCTGAAAGAACATTAATCGAAAAAGGTACAATAAAATGAAATATATTTATCGTTGATCTATATATTTCCATATTGGATGAATAACGTGCTAGACACCAAATTCGTTTTTCTTCAGTATCATCTAATAGATGACGATGAATAGGATCATGAATAAACGAAAGACTCGTCAATAGAACAATTGCAATAATGACTAACTTGACAGTATGTTTACTTTTCGTTTTGTTAAATTTTATACCTAGAAAAGCAACTAAAAATCGTTCACTAGCTACAGCTGCATATAACCAATCAATTATAGTTAAACAAACTCGAAGGAGGTAATCCATCGTAATACAATTGAATAGAAGAAATGATCTCGATGCAATTAGATTCATTTGAGTAAGAATAAGAAAAGCAACTTTGAAATTTAGAATTAATATTGTTATGATAGACAGAATTGATGATACAAAAAGATAAATTGCACAACCAATTTCTTGACATGTTTTTAATTGAAAAGTCCAAATCGAAAGGGTACCACCGATAGTAACAATAACTAACATAGATATTGTCATACTAACACTCACATGAATCGATATTGGCTGTTGATTGAATGGAATATCCGGATGAATTTGATAGGCAATAATTGAATCAAGTGTAAAATCAAAATGTTCAGTATGAAATTGACATTTAGTACCATAGTAACATTTTTGACAAACACACATTCGCATTGTTGGACAATGTCGATGATCTTGATAGCATTTACCATTATTTTGACAGTATTTTTCACCGTGACAATCATAAATCATATTAAAATCAAATTGAAAACAATTGGCATGTCGTTCTTCTGTACATAAGCACATGAATACGAGTTCATCATGAAAACACACAAGATTCGAATGATTTCTACATAAACTGTGATAATATTTAGCACGATGTAGAATTGTATATTGAAGAATTTCTTCATTGAAAAGTTCTCGTGTGTGTAAGCAGTATCTTGACGGTGAAATTTCAAGTGAATAATTAGCTGATGATGTATAATTATGTTGAAGAAGAATAAGATAGAATTTATCGGATATTTGAGCATAAATCAAATGAAATGGAAATGGCATGCTGAGTTGTATGTCATTTTGATTGTATGGAATTTTTTTGAAAATTGTTGTTCGTGGTAATTGAATAAGTTTCTTTGCTAGATAACTTGTATCGACATAAATATAATGAAGAAGAAGATATTCAGGTATTTCAATATTAGAAAATGAAATTAATAGTGAAACTTGTCTTTCTTGACAAAATCTACCCGAATATCCTTGTGGACAAACACAAATAAAAGATTTCAATGATTCTCGAGTGCTGTATGGAACACAAATACCTCCATTATGACATGTTTCATTTTGACAGATCGATTTAATTAAACATCGAGGTCCTATTCTATTCAATGGACATACACAAATCGATCGATTATTTGCCGAATCAATATAAATCGAATCTGATGAACAATCATTGGATTTCTTTTCGATGGATAATGTTGAATGATTGTATTGTGTTGGAATAGTTAGAACTGTGCTAACACGATTGACAGGTAGAAAAATAAATGGTATAGCTAATGTCCAATTGGCAAGAAAGGTTAAATTTGTTTTATTGAAGGCATCAATTTGAATTGTGTAATTCTTTGTTAAATCTTTAGGTTGTTTTTGATAGAGTAAATGAAGATTAAATTTAGTATTGCAATCTAATGTTGGAATAAATATCAGTTGATCATATGAATGAATGAGGCCAGTATGATCGATCAAACGAATAACAATAGCAAAAATATCAAGTCTATGAGC
>Ga0209930_1002778_pt1 | contig 19417 bp, 18 predicted proteins | sample ThiBiot_500_biof_2_FD_183948 | JGI IMG/M metagenome (GOLD analysis project Ga0209930, IMG submission 183948) | Wastewater bioreactor microbial communities from Cape Town, South Africa - Thiocy_cont_500_biof (SPAdes) | ecosystem: Engineered > Bioreactor > Thiocyanate-remediating >... | reverse complement strand
CTGGGCCAATCAGGACGAATGGCAGGAAGCGATCACCAAACTTACACAGCAGGGGAAAGTACAGGCCTGGGGTGTTTCGGTCAATCGTTGGGAGCCCGACAACTGCCTCAATACACTTCGTACCGGGCTGATTGATGCCGTTCAGGTAATCTACAATATTTTCGATCAAAACCCTGAAGACAATCTCTTCCCGCTTTGCCGCGAACTGAACATTGGTGTTATTGCCCGTGTGCCGTTTGACGAAGGTACGCTGACCGGCACCTTTACGAAAGAAACGACGTTTCCGGCCAACGATTGGCGTTCCACCTATTTCGTCCCCGAAAACCTCAACAGCAGTGTCGATCATGCCGATGCCCTCAAGCCGCTCATTCCGTCGGGAATGACTATGCCCGAAATGGCGCTACGGTTCATCCTGAGCAATCCCGACGTACATACCACCATTCCCGGCATGCGGCAGATTCGGAATGTAGAAGCCAATAGTGCAGCCAGCGATGGGTCTGGTCTATTACCCGAACTGTTGCACGAACTGAAAGGCCATCGCTGGGACCGCACTCCTACCGAGTGGAGCCAATAGGCAAACAGATGTAGTATGGAGGTATGATATAGGATGTATCAGGCAGATTGTCGGGAAGCCTATATCATACATTATACACCTTACATCCTACATCTGTTTTGCGCTTACATTTGTTCATGAAAATTTTACTGGTTGAAGACGAGCCTGCGTTGCTCCGATCGGTACAGCATTACCTTGAGTCGGAAGGCTATACCGTTACAACAGCCTTAACCTACCGCCAGGCTGCCGCCAAAGCGAATGATTATGACTACGATTGCGTATTGATCGACCTAATGCTACCCGATGGCAATGGGCTTGATCTGGTTCGCGAACTCAAACAGCGCCAGTCGGCAGCGGGTATTATTGTGCTAACCGCTAAGGATGCGCTGGCTGACAAACTGACCGGCCTCGATGCTGGAGCTGACGATTACCTAACCAAGCCGTTTCACCTTCCCGAACTCAATGCCCGATTACGGTCGGTACTTCGTCGACGATTGTTTGGTGGACAGGCTTGCGTACGGGCAGGGGATCTTACCCTTTGGCCCGAACAACAACGGGTGGGCATTCAGGGCGCTGATGTTAAACTTACCAGCAAAGAATACGAACTGCTTTTGTTCTTTGTTACCAATACCGACCGTATTCTCTCGAAATCAGCAATTGCCGAACACATCTGGGGTGATGCCATGGATGCTGCTGACTCCCATGAGTTTCTGTACACGCACGTTAAGAATTTACGCCGGAAACTGATAGCCGCCGGTTGCCCCGATTACGTTCAGACGCGCTACGGGGCTGGTTATGTTTTCTCGACACGCCCACTATGAGCCTGCTTGGTCAAACTGCCCGCTACCTGTTGCTTTCTGCCTTTGTCGTAGCCCTGATCGGCTCGGTTGGCTTTTACATCCTGATCCACCGAACCATCCAACGAGAGGTCGACGAAATTCTGATGAACCAGGTAGAGCAGGTAAGGCATCAACTCCGGGGACTGGCACCGAATGCCTTTTTACGGGCCGACTGGGACGACAATCCTCATATCGAACGCATTTCTTCCGCAAAACCCACTGGCCCGGTCTTTTCAGATCTTACACTTCCAAACCCGCTGGATTCTGCCGAGTTTTCGCCAGTCCGGCAGGTAAAAACGATCGTCACGGAGCATGGGGAAACCTATCAGATAACAGTCCGTCAGGCGTATTACGAATTCAACGAATTGGCCCGAATCATATCGGTGGGGGTGATCTGGAGTTTTTTACTGCTTATGGGCTTTTCAGTACTGATTGGCCTGGGGTTGTCGCGTCGGTTATGGCGCCCTTTTTACACCACTATCCAACAGCTTGGGCAGTTTCAACTGGAGCAAGCTACCAATCCATTATTTCCAGACAGCCGGATTCGGGAATTTGATCTACTGAGCCAATCGCTACAGACGCTGACACAAAACGTACGGAAGCAGTTTTTTCTACAGAAGCAATTCACCGAAAACGCATCGCATGAGTTACAAACTCCTTTGGCCATTGCCCTGACCGAACTGGATACGCTGATGCAATCCGACAATCTGCGCGAGGCCGATCACCTGCATTTACAGCGGGCTACCGATGCGCTCAGTCGATTAAGTCAGTTAAATCGATCACTACTGCTACTTACGCAAGTCGAAAACGACCAGTATTCAGCCATCGAACCACTAAATATTAGCCAATTGACAAACCAATACACCGACGAGTATGCGCCTTTTTTTGAACACAAGGGTATGACCGTCGAGCGAGCCATACGCCCCGATGTTGAACTACCCATGAACCCGCAGTTAGCAGGTGTTTTACTAAATAATCTCTTTAAAAATGCCGTTCGGCATGGCGCTCCTAACGGCCAGGTTCGCGTTGAACTAACCGATCATACATTACGTATCCAGAACACAGGCGAGCCCCTCCCTTTTGCAGATAGCCTGATTTTCAACCGATTCGTCAAAAATCCAGCTCGTCCCGACTCAACAGGCTTAGGTCTTGCTCTGGTCAAACAAATCTGTGATCGTTACAAGTTGGAGCTTCACTATGCCTACGACGCGTCAACCACTTTTCATGGTTTCCAGATCAAATGGAAGCCAAACTAATGCACGACAAATCAGACTTTTAACCAATTCTTAAAGTACTTTGATATAAATAATCATACATCTATTGGAATTTACTAACCAGATTGTCCGATTTTTGCTTCTGATGCAACGTTAACTGCTTAAATAGTCTAGTCTCTGACAGAATACTTATACACGAAGTTTACCAAAAGGGCTATTTTTTCATTTCGTACCACCGTCACTTATTCCTCTTTATGCATATCAATCAATACGGTATTTCTCCTGCTATCGTCAGTGAGCATTTTGATGATGAAGTCATTATCGTCAATATGAGTCGCGGCAATTACTACAGCCTTCGGGGGTCGGCTGCCCTTGTTTGGCAAGGGGTTGAAGCAGGAGCATCTCAGGACGTCCTTCTTAGCTACCTGGCAAACGCCTACTCGGTCGATGAAGCGGTTATTGGTGCCTCGCTCAACGCCTTTATTGAACAATTGGTCAACGAAGAATTACTAACGAAAGGCACAAGATCGCAAACGTCGTCTTTGCCAACTCGTACTGTATCCCAATCGTTTACGCCACCAGTGCTGGAGATCTATACCGATATGGCGGACCTCCTGACGCTTGACCCAATCCACGACGTTAGCCCGGTTGAAGGATGGCCTATCAAAAAGTAGATGATTACCAGCCCGCTACGTTAACATCTGAAGAAGCGTATTTTACTCAGTTGATAGCTGATCGCTGCCGATCATTTCAGCCACAATCGTCGGCTCGCTCGTTCGGCTTCGGTGCCCTGAACTTGCAGGTGATTTTTATTGGGGAAAGCAATCAGGATTTTTTCACAAAAGCGATTAGCCATCGGGAAGGCCTCTCTCAACCGGATGGATTAACCATTTACGTTGTCAATCATAAAACCTCCGGCATCATGCTTCCTCCCCCCTGCTGGGATTGGCAACAGGCGGATGGGCATGGGGTTATTCATGGACTGGCAGCGGGTTATAGTGGCACCTTTCAGCAGGATACCGGGGTCTTTACGTGGATAGCGCATACCGAGCGACTGGCCCTTGTGTGGGGGACTGATTTTGCCACATTACCGGAATGGGAACGTAGCTTTCCGTTTCGCTATGTACTGCATAAATGGCTTGAAGATCAGGAGCGGTACGTGCTCGTACATGCCGGAGCAGTGGGTACACCAAGCGGTGGGGTACTGCTGACGGGGCGTGGTGGTTCGGGCAAATCGACCAGCACACTTGCCTGCCTACAAAGCAGACTCCAGTATGCCGGTGATGATTTTGTTATGGTTGATCTGGATAAACTCTTTGTTCATAGCCTGTATAATGTTGCCAAACTAGACCCTGAAAACCTGAACCGTTTTCCTGCGCTTCAACCATTGGCCGACGATCAGACCATAGCGCCCGGTCAAAAACTGCAATTCTATCTGCATCAGCATTACCCCAATGTTGTGACGAAAGGCTTTCCATTGAAGGCTATTATGCTCCCACGGTTTACGGGCAGTCAACAGACAACCGTTCGGCCAGCGACACCTGCCGAATCCCTGAAAGCACTGGCTCCCTCTACGCTGGCCCTTCTCCGGGCCGATCAGCGGACTTTCCAGAAAATGACTCGTTTAGTGCATCAGGTTCCTGTTTTCTGGCTGGAAACAGGAACCGACTTAGCGCAGATACCCGACGCTATCTATACAACCTTACAATCATTACCCACCTATGCCAAAGCCTCTTGTTAGCGTAATCATGCCGGTATATAATGCTGAACGCTTTGTGGCCGAAGCCATTAACAGTGTGTTGAATCAAGCCATTGATGCCGTTGAAGTGATTTGCGTCGACGATGGCTCTACCGACCGATCGGCCGAAATAATACAAGCGTTCGATTCAAGAATACGCTATTTTCGACAGGAGAATCAGGGGCCTGCGGCTGCCCGTAATAAAGCGTTCTCATTTGTAAGTGGGCAGTTCGTAACCTTCCTCGACAACGACGATCTGTACCCGGACTATAAACTGGAACGTCAACTCACGCTTTTTGAAGAAGACCCATCACTGGATGTCGTTTTTGGAAAAACCCAGTACGTTTTTCTGGACGGATCGAACCCTGAACGCTTCCACTTTCCCGACCAGACCCAGACCGTCTGGAATATACTGCTCGGAGCCGGTCTGTTTCGGACGAGTGTATTCCAGCGCATTGGCCTGTTCAACGAGGAATTGAAAATTGGCGAAGATCTGGACTGGTATAATCGGGCCAAAGAGGAGGGAGTTCGTATGCGCACCACCGACGATATCATGCTGTATTATCGCCATCACAGCGCCAACTACACCCGTGACCAGGACCTGGTTAAACGTACGCTCCTCAAGGCAATTAAATACTCGCTCGACCGACGCCGAAACGAAACGGGCGTCCAGACCCTACCGCAGTTTTCTGATTTCCGGCAACCCATGAACACCGACAATCTATGAGCCAGTCTATCAGCGTGGTGATTCCTGTGTATAATGCAGCGCCCTATATTACTGAATGTATCGAATCGGTTTTGGCGCAGACTTATCAGCCACAACAGATCATTGTGATCAACGACGGCTCTACAGATCAATCGTTGGATAAACTAATGCCTTACGCACAAAAAGGGCTGATCCAATTGCAAACGCGCGAAAATCGAGGGGTATCCACTACGCTGAATGAAGCCATCGACCTGGCCGAAGGTGATCTGATTGCGTTTCTGGATGCCGACGATGTCTGGCTACCCCATAAATTACAGCAGCAGCTTACCTGCCTGCAAACGAACCCGTCATTGGATGCCTGCTTTGGCTATGTTCGGCAGTTTATCAGTCCCGACCTTCCTTCAGCGGTACAGGCAGGTATTCACTGCCCGCCGGAGCCACAACCGGGCTGGTTGAAACAAACGATGCTGATTTACCGGACTGCTTTCGGGAAAACGGGCCTTTTTAATACGTTATACCATACTGGCGATTTCATCGACTGGTTTATGCGCGCCAAAGAAGCCGGTTTGCAATACGACATGCTCCCCGACACGGTGACGTTACGCCGATTACATCGAAGTGGGCTGGCGTCGCAGCCGCAGTATCAGAAAGAATTTGTTCATATTCTGAAAGCCGCCCTTGATCGACGCGCAAACCATTCTCCCACTCACTATGGCAGTCAAAAGCCCTAAATTTACTCTTCAGCCTGACCAGATTCTGCTGCTGAAAGCCGCCCTTTTTCCAGTTCAGGAGGCATTAGCGGCCTGGCAGACCTGGAAAAAAATACGCGGGTGGGATCAGTTTACCCCGACCCATATCAACTTGTTGCCGAGTCTGTTCGATCCCCTGGATGGCGACTCACAACGGCTTATGCCCCTTGTTTACCGTAACCTGGAAAAATCCGGCGATCCACTCGTAGTGCACCTGCGAGGCATTTACCGATACACCTGGATGAGCAATCAACGGTTCGTTCTGAAAATGAGCCAGGTGATCGAAGTTCTGCATCAGAACGGTATTGACACCATTGCTCTCAAAGGAATTCCGCTTTCACTGCTCTATTACGAAGACATGGGCGTTCGGCTGATGTATGACCTGGATGTACTGATTCCGACGGCCCAAGCCGATCTGGCCATACAAACGCTTCAACAGCCACCACTTGCCCTAAAATCAAGTCGATTTGAGTCCAAACACCGGCATATTCTTCATGCCATGCACCTGTGGGACGCCAACAATGTGGATGTCGATCTGCACTGGAATCTGCTACATCAGCACACATACCCTAACGCCGATGTACCCTTCTGGCAAGCTCGTCAGCCCGTCAGACTGAGCAATGATCAGTTTACGCATGCGCTATCGCCAACCCACCAGCTATTTCATAATCTGGTGCACGGGTTCGACTGGGGCGAGACGCCTGCTATTCGCTGGATTGCCGATAGTTATGTGATCTATACAAAACCCGGTCTTTCCATCGACTGGCACACCCTGCTCGATCTGGCCGAACAATACCGGGTTACCTATCCTGTCTGGCAGGCATTACACGTGCTGACGAGTGAGTTTAAGTTGGCCTTACCGCCTGATGTTGAGCAGCGATTGACTACACTACCAATCAGTACTGCCGAAACGACTTACTTTGCCTTACTCCGAAAACGCTCACCGAACCAGGCGATAAAGGCGGTCCGATATGTACAGAAAAATTGGCTGGCCTATCGTCTGTTTCGCCAAGGCAAGTCAGACCTTTCAATGAGCCGATGGATGTATCGTCAGGTACGGCTCCGGCTCGACTGGCCCAAGCGAGATTTACCCTTTTAACCCATGAGCTCCCAAATCGCGCTGGTTGCCCTGTTTACCTTTGTGGTGCACCTCGTTGCTACGCTGTCGTTAAGTGTTCGCGTAGTAGGGCTTCAAACATTACGATGGGCGGTGTCGTTCTCACTGTTCAACATTATGGCCCTCTTTTCGCGGCTATCCAATACGTTACAGGCCCCGTTGCTCGCCAAAACGGTGGAATTAAATATTCAGGCAGGCCGCTTCGATCAGGTTGCGGATTTTCGGTGGGTACTGGCTTTTTCAACGTTGGCAACCGTAGCTGGCATTTTGGTATTTCCATCGTTTCAACGGCTGATGACCCGGCTCGTTGAGACCTACTATCACCATCGTTCGTTCAGCAAACTGCTTGTTCGGAGCCTATCCTTATCGACCGTTCGAACGCTACCTCAGCATCTGAAATGGCCCGACTCCGCCAACTGGCAGGCCATTCGGCAGAAACCCAATGTTCCGATACGCATACTTGTGCTGAATGCACTGTCAAACGCCATTATCACCGTAGGCGTTCTGTCGACACTATACGCGGGCTACATCAATCCCGACCTACGGGCAACAGCAGCTTCTATGTCGGGCCTCATCAATGGACTTGCCACGATTATCATGGTACTTTTCGTCGACCCAGATATTGCGCTCCTGGCCGATGAAGTAACGGCTGGCCAGTACAGCACTGGCTATTTCCGCCGGTATATCATTCAGGTTTTACTGGCCCGTTTGGCTGGAACCATACTGGCCCAGTTTCTGCTGATTCCCTTTGCTCACCTGGTCATTTGGCTGGCGCAGCATCTATATGCCTAGCCTGCTTCCTGGTTTCTTCAAATTCTCTTCATAATTGCTTCCGAAACTTGCCGAAAATACAGCCAATCATGAAGAAACTCATCCTATTTTTAGTGGGTGTACTAGCTATACTACCCGCTTTCAGTCAGCGCATTATCCGGGTCGAAGATAGCCTGACGCATGAACCCATTATTGCGGCTACCATTCGAACGCCGTCGACAATCAAACCTGTGGTGGGTACCGTGACTGATGCACGAGGCCTTGCCACAATGCCCACACTCCCGACTAGTGCCACTGCCCTTACGGTCAGCGCCGTTGGCTATGCAACCAAAACATTCCCCATCACCACGGGGGGCGACACGCTGATTTTTCAATTGCACAGCGAAGAAGAAGCCCTCGATGAAGTAACCGTTACATCTACACGCACCAACTCACGTATCGAGGATTTGCCCATTAAGGTGGAAGTGCTGGGGCAGGAAGATATGGATGAAGAGAGTGCCGTAGTACCAGGCAACGTCAGTAGCATTCTGGGCGACATTTCGATCATTCATGTCCAACGCACCTCGGCCGTCAACGGTAATCAGGCCATTCGGATGCAGGGACTTGACCCGAAGTACACCCAGATTCTGCGTGACGGACTTCCCCTTTACGAAGGGTTTTCGGGTAATCTGGGAGTATTACAGATTCCACCGCTCGACCTGAAGCAGATTGAGGTCGTGAAAGGCTCCGTATCAACACTATACGGTGGTGGCGCTATTGGCGGTATGATCAACATCGTATCGAAATCACCAACGTCCGAAACCCCTGAATTTACGGCCCTGCTTAACCGATCCAATCTGAAAGAAACGAACCTGAATGCTTACTATTCGCAACGGTACGGCAAAACCGGCCTCACACTTTTTACGGGTTATACCAACCAGCAGGCCATTGATGTAACCGGCGATGGCTACACCGACAGTCCCGGCATCCGGCAGTTCAACTTCCACCCTAAATTCTTCTGGAATCCTTCTGATCATACCCGATTGAACCTGGGTTATGCCTTAACCACCGAACACCGCGAAGGAGGTTATTTGCCCGCTTTCGATGTGAGCGGCCCGGCGGGTTACAAAAACATCACCGATCTACAACGCCATACCATCGATTTCGACGCCAGCCACAATACTTCCGAAACAAATTCGCTGACCTTTAAGGGCGCGTTGAGTACCTTCCATCGGCAGAATACCGACTATCAGAAACTATCGGACGGGCGGCAATCGTCGGTTTACCTGGAAGCGAATGATCTGGTCCGTTTTGGCAAGAATCAGTTGATCATGGGTGCTAACCTCACCGTCGAAGCCTTCCGCAAGAACCCCGACAGCACCCGGCTGGTCGATTACACCTACAATACCGTTGGCGCCTTTATTCAGGACGATTATCAGGTATCGGAGAAAGTGGCTTTACAGGCAGGGTTGCGCTTCGATCACCACAATACATTTGGCAATTTCGTGCTCCCCCGGCTATCGGTAAAAATCAAACCATCTGATCCGTGGACTGTCCGGTTGAGCGTTGGAACGGGCTACAAAACCCCAAACCTGTTTGTCAATCAAACACCGGGTCAGTTAGGGGTTAGCCTGATTTTTCCAAGATTGTTGCCCATTGATGTGAACACTGTAAAAGCCGAAAAATCAGTAGGGACCAACGTGGATATTGCGTATTCTAAAACCTTTGAGAGTGGCTTTTCAATACAGGTCGATCAGGCATTCTATTATACCTACGTCAACTCGCCGGTGGTATCGGCCTTTGCCAGCGTATCCAGTAACCTGGGGGCCTATACGCAACTGATCAATGCGCCGTACAACCTGTTTAGCCTGGGCACCGACACCTACGTTCGGCTCGAATACAAGGCTTATGAACTCTATTTTGGCTATAATCACACTCTCGCCCGTCGTGACGGCCCAACCGACAATACGTATCTGCCACTGGCCCCACAGGACAAATTTTCGACCACCGTTGCCTGGGAGAATGAACACTTCCGATTCGGGATCGAAAGCAGTTACGTGGGCACACAATACCTTTACAACAACGAGAAGGTACGAAATTACTGGTTCTTCGCCGGTGCTGCCGAATACCACTACAACGACCATTGGCGGCTGGTACTGAATGCCGAAAACCTGTTTAATATCAAACAGGCCAACTACGAAACCGTCGTTACCGGCCCAATCACCCAACCTACATTCCGGCCTGTTTGGGCTCCCCTCGAAGGACGAATTGTCAATGTAGCCTTGAAGTATACATTATAAAACCACACAGGCTTTAAGAAGTTACAAACTAACAGTGCTTAACCAGATACATAAGCACTGTTAGTTCATTATAGACTATAAGGAAGGTGAACTACTACAAAACTCTTTGTGCACCAGCAGAATACCTGGAAAAAACCATTACCCCTATTAGTATATGTAATAAGAATACTTCCAAATTGAAGCGCTGAGCGATTTTCTAAAAACATTCATTCAAACACCTTGTTAGGAGGAAATACTCAGAAAATTATGAAGTCGCTCGTTGCTTTCTTGTTGACCTGCCAGCTGTTGGGAAGCAGTCTGTTCCCCAGCTTTGGCATCGACCAGTCGGACAGGCTGTTCGATCTGGTCCAGCATTATCAGCAACATCGACAGACCGAACCTGACCTGGGCTTTGTCGACTTCATGGTGATGCACTACGGTGCCAATTCGGAGCATCAAAAGCACCCAACCCATAGTCATCATCATTTACCCACAACAGGGCATGGGCTTTCCGTTTTCGTGCTGGCCTCTCTGCGACTGACGCCAGCGACGGTCATTCAGGAATCCCTGAAGGCGAAAGCGGCCTTTCTGTCTAAAGCCGATTTATACTCCTTTATAGTCGCTTTCGCCCTGATGAACCCTCCCCGACAATAATACCCCCTACACCTTGTCGTAGTGTGCTCTGACGATCCATGTGAGGTCTGCTTTACTCCACGATTGTCGACATAAAATCAACGTACTCACTCGCAGGCCACTGGTAGTCCGTCTTTTTTAGTAAATACGGGTTAGCGGTGTCGATCCTGCCTGATTCGTTGATGGGGCCGTTTTTTACCAGCTTACGTCCTTACTACTCGTTTGTCGAATTAGCTTCTGTATGCTTACCTGAGCATCGCCAGGAAGCTTGTACCTTATATGATCCGCTTCTTCAATTGCCCTGATTCGCATTTCCGAATTCTTTTTCAATTATCGTTTCAACAACCAATCTCTAATGATTACTCAACACAAAACACTGAAAATGATTACCCTTGGCGGCCTGTTTGTCCTGTCTCTTATTGCCCAGCCAGTGCTAGCGCAAACCCGCCGGACAGGCAATCCGTCACCAGCCGCGAACTCCAACAATACCCCCGCTAATCAAGGTACATCCTCGGAGCCAGGGAACTACCGGAATGAACGGGCCGATGCCTGGATTCCGCTAGAGGCCGAAAAACGGCAAGCCATCAATACTGACCTACAAGCTACTGTTGTCGAACTCCTTGAGCTTTACCACGACGCCAAACAGTCGCACTGGAACTTGCGAGGGCCCTTGTACTTTCCTTTACATGAAACCTTGCAGGCATATGCAGATCTGTACCTTGATCAGGCAGATTTACTAGCCGAACGACAGTTACAAATTGGTATGTCGGCCGATGGTCGAACCGAAACGATTACGCAAACGGCCAACCTTCCTAAATTCCCAGCAGGCCCCTTATCAGACCGGCAGGTGCTGGAGATTATGACCGAACGAATCTATACCATCGCCAAGCGCGTGCGGGCTCGCATTGACAGTACGGGTAAGAATGGCGATGAAGTTACGTCGAACAAGTTTCAGGACCTGAGCTACCTTTTGGATAAACAGGTCTGGCAGTTCCGCGTACACATGCAATAATGAGCTAGCCGTCTCCACCAACGACTTCTCTTACCCATCACGAAACGCTCTATTTCAGACCACAGCACCCAGGTTTAATTTAATACACAACTTCACGATGAAAAACATGGATAATCCAGACGGGCTTGCGCAATGCCCGTTCAGAGGAACACGAATCGGAGGGGCACTAGGAACAGCTCCACAAATTGACGACTGGTGGCCGAACCGATTACAAGTCGAGTTGCTTCATCAGGAACAACCTGTGGCTAATCCGCTAAGTACGGAGAATTACAAGGAGTTGTTCAACAAGATTGATTTTCAGCAGCTTAAACAGGACATTAAAGACTTGCTGGTAGACTCCAAAGACTGGTGGCCAGCCGATTATGGCAATTATGGCCCCCAGATGATCCGCATGGCCTGGCACTCAGCGGGTACCTACCGGATTGCCGATGGCCGAGGAGGAGCGGGACAGGCCATGCAGCGGTTTGCACCGATCAATTCGTGGTGGGACAATGGCAATACGGACAAATCGCGTCGGCTGCTTTGGCCCATCAAGAAGAAATATGGGGCCTCTATATCCTGGGCTGACCTGATTGTGCTGACGGGCAATTGCGCCCTGGAAATCATGAATTTCCCCACGTTTGGCTTTGGTGGTGGACGACGTGATGCCTGGGAGCCCGACCGCAGTACGTACTGGGGTCCCGAGTTTTGGGGTGGCAAACCCGTTGATCAGGTTCCAGCTTCTACGCACCATAAAGGGCATCCCGACGAAATGGTCAACAATAACTTACGCTGGGTGGGTGGCCCCAAAGACACCTATTTCGACCTGGAAAACCCGTTGGCGGCTACGCATCAGGCATTGATTTACGTGAATCCGGAAGGCCCAGCCGGTAATGGAGATCCGCACGATTCAGCCCGCGAAATTCGCGAATCATTCGCACGAATGGCAATGGGCGATGAGGAAACGGTAGCCCTGATTGCCGGTGGTCACGCATTCGGCAAAAGTCACGGGATGGTACCAGCCGAAAAAATAGGTGCTGCCCCCGAAATAGCGCCTATTCATGCACAGGGGTTTGGCTGGCACAACCCGGTCGGTTCTGGCAACGGTGCGAATACGATGACGAACGGCATTGAGGGCTCCTGGACCCAGAACCCCACCCGCTGGGACAATTCGTACCTGGAAAACCTGTTCAGCTTTGACTGGAAAAAGATTCAAAGTCCGGCCGGTGCCATCCAATGGACACCTATTGATCCAGACGCCCCCAAAACGCCGGATGCGCATGTGCCCGGTCAGATGAATGCTCTCATGATGATGACATCGGACATCGCACTCAAAGAAGACCCGGAGTACCGAAAGGTATGCGAGAAGTTTCTCAGTGACTTCGACTATTTCACCGACGCATTCGCAAGGGCCTGGTACAAACTGACACACCGGGATATGGGACCCAAAGAACGGTATCTGGGACCCGAAGTACCTGCAGACGATATGATCTGGCAGGACCCGCGCCCATCCAGAGACTACGACCTGATCGATGATAATGACATTGTTGCGTTGAAACAGCATATACTGGACAGTGGCCTTACTGTATCGGCACTGGTTTCGGCCGCCTGGTCGGCGGCTTCGGTGTATCGCCATTCCGATAAGCGGGGTGGTGCCAACGGTGCCCGTATCAGTCTGGAACCCCAGAATACCTGGGACCTAAACCGGCCTGACGAATTGAATAAGGTTATCCAAACACTGCGGGCTATCCAGAGTGAATTTACGAATCGGCAATCTGGAAATAAACGTGTGTCGCTGGCCGATCTGGTTGTGCTGGGAGGATGCGTGGCCGTCGAAAAAGCAGCTCGCGATGCAGGGGTTACGGTTACGGTCCCCTTCACGGCTGGGCGTGTAGACACAACCTTGGAACTAACCGACGTGGAGAGTTTTAATTGGCTCAAGCCAGTGTCGGATGGGTTTAAAAATTACCACAACGCCAGCGTAGGATACCGGGTACCGCCCGAACGTATTTTTCTCGACCGGGCCCAACTTCTGACCTTAACCGCTCCTGAATGGACCGTATTGGTCGGTGGCCTACGCGTTTTGGATCAAAATTATGACTATTCGAAGCATGGTGTGTTTACGGAACGTCCGGGGCAGTTAACCAATGACTTCTTTCAGGTTCTGACCAGCATGGATTATGAGTGGGTACCTCAGGATCAGCGGGAGATGTTATTCAACGTGAAGGAGCGAGCAAGTGGCGCTATCAAATACACAGCCACCCGCTGCGATCTCATTTTTGGCTCCAACGCCCAGCTACGAAATATTGCGGAAGTGTATGCTGCAGATGATGCCCAGCCGCGCTTTGTCAACGATTTCGTAGCAGCCTGGAATAAAGTGATGATGCTTGATCGGTACGACGTCAAGGACGAATAACATTGTTTCGGGAGAATATGTACATGCCCAGCATCGTTCAGGATGATGCTGGGCATGTGTATTTAGGTTCCCAGGAACCTCATCGGCAAACACGCGTATTCTGGTGTACATATGATTTACTAACTTGACATACGCCACGTCTCTTTCAATGGTCATGAAAAAATGAATCAATTCACCGAGCTCATTCGTCAGATTAGTTGCTTCACCCTGTTGATGCTTCTTTTTCAAACCTGTAATGAAGACCGTACTAAAGAATTTGGTTTAGCCGGAGGCACAAAAGGGCGCTGGGAATGGGTGAGCACCACTACCCCTACTCACACCTATACTCCCCAATCAGTAGGCTATACAAAACAACTTCAACTATCATCAGATCTACAAGGAGCTTATATAGCCTATTATAGGAACGACACGTTACAGTATCGATTCGAAGAATCGTCTAAAGACACGCTTCATACATTTGTCGATATTACTCGCAACACCGTTACGATAAAGTATAAAGGAGCGGGATTTATCAAGTATAGTAGCATAAATCTTCAGGGAGCAGTCTTTTCGATGACCGTAAGTGAACCGCTAAACCCTTACTCAATACTAGCCGATACGATTCATAGCGTCTACAAAAGCACCAATAAAGACTTGTATCCCTATTGACGCTATACGGTATAAGAATAATGTATAAACAGTCTTTTACCAGAGATTCTAAGGAGAGTGTAAAAAAAGCGGAAAGGCGTTGACTCCTTTCCGCATTCCAATCAATATTACTGTAACAATGGGAACGTCAACTCATACACCGGGAGGTTGAGGGCGAGACGGGAATCCTTCATGGCCATCTTCCGTAACAGCCGCATCCTGAACCGGCAAATAGATAAGAAAGGTCGTTCCCTGACCTGGCTGACTTCTGGCCGTTAGAACGCCCCCATGATTGATAACCACCTTCTTACAAATAGCGAGGCCAACGCCCGTACCCGCATACTGGCTCCTGACGTGCAGCCGCTGGAAGACTTCGAAAATGCGATCCAGATACTTTTCTTCAAAGCCAATGCCATTATCAGCGACTTCAATGCAGTGATACGTTGGTGTTCGCCGGGCAGGTTTGATAGTGGGGGGTAGTTGACTTGAAGCAAGTGTCTGACAGCTAATACGGATCTGGGGGGCAAAATCGGGACGATGAAATTTCAGGGCATTACTCAACAGGTTCTGAAACAACTGCTCCAATTGCACCGCATCGCCCAGTATGGTTGGCAATGGATCAATCTGTATCTGAGCGCCTAATTCATCAATCACGAGCTCCAGCACATCCAATACCCTGTCGACGAGAGCGTTCAGAGATACAACTCCCCCTTTGTCCTGCTGTGTCGAAATACGGGAAAAGGTCAGGAGGTCGCGAATCAAAGTCGACATACGACTGGCCCCTGTGCGCATTCGTTCCAGATACCCTAATTCTTCGCTACTCGCCAGGCCAGTCAGCCGCGTCTGCAACAAATCGCCAAATTGCTGAATCTTACGCAGCGGTTCCTGCAAATCGTGGCTGGCTACATAGGCAAACGTTTGCAGGTTTGCATTAGAGCGGCTCAATAAGTCATTCGCTTCTTCCAGCTCTTCATTGATGGCTGCATATTCCTCATTGATAGCTGCGTATTCCTCATTACTGGCTATCAATTTCTGGTTGGCAGTGATCAACTCTTCGGCTAATTGGCGGTAATTTTCCTGACTTTCCTTGAGTTGTTCTCGAGCCCTTACCTGCTCGGTAACATCCGTTGCCACCACCACAATATCAATATTTCCAGCGTCGTCATGAATGGGTGCGTACACAAAATTGACGTAAGAAGTCGGTTGGCCCACGCGTGTATACGGAGCCTCTACCCCTTTAATGGGCTGGTTGGTACGACGCACCTCCGCCAGTAACTCTTCGAGGCCCAAACCGGCAATGTTAGGAAAAGCCTCAAACACAGGCCGACCAATGACGGATGGATGATCTGCTGGAAGCTGCCATATTTCATACATAGCCGCATTGACCAACTTAATACGATAGTCTGGCCCTCCCAACAACGCAGTGGCCACGGGTGCCTGTTCAAAAATGCGGGTTAACCAACGTTCAGGAGTCATTCAATGGCAATGGTTAAGCAAATGCAGGTTGGATTTTGGTTGACAAATGGCAGCCAAATAACCCGAAAAATATCTATGGGCAACGTATTGACGTTTTCGATCATCTACTAAAACGTGCGTTTAGGAATATAGTTTATCCAGGCGCTAAAAACAACCGTATTCTACTTTCAAGCCTTAGTAGATACCACAATCGAGCCATACATAAGGTTTATTTGGCATTCACGACTTAATACTCCTGCGACAACGGGTGAATCATAAATTCATCCACAACCACATGCGCCGGACGGCTGACGATGAAGAGCATCGACTCGGCCATGTCTTCGTTTTTGAGCCAGCTTTGAGAGGTTTCGTGACCATGACCTTTAGCGTGAAAATTTGAATCGACCAGTCCTGAATAGACACCCGTCACTTTAATACCAAACGACCGGACTTCTTTCCGCAACGCGCCCGTGAACGCTTCCTGTGCATACTTACTGGCGGTGTAAAGCGATCCACCCGCAAACGTCCGCTTGGCTACGTCCGAGGCTACTACAACGATATGGCCTGAACCTTGTGCTTTCAGATGAGGCAAAGCAGCTTTGGTTAGCAGAAAGGTTCCTTTTACGTTGGTCGCCATTAGCTCGTCCCATTCGGTGGCGGTGAGTTCATCGACATTTTTGAAAACACCATAGCCTGCGTTATTAATCACCACGTCGATATGCTGAAACTGGTCGATGGCCGTTTGTACGACAGCCGCCATATCGTCTTCGTTCGACACATCGCCGGGAACGGCTACAATTTTGCCCCGTACATGACCCTCGGTAGCCTGTTTTTCAAGTTCGGCCAGTTCGTTGGCGTTTCGGGCCGTTACAACCACGTTGGCACCGTGTTGAGCCAGTAATAGCGCCGTGGCCCGGCCAATGCCCCGCGACGCTCCGGAAATAATGATGGTTTTGTTTTCTACGTTCATAGTGGTTTACCAAACGCAGTGTGCGTAAAGGCGAACGCAAAGTTCGCAAAGAAGTGATTGCTTACGACCTTTATGGCCAATTCATCAACCGACGCTCATGACCGAATCACTCAGCCACCAACTCGCCCAGCTCGAACAGAAGTTCGCGGCCATGGGGCAGGATATGACCTCCTACCTCGAAGGACTGCTACAAGCCGACTACCTGACCTACTGGGATTATATTCATCTCGAAACGCTGCTGTCGTTACAGAATCCCAAAACGGCTTATCCCGATGAGTTGATTTTTGTCACCTATCATCAGATCACGGAATTATACTTCAAGCTCGTCCGGCACGAAATTGCCCAGATTGCCCATGCCGAGCCCTTAACAACCGCCTTCTTCACGGCCCGAATGCAGCGTGTCAATCGGTATTTCAAGCTGCTCGAAGAGTCGTTTGAGGTGATGATTATGGGCATGGAGCGCGAACAGTTCCTGAAATTTCGGATGGCACTCCTTCCGTCCAGTGGCTTTCAGTCAGTGCAGTTTCGCGAAATTGAAATCGTTTCAACTGACTTTCGGAATTTATTGGTATCAGCTCCCGAAGACCCGGCTTACGTGAGCGACCTGTATGAGTATCTGTATTGGAAACTCGGTGCCACCGAACTGGCTACGCAGCAAAAAACGCTGACACTCCGGCAGTTTGACCAGCACTATAAAGCCAGCCTGATCCGACTGGCCGAAGACTACGAAGCCAAAAACCTGAACCATCGATTTCTCCACTTGGCGTCGTCCGGACAGGCTTCGGACGAGTTGATCAATGTTCTACGGGAGTACGACTGGCGGGTAAATATTCGCTGGAAGCTGGCGCATCTGCGGTCAGCAGTACAGTACCTGCACAAAGAGCCGGAAGACATCAAAGCAACGGGCGGCACCAACTGGCAAACCTACCTGCCCCCTGTTCAACAGCAACGCGTATTCTTCCCGTCATTATGGTCAGCAGAGGAGTTACATAAGTGGGGCCGCTCGGCAGAGTTGCCTGTCTAAAGTAGCTGGAAGTAGCAGTTTTCAAGGTTTAAAGTCCATTTAATCAACATAAACCAGTTTTTTTAGACTCGTCTAAACCTTATTGACAAAGCACGTGTATATTTGTTCTGGACACACTGATTACCAGTAGTTAATGCTCAATCGGCTCCATACGCATCGCTTACACGTCGCCCGTATTCTGCTTGGCCTGTTTCTGGCCATGTGGTTTAATGGCGTTGTGTTTCGCCACGCGCACCGACTGAACGATGGTCGGCTGATTGTTCACGCTCACCCCTACTGGCCATTTGGCAAAGGGCCGATACTGCCTAACACGCATACGGCTCAGGAGATTTTACTGCTCGATCTGGCGGCCAACCTGCCTATAGTCATCAGCAGTTTCTTTGCCTTTCTGTTTCTTCTGCGAACGCGTCTGCACTCGACTTTTCTGTTTACCAGCCGACCGTTCCACGTCTATTTCCTTTTCTATTGCTTCTCGCATCGAGGCCCTCCCGTTGTTCGGTAACTTCCTGATCCATAGCCGCTACTGATATCAAAATCAGTACATCGCTATGCAGTTTACTGGCCTATTTGCTCCCCGGCTTTGGGAGGAAATTCGGACGTTAACCGATGGTATCGGCTCGATACGTCAGTTTTTCTGATTCCTCTGTCGTGTGTTCGTGAGCAGGGCTGGATTACTCAACCAAACGACATCCTCCTGAATGAAAGCATGTTTCCTATTGCTCCTGCTCGGATTTACCGAGGGGTTACTTTACGCGCAACCCACGCCCACCCGACAGATTCGCGGCTCTGTCACCAATTCCGTTCGGCACTATCACGCTAATCGGACAAAACAAAGGAGCCATTACCGATGCTCGTGGCCAGTTTTCGCTATCCATAAAAGCGGATACCCTGGCGCACGACCTCGTTATCTCATGCGTGGGCTACAAGTCGGACACTATCACGGTTACACCCGGAACCGATATGTACACAGCCACACTATTATCCGTTGTCAACTCACTGAACGAAGTGGTGGTAACGGGGGTAACGCGTGGCACATTGCTCCGGCAAAATCCGGTGGCAATTCTGGCTATTTCGCACCGGGCTATCGAAGGAACGGCCAGCAGCAATATCATTGATGTACTGGTTAAAAATGCCCCCGGTCTGAATGCCGTCAAAACGGGGCCTAATATCTCCAAGCCGTTCATCAGGGGGTTAGGCTACAACCGGGTGCTGACACTCTACGATGGCGTTCGGCAGGAAGGCCAGCAATGGGGCGATGAGCATGGCATCGAGGTGGATCAGTATGGAGTGGACAGGATAGAATTGATCAAGGGACCGGCCAGCCTGACATACGGCTCGGATGCCCTGGCAGGAGTG
>Ga0209930_1002775_pt1 | contig 19423 bp, 18 predicted proteins | sample ThiBiot_500_biof_2_FD_183948 | JGI IMG/M metagenome (GOLD analysis project Ga0209930, IMG submission 183948) | Wastewater bioreactor microbial communities from Cape Town, South Africa - Thiocy_cont_500_biof (SPAdes) | ecosystem: Engineered > Bioreactor > Thiocyanate-remediating >... | reverse complement strand
TGCATTTAAATACACCCGTTGATTTCGCATTAGATTACAAAAGTACAATATTTATTGTTGATCGATCAAATCATCGAATACAGAAATATGTAAGAGGTTCAATGAATGGAACAACGGTAGCTGGATTTGGAAATGGTACAAGTGGTACTTTGCTTGATGGTTTAATATTACCGAATCATGTAATAGTCGATGATGAAGAAAATCTATATATTTCTAATCCTGGTAATGATCAAATTCTGTATTGGCCCTGCAATGCCTTATCAGGAGTTGTAGTTGCTGGCTTTGGTAAGAAGAAAAGTTAATTGTTTAAGTTAAAGATAATTATATATAGGTGGTAATGGAAATGCAAGTAATCAATTTTCGGGACCTTATGGAATTGAGATGGACAAAATAACAAACACACTTTATATTGCAGATTTGTGGAATCATCGTATTATGGCCTATGAAAAAAATGCAATAAATGGTACTGCTGTATTTGGTGGTCAAGATGCAGGTGTAAATAAGACACAGTTATCTTCTCCTTTGGGTATTTATCTGGATTATCTGTCGAATAGTCTTCTTATTGCCAATCATGGAGTACATAATGTTGTTCGCTGGATACGATCTGAACATGAATGGATATTGATGGCTGGTGATATAAATGGTGTCCCAAATAGTACATCAACTACTTTGCGACAGGCGACTGATATGGTATTGGATCCAATGGGTAATATGTATGTTTGTGATCGGAATAATCAACGAATTCAACTTTTCAAGGCAGGAGAATATGTTGGTCAAACAATTGCTGGCACAACAGGTGTATCTGGAATAAACGCTAGTTTACTTAATTATCCTTGGAGTTTGAAACTCGATAATCAACTAAATTTGTATGTATTAGATACAAACAATCATCGAGTTCAGAAATTTTTACGATATTAGCAGACTTTATTTGTTTACGGTCGAATGTTGCTAAAAAGCAACATTATCATTAAGAGAAAGATGTTAATGGTTCATCAAGGACTCCTTGATAATAAAAATATCTAAGCGATTCTTCAATATCGTCACATTTTTAGTATTTAAAAACAACAAGCACTTGTCGGTTTTCATACCGACAGATTTTAATATAAAAATTCGTGTTTTTTTCATTTCATTAATACATTTACACAAGCCATGAAGCACCGGAGACGTCTACGCACAGCAAATGTTAGTGTTATTAACGTACCTCGTTCGTCAATCAACAAGCAGAAGACTCTATCGGTAACGGTTCATTTTCAATCTTATTTCTCTACTTTTTTCTAAAATCTAGACCTTCAGAAATGCGAATGTTCATCGTAGATTAAAATCGAATACAATCACAAATAGTATACCAACTCATATTCATTCTCAATCAAATAGTACAAATCAAAATTCTGCATATTCAAACAAAGCATCGTCTTCGTTGAAAACAAACTCAAACATAAGGTTTGTATCGTCAAAAGATCATTATGACGCAACACAAGATCATCATAAACCAAAGAAAAAAATAAACAAGTTTGTTCATACATTTCTAATAAAAATATTTTAATTTCTATTTCGTCTAGACTGCCTTATATTTCTATGATTCTGTTTACACTACTTGTTCTTACTATTATTACTGCTATTCTTTGTATTCTTTTAATCAATTCAAATCAGAAAAAGAAAATTATAGCTAACGCAGAAAGCGTATTGCGATGGAATTCAACAGGAATAACGATAGCAGGTGTTTCGACTGTTTCTGGAACAGATAATATGCATTTAAATATACCATTTGATTTGGCATTGGATTACAAAGGTACAATGTTTATTGCTGATCGAAACAATCATCGGATACAGAAATATGCAAGGGGTTCAATGAATGGAATGACGGTAGCTGGATTCGGAAATGGCACAAGTAGTACTTCACTTTATGGTTTAAATCAAGCGGCTCATGTAATAGTCGATGATGAAGAAAATCTTTACATAGCAGACGCCCTAAACCGTCGAGTTTTGTCTTGGCCGCGCAATGCCTTATCGGGAGTTATAGTCGGTGGCTTTGGTAAGAAGAAAAGCTGATTGTTTGAGAGGAAGATAATCATAGAATATCTGTTGTTCATATAGGTGGTGAAGGAAGTGGAAATAATCAACTAGACTGGCCTTATGGGATCGAATTTGATAAAATAACAAACACACTTTATATTGCGGATTATAGGAATCATCGTATTATGGCGTATCCAAAAAATGCAACAAATGGTATTGTTGCTATTGGTGGTCAAAATGCAGGTGTAAATAGGACACAACTGTATAATCCTGTGGGTATTTATCTAGATTATATTTCGAATAGTCTTCTTATTGCTAACAATGGAGCAAATAATGTTGTTCGCTGGATCCGATCTGAACGTGAATGGATATTAATGGCTGGTAATATAAATGGTATCGCGAATAGTACAACAACCACTTTACGAGGGGTAACTGATACGCTATTTGATCCTATGGGTAATATGTATGTGGCTGATTATAGTAATCAAAGAATTCAATTTTTTATGGCAGGAGAATATGTTGCTAAAACAATTGCTGGCACAACTAGTGTAAGGGGAACAAATGCTAGTTTATTTGATTATCCTTTCACCGTGAAACTTGATAATCAATTAAATCTATATGTAGCTGATTCAAGCAATCATCGAATTCAAAAGTTCTTAAGATATTAGAAGACTTTATTTTGTATGTCGATATTTTTTTTCTTGTCGTGGTCTGAATGAAACCTATTTGAATTAGTTTATAATATAGTATTGAATGCTGTTTAATTTCATGCAGAACAAAGTTGAAATAGAAAAGGATATGACAGAGGGAGTGACGTCATTGAAAATAAAATACTGTCTCATGTACCAATGCTCTCGTATCTGCATTTCTGAAGCTATCTCGTGTGTATTTTCAGGATATAAAACAGTATTTTGAGTATTCCTTTACGCCCGGATGTCCACAGGTGTGGACATTAATAAAACCCATGTTACTGTTGATCCAATGATACAATTTAAAGTTTGCAATATGATAATGTTAGCATGTTTCCTAAGCTTTGGATTCACGGAAGAAACAATCTGTTTCAATTAACTCTTAGTCATTTTTTTAAATATGGCTGGTGGCCTATCAAGATTGTGCAGTTTCTTTCCTTCTTTGTTATGCGCTAACTAAAGCTCGAAATACTTTTGTATTCTAAAAACTGTTAATTATATGGTATGTGTTCCTGTACTCCATCGCGTGCTTTAAAAAAATTCAAGCAAAACACTGTATTAAAAAAACTCAAATTTTCAAATGTCCACGTGTGAATATTCGGGGGGAGAGGCATAATAGTGGACGAAAAGAATTTATCTCAATATATGATGGATTTAATTAAAAAATCATTTATCACATTTTACGCGAGAAACAGCCGGAGAAAGCAAGCGTGAAAACGATTGATTTTTATAAAACTCACCTTTTTTTTGTTATAGCTCCTTCGACCTCCATGGAAAAAAGATCGCAAATATCCATCTAAACGCGTAAAAAAGTTCGCCTTTTCAGTGTTTATACGCGTGAGAGAGCAGTGGTCATGACAATGTTCATGTTTTCTTGGTTCTGTACGCGTCTAACGCTCAAAAACAGCATATTCTTAGCGTGTACACGCGTTTTCGACAAATCTTGTCTGCTTGGGTAGTATTCGTTATCTGCTTGGTCCTTCTGAAACTGCTATCGGGGGTAAAGGGTTACGATAGGAAGTTAATGATGCACCTAGAATTTGTCGAAATTAGTGGTTTACGTGATTGGAAATCACGGAGATTATTAACTAACACATAAACTTGACTAAGTTTATCCACTACTGAGATATTTTATTTTTTATAGCCCTCATTTGGTTTATCGAACGTTGATATTGTTGAGCGTGTTGGTGTTATCTGATAAGCTATAATACATTTTGTTTTGTTTGTTCAAAAGTGATCGTACGTGTATTATTTTAAAACTATGCACACTTATTAGTTTTCACAGTCCTACATTTGAGTATAAAATCTCATGTTTTCTTTCATTTCATTTGCATATTTACTCAAGTCATGAAACATCGAAGTCGCCTACAAACAGCAAATGTCAGTGTTATTAACGTACCTAGTTCATCCATCAATATACCGAAATCTTCATTAGTAATTCGACGTACATTTATCACCTTGTTTCTCTAACGTATTCTCAAATATAGACATTTACAAACGTGACTGTTCATCGTAGATTAAAAACACAAAATTCTACATCTTCTCAATCTAATGGTACACAACAAAATTCTGCTTATACAAGACAAACAAAGTCTTCGTTAAAAACAAACTCAAATAAAAAATTTATTTCCTCAAAAGATCGATATGAGACAACACAAGATCATCACAAACAAAAGAAAAAAATAAAGAAGTTTGTTCATACATTTAGTAATAAAATATTTTAATTTCTATCTCGTCTAGACTGCCTTATATTTCTATTATTCTATTTGTACTACTTGTTCTTGCAGTCATTACTGTTGTGCTTTGTATTCTTTTAATTAATTCAAATCAGAAAAAGAGAGTTATATCTAATAAAGAAAGTGTATTGCGATGGAATTCAACAGGAATAACGATAGCTGGTGTGACGACTGTTCCTGGAACAGATAATATGCATTTAAGTACGCCACGTGACTTGACATTAGATTACAAAGGTACAATGTTTATTGCTGATCGAAACAATCATAGAATACAGAAATACCTAAGAGGTTCAATGAATGGAACAACCGTAGCTGGATTTGGAAATGGTACAAGTGGTGGTTTGCCTTATGGTTTAAATCAGCCGATTCATATAATAGTGGATGATGAAGAAAATCTATATATTTCAAATCTTGGCAACCATCAAATTCTGTATTGGCCCCGGAATACCTCATCAGGAATTGTAGTTGCTGGGTTTGGTAAGAAGAAAAGATGATTGTTTAAGAGAAAGATCTATTATAAATATAGGTGGTGGAGGAAGTGGAAACAATCAACTAAACCAGCCTTATGGAATTGAGATGGACAAAATTACAGACACACTTTATATTGCAGATTATGTTAATCATCGTATCATGGTATATGCAAAAAATGCAACAAGTGGTACCGTTGGATTGGGTGGTCAGAATGCAGGTCTAAATAGGACACAACTGTATAATCCTATGGGTATTTATCTAGATTATATTTCGAATAGTCTTCTTATCGCGAATTATGGAGCAAATAATGTTGTTCGCTGGATACGATCTGAACGTGAATGGATACTGATGGCTGGTGATATAAATGGTGTCGCGAATAGTACATCAACCACTTTAAGAGGAGTGTATGATATAATACTTGATCCGATGGGTAATATGTATGCTGCTGATCGGGATAATCACCGAATTCAATTTTTCATGTCAGGAGAATATGTTGGTCAAACAATTGCAGGTGCGACAGGTGTATATGGAATAAACGCTAGTTTACTTAATTATCCCCGGTGCGTGAAACTCGATAATCAATTAAATTTATATGTAGCTGATTCAGGTAACCATCGAATTCAAAAATTCCTGAGATATTAAAAGATTTTATTGAATATGGTATACATTGTTCAAGTCATGATAAATTGCTAACTTGAATAAAGTTTTGCTAGAAGTATAGTTCTCGAAATATATAAATCTACATATTTCCTACCAAGTATCTCTACGCAACATAATATGAATCAAATAGAAACCAGAAATCTACCTCTTTCAATTAAATAAAAGAAATTATACAAAAGTTTTTATTATCATATCTAACAACATAGAAATGTATATTTTTTAATTCGAAATTGAATCCCACCTCCGTAACAAATATCAATTTTCAAATTATGACTTCTGCGATCCAGCTAACAGGTCTTCCGCCAGCACAGACATGATAATAAATATAACTCAATAATTATTAAAGACGGAGACATTTTTTATGTAAAAATTATACACACTTATTGGTTTTCATCGTCCTACATTTGAGTATAAAATATCATGCTTTCATTCATTTTATTTGTATATTTACTCAAACCATGAAGCATCAGAGACGTCTACACACAGCAAATATTACTATTACTAACGTACCTCGTTCATCAATCGACAAGCGAAGGACTTTATCAGTAACTATTCATTTTCCACCTTATTTCTCTAATGAATTTTGAAGTGTAGACTTTTACAAATGTGACTGTTCATCGTAGATTAAAAACACAAAATTCAGCTTATACGAGACAAACAAAGTCTTCGCTGAAAACAAACTTAAACAAGAGCTTTATTTCCTCGAAAGATCACTTTGAGACAACACAAAATCATCACAAACAAAAGAAAAAAACAAAAAAGTTTGTTCATACATTTAGTAATAAAATATTTCAATTTCTATTTCGTCTAGACTGCCTTATATTTCTATTATTCTATTTGTACTACTTGTTCTTGCAGTCATTACTGTTGTGCTCTGTATTCTTTTAATTAATTCAAATCAGAAAAAGAGAATTATAGCTAACGCAGAAAGTGTATTGCGGTGGAATTCAACAGGAATAACGATAGCTGGTGTGACGACTGTTGCTGGAACAGATAATATGCATTTAAATACGCCAAGTGATCTTGCATTAGATTACAAAGGTACAATGTTTATTGCTGATCGAAACAATCATCGGATACAGAAATACGTAAGAGGTTCGATGAATGGAACAACGGTAGCTGGATTTGGAAATGGTACAAGTGGTACTTCTCCAAATGGCTTAATACAACCGATTCATGTAATAGTCGATGATGAAGAAAATCTATATATTTCAAATCTTGGTAGTGCTCGAATTCTGTATTGGTTCCGGAATGCCTTATCAGGAATTGTAGTTGCTGGCTTCGGTAAGAAGGAAAAATGATCGTTCAGGAGAAAGATAATCATGGAATATCTATTGTTAATATAGGTGGTAACGGAAATGCAAGTAATCAACTATCTTCACCTCATGGAATCGAATTTGACAAAATAACGAACACACTTTATATCGGGGATTATGGTAATCATCGTATCATGGTATACGCAAACAATGCAACAAATGGTATTGTTGCATTTGGTGGCCAGAATGCAGGTCTAAATCGGACACAACTGTATAATCCTGTGGGTATTTATCTAGATTATATTTCGAATAGTCTTCTTATCGCGAATTATGGAGTAAATAATGTTGTTCGCTGGATACGATCTGAACGACAATGGATATTAATGGCTGGTAATATAAATGGTATCGCGAGTAATAGATCAACTACTTTGCGAGGGGTTACGGATATGATATTTGATCCAATGGGTAATATGTATGTTGCTGATCGGAATAATCAACGGATTCAACTCTTCATGCCAGGAGAATCTATTGGTAAAACGATTGCTGACACGACATATGCATCTGGAATAAACACTAGTGTATCTAGTGGTGCTTTCTGTGTGAAACTGGACAATCAATTAAATTTATATGTAGCTGATTCAAGGAACCATCGAATTCAAAAATTTCTAAGATATTAGAGAACTTCAGTTAGCGTCTGAGTATCATAAAGCGTGCAGAAGAAAAAAAAATGAAAAACTCATATTGTGGTATGAAATTTTGAGTTTTATGTGGATAGGATTTTCATCAGTTTATTTGTAGCACATTTGGGAATATGATCATTAAAATTTTTATTTTCCCTCTTCGATTTCATGCTGGTTACGACTACATGTTGGGACAGATAAACTGAAATCGAATGATATTCAAATAGTTTTGAAAGTAGAACAATATGTTGTAGTGAAATTGCCTCTCAAGATCGATCGAAGCAAAAACATGCTGATGGAGCTCAAGATTATTCCTCCTGAATATTAAATTATCCACTAATGGGATAAACACCTTGATAGAGAAAAATCTTCCTATTGCGGATACACTTGGGACCGATGAAAAATGTTCACTTTGAAGAGGTTTTGTTTCTTTTTACGTATGTACAGAAACTTAATTGTTGATGTCTTGCAAATTAAATCAGCCAAACGTCAAAATGCAGCAGAAATTTCATTGATGTGAACTTTACAACTATACGATTTAATTGCAAAATCTATTCTGTTCTTTTGAAATGATTTTGTTCTCTCTTTTGGCTTTTTCATGAACGCATTATTTCATTGTTTGATACGAAGGCTGTTGTTTCATTTTTCGTCTTTATGAGTTACACCATAAGATTTTTGTATTGTTTTCTGATTTCGTACTCATCGTTCACCTATTCAGATATTTCATATGTACTATTCAATATTTATTTTTCTTTCTGCACTTTCTTCAATCTAACACAATGTGTACTGTCAAGATAGTATTTGGTCATTGATTTCTAGCGACGCAAAAATAATAATAGGCATTTCTCGGTTTTCATACTTCTACATTTTAATATAAAACTTCGCGTTTTTTTAATTCATTTTACCAATACAGTTGTTTCAGATATGAAGCATAGGAGACGTTTACATACAACACATGCTCATGTTATTAACGTGCCTCGTTCATCAATCAACAAGCACAAGTCTTTATCAGTAATTCTACATTTTACACCTTATTTCTCTCATGTATTCTAAAATATAGACTTTCACAAATGTGACCGTCCATCGTAGCTTCAAAACGAATTCAAACTCCAATAAGATACAAAATTACGTATATTCGCAATCAAATGATACAAATCAAAATTCCGCTTATACAACACAAACAAAGTCTTCGGTCGAAACAAACTCAAACATTCCATTTGTTTCATCAAAACATCACTATGAGACAACACAAGACTATCATAAACGAAAGAAAAAAACAACGAAGTTTGTTTACACATTTCTCATAAAATATTTTAATTCCGATTTTGTGCAGCTTCCCTTATATTCGTGCGATTCTCTCTGGATTGATTGTTCTTTCAATTATTGCCGTCGTTCTTCTTTGTCTTCTTTTAATTAAATCAAATCAGAAAAAGAAAATTAAACCTAACGAAGAAATCGGATTGCGATGGAATTCAACCGGGATAACGATAGCTGGTGTTTCGACTATTTCTGGAAGAGATAATACGCATTTAAACACGCCCGTTGATTTCGCATTAGATTACAAAAGTACAATATTTATTGCTGATCGATCAAATCATCGAATTCAAAAATATGTAAGAGGTTCAATGAATGGAACGACCGTAGCTGGATTCGGAAATGGTACAAGTGGTACTTCTCCTAATGGTTTAATTCAACCGAATCATGTGATAGTGGATGATGAAGAAAATCTATATATTTCAAATCTTGGTAGTGATCGAGTTCTGTATTGGTCGCGTAATGCCTTATCAGGAGTTGTAGTTGCTGGCTTTGGTAAGAAGAAAAGTTGATTGTTTAAGAGTAAGATCTATTATAAATATAGGCGGCAGAGGAAATGCAAGTAATCAACTATCTGGACCTTATGGAATCGAATTTGACAAAATAACAAACATACTTTATATTGCAGATTTGAGGAATAATCGTATTATGACATATGAAAAAAATGCAATAAACGGTACAGTTGCATTTGGTGGCCAAGATGCAGGTGTAAACAAGACACAGTTATCTTCTCCTTTGGGTATTTATCTAGATTATCTGTCGAATAGTCTTCTTATTGCCAATCATGTAGCACATAATATTCTTCGGTGGATACGATCTGAACATGAATGGATATTGATGGCTGGAGATATAAATGGTGTCGCAAATAGTACACCATCTACTTTGCAACAGGCGACTGATATGGTATTGGATCCTATGGGTAATATGTATGTTTCTGATCGAAATAATTACCGAATTCAATTATTCATGTCAGGAGAATATGTTGGTAAAACAATTGCTGGTGTAGCAGGTGTATCTGGAATAAACGCTAGTTTACTTGGTAGTCCTTGGAGTTTGAAACTCGATAATCAACTAAATTTATATGTAGCAGATACAGGCAATCATCGAGTTCAGAAATTTCTGCGATATTAACACACTTGATTCAATCTCGGATAAATTACTTATTGAAATAAACCCTTTTCAGCCGGATGCATCCATTTGAATACATCCGGTCATATAAGGCAAAAGAATCCGGAATCGTTTGTCTTCTGTATTATGTTAAATGATGAGTGTCATCAGTTTGTAGCGGAAATATTTGCCATTAAGTATAACGAACATCATTTAAAAATTGAAGTCTCACAACAAAATCTGATGTTTTTTTTTAATATTTCGCATTACTAAAATTAACTTTAAGTATCCACTAGGTTTGTCTAATTCACATTTGCTAATAAGTACACTGAACAAAAATCTAGAGAATAATCAATGATAAAACGGTTTTTGAATGTGCAAGTTATTGTAGTTTTTATTTGATCTATTCTGGTAACCGACTGGAAAGGGTTAATTTCTTATAGGTCGAATTTGAAAAATAAAAGAACACCATTGAAAATAATAAGCATTTGTCAGTTTTCATTACTCTGCATTCGAATATAAAATTTTGTGTTTTTATTATTCATTTTCATCAATACAGCTATTTGAGATATGAAGCATCGGAGATGTTTACATACAACACATGTGCGTGTTATTAATGTGCCTCGCTTATCAATTAACAAGCATCAGTCTTTATCAGTAATTCTACATTTTACACTTTATTTCTATGATTGATTCTCAAATATAGACATTCACCAATGTGACTGCTCATCGTAGATTGAAAACACACTCAAACTTGAATACTACACAAAATTCTACATATTCTCAATCTCATGATACAAATCAAAATTCCGCATATTCAAGAGCAGCAAACGATCGATATGAGTTAACACAAGACCATCATAAACAAAAGAAAAAAATAAACAGGTTCCCTTATATTTGTTTCATTCTCTCTACATTGATCATTCTTACAATTATTGCTGTTCTTCTTTGTGTTCTTTTAATCAATTCAAATCAAAAAAAGAAAATTATACCTAACAAAGAAATTGCACTGCGTTGGAATTCAATAGGAATGACGATAGCTGGTGTTTCGAATATTTCCGGAACAGATAATATGCATTTAAATGGGCCAGCTGATCTTGCATTAGATTATCAAGGTACAATGTTTATCGCTGATCGATACAATCATCGGATACAGAGATATGTAAGAGGTTCAATGAGTGGAACAACCGTAGCTGGATTTGGAAATGGTACAAGTAGTACTTCTGCTAATGGTTTAATTCAACCGATTCATGTAATAGTTGATGATGAAGAAAATTTGCATATCACGGATCATGGAAACCATCGAGTTCTATCGTGGTCTCGCAATGCCCTATCAGGAGTTGTAGTCGCTGGGTTTGGTAAGAAAAAAACATGACTGTTTAAGAGAAAGATAATCACGGAATATCTATTGTTAATATAGGTGGTAAAGGAAATGCAACTAATCAACTTTCTGAGCCTTGTGGGATCGAATTCGACCAAGTAACGAGCATACTTTATATTGCGGATTATACCAATAATCGTATTATGGCATATCCAAAGAATGCAACAAATGGTACGGTTGTCATTGGTGGTCAAGGTGCAGGTGTAAATAGGACACAGTTAAGGGCTCCTCTCGGTATTTATCTAGATTACGTTTCGAATAGTCTTCTTATTGCTAACTTCGCAGCAAATAATGTTGTTCGTTGGATACGATCTGAACATGAATGGATATTGATGGCTGGTGATATAAATGGTGTCCCAAATAGTACATTAACTAGTTTGACATGGGTGGCCGATATGATATTTGATCCTATAGGTAATATGTATGTTGCTGATCGAGGTAATCAAAGAATTCAACTTTTCATGTCAGGAGAATATGTTGGTAAAACGATTGCTGGTGTGACAGGTGTATCTGGAATAAACGCCAGTTTACTTGATGCTCCTTGGAGTTTGAAACTTGATAATCAACTAAATTTGTATGTAGCTGATACAGACAATCATCGAATTCAAAAATTCTTAAGATATTGATAGACTTACTTTTATCCAAATGATGTTTTTCTTTGTTGGATGCCACGCTTTCTGAATCACTGGTAAATATAAAGTTGAATGTACGTGAATTTGTTGCAGGTTAAAATTGAAATAAGAAAGACATGATAGAGAGCTATAACTATATCGTCTGTATTTTGAGAGGGGAAACCAGTTTTGATATTGAAAATCGATGTCTTTGAACAGATATACTATTAGCTAACTTTGGAATAAGCAATAGAAAGTTAATGCTTTGCTGAGAAGTTATCGAGTAAACATCTGTGAGACCTGGTATTGTGATCGATTTTTCTTGATTTATGATAGGTCGATATTTTCAAGTTACCTATTTCGTAGTTGTATCAAGATTACAAACAGATTGTATTTAATGGCTCGAATTATGAACGACCTTAGAAAATGATTCTCGAACATGACCATCATAATTATTCTTGTCTTTTATTTGGTGTCCTTTGATTACATAGAACATCTATTATTATGTCTATTACGTCGTTGAGAAGTTGAATCGTATATTCAACAGCTTCGTCTTCACAATCAATGAGATTCACTATCAGTAGTTTCAATAAAATAAGTATTGGCAATAAATAGTTTCCATCGATTCTATAAGTCCATCTAAATTAAAAACACAACCGAAAACTTATTATTTATATTCCAGTTCGTAATTTTAACATGATTTTTTTAAATTAAGTGACTTCTAATATAGTTTGGACATTTATTTCACAGGCAGGTTAAGGAGTTTTATGTTATTTCATGGATAATAAAGATATTTCAACGATTATTCGGCTCGGACATATTTCTTATTTCAAAACAATAAGCACTTGCGAGTTTTCATAGCTATACATTTCAATATAAAATTTCGTCTTTTTTTCATTTCACTTCTATATTTACTCAAGCCATGAAGCACCGAAGACATCTACGCACAGCAAACGTTAGTGTTATTAACGTACCCCGTTCATCAATCGACAAGCGAAGGACATTATCGGTAACTTCACATTTTCCATTTTATTTCTCTCATCGACTCTCAAATGTAGGCGTTTATTAATGTGACTGTTCATCGTAGACTAAAGACAAATTCAATCACAAATAGTATACAAAGTCGTACCTATTCCCAATCAAATAATACAAATCAAAATTCCGCTTATACGCGACAAACAAAGTCTTCGTTCAAAACAAACTCAAACATGAGATTTGTTTCCGCAAAAGATCAGTTTGAGACAATACAATATCATCATAAACGAAAGAAAAAAATAAAGAAGTTTGTTGACACATTTCTAATAAATTATTTTAATTTCTATTTCGTCTAGATTGCCTTATATTTCTATGATTCTGTTTACACTACTTGTTCTTACTATTATTGCTGCTATTCTTTGTATTCTTTTAATCAATTCAAATCAGAGAAAGAAAATTATACCTAACAAAGTAATTGCACTGCGTTGGAATTCAATAGGAATGACGATAGCTGGTGTTTCGAATATTTCCGGAACAGATAATATGCATTTAAATACGCCACGTGACTTGACATTAGATTATCAAGGTACAATGTTTATTGCTGATCTAAACAATCATAGAATACAGAAATATGTAAGAGGTTCAAGGAATGGAGCGACTGTAGCTGGGTTTGGAAATGGTACAAGTAGTACTTCTCCTAACGGTCTAACATCTCCAATTCATGTAATAGTCGATGATGAAGAAAATCTATATATTTCAAATCTTGGCAACAATCGAATTCTGTATTGGCCCCGGAATGCCTTATCAGGAGTTGTAGTAGCTGGCTTTGGTAAGAAAAAAAGATGATTCTTTAAGAGAAAGATCTATTATAAATATAGGTGGTGGAGGAAGTGGAAGCAATCAACTAAACCAGCCTTATGGAATTGAGATGGACAAAATTACGAATACACTTTATATTGCAGATTATAACAATCATCGTATCATGGTATATGCAAAAAATGCAACAAGTGGTACCGTTGGATTGGGTGGTCAAGGTGCAGGTGTAAATAAGACACAACTGTATAATCCTTTGGGTATTTATCTGGATTATGTTTCAAATAGTCTTCTTATCGCTAATTTCGCAGCAAATAATGTTGTTCGGTGGATACGATCTGAACATGAATGGATACTGATGGCTGGTGATATAAATGGTGTCGCGAATAGTACATCAACCACTTTAAGAAGAGTGTATGATATAATACTTGATCCTATGGGTAATATGTATGCTGCTGATCGGGATAATCACCGAATTCAATTTTTCATGTCAGGAGAATATGTTGGTCAAACAATTGCTGGTGTGACTGGCGTAGCTGGAAGCAACGGTAGTTTATTTAGTGGTCCTCGGGGCCTGAAACTGGATAATCAATTAAATTTGTATGTAACTGATTCAGACAATCATCGAATTCAAAAATTTCTACGATATTAATACGTATATTTTTGAATTGAATAAAAGAAATGATACAAAAGTTTTCATTATCATAGCTAACACCATAGAAATGTATACTTTTTAATTCGAAATTTAAAACAGATTTGTCCAATTCAATTGAAGTGATTTCAATTGAGTGGAGGTTAAAAAATGGCTATTGATGGCTAGATTGAGTGTTCACTTACACTCAATAAATTAAATCCGAATGAGTGCCGTTTTATTTTTAAGTTTCCAGCTCCGCTACACATATCAAGTTTCAACCTGCGACTTCCGCAATTCAGCTGATAGATCTTCCATCCTCACCCTCAACACCCTCATCAACTTCTATCCAGCTAATCAATAATAAGAAACATTTGTCAGTTTTCATACCTCTACATTTTAATTTAAAACTTCGCTTTTTTTTTCATTTCACTTCTATATTTACTCAAGCCATGAAGCACCGAAGACATCTACGCACAGCAAATGTTAGTGTTATTAACGTACCCCGTTCATCAATCGACAAGCGAAGGACATTATCGGTAACTTCACATTTTCCATTTTATTTCTCTCATCGACTCTCAAATGTAGGCGTTTATTAATGTGACTGTTCATCGTAGATTAAAGACAAATTCAATCACAAATAGTATACAAAGTCGTACCTATTCCCAATCAAATAATACAAATCAAAATTCCGCTTACACGAGACGAGCAAACTCAAACATGAGATTTGTTTCTTCAAAAGATAAATATGAGACAACACAATATCATCATAAACAAAAGAAAAAAATAAAGAAGTTCGTCAATAGATTTCGGATAAAATATTTTAATTTCGATTTCGTGCAGATTCCCTTATATTCGTGCGATTCTCTCTGGATTGATTATTCTTTCAATGATTGCCGTCGTTCTTCTTTGTCTTCTTTTAATCAATTCAAATCAGAAAAAGAAAATTAAACCTAACAAAGAGATTGCGCTGCGATGGAATTCAACAGGAATAACGATAGCTGGTGTTTCGACTATTTCCGGAACAGATAATATGCATTTAAATACGCCGCGTGACTTTACGTTAGATTATCAAGGTACAATGTTTATTGCTGAACTAAACAATCATCGAATACAGAAGTATGTAAGAGGTTCAATGAATGGAACAACCGTAGCTGGATTCGGAAATGGTACAAGTGGTGGTTTGCCTTATGGTTTAAGTTCACCGACTCATGTAATAGTTGATGATGAAGAAAATTTGTATATTTCAAATCTTGGCAACAATCGAGTTCTGTATTGGCCCCGGAATGCCTTATCAGGAGTTGTAGTTGCTGGCTTTGGTAAGAACGAAAAATGATTGTTCAAGAGAAAGATATTCATTGAACATATATTGTTAATATAGGTGGTGGAGGAAGTGGACTTGATCAACTAAACCAGCCTTATGGAATTGAGATGGACAAAATTACGAATACACTTTATATTGCAGATTATAACAATCATCGTGTCATGGCATATGCAAAAAATGCAACAAGTGGTATTGTTGTTATTGGTGGCCAAGGTGCAGGTGTAAATAGGACACAACTGTATAATCCTTTGGGTATTTATCTAGATTATCTGTCGAATAGTCTTCTTATTGCTAACTTCGCAGCAAATAATGTTGTTCGTTGGATACGATCTGAACGTGAATGGATATTGATGGCTGGTGATATAAATGGTGTCGCGAATAGTACATCGACCACTTTAAGAAGAGTGTATGATATGATACTGGATCCTATGGGTAATATGTATGCTACTGATCGGGATAATCAACGGATTCAATTCTTCATGGCAGAAGAATCTATTGGTCAAACAATTGCTGGTGTGACTGGAGTAGTTGGAGTCAACGCTACTTTATTTAATGGTCCTCGGGGGATTAAACTCGATAATCAATTAAATTTGTATGTAGCAGATACAGACAATCATCGAATTCAAAAGTTTCTAAGATATTAGAGAACTTCAGTTAACAGCTGGATAGAATAAAAGTTTTCATTACAATAGTTTTTTTGTGTAGTGAAATAAAATAGATTGATATCACTAACACTTTAATACAGGAAAACCTCCGTAAACGTCCACTAACAAGTGTTACTATGCTGAAACCATAGATGACCCTATATAGTATACCGATTCGAGAGCATTGTATTCATGCCAGTCAGCTTATCTCACTAATTTTCATGAAACAATATAATTTCGCTGCTATTTTTAAAAATCTCTTCTTGGCTTTTACGGTTGCTCAAATATTCTGTTTTCTGTCTTTTTCATTCAAACTTATTCAGCAATATTACAACAGTTTCGAACTGATAAGAACAAGACTTTATATAACGTCGTTTCCTATCGATCACATATCCATGACTATGAACACATTTCGTATTTACCTCTTAATATCTATTTTTCTTCGTGTTTCTTTTCAGTCCTACACAATGTGTACTGTCAGGACAATATTTGATCATCAATTTGTAGCGATGCGAAAAAATATAATAAGCACTTGTTGGTTTTCAAAGTCTCACAGCTTCATATAAATTTCATGTTTTTTTATTTCATCAATACATATATTTCAGTCATGAAGCATTCGAGACGTCTACATACAGCAAATATTACTATTAGTAACGTACCTCGCTCATCAATCAACAAGCGAAGGACTTTATCAGTAACTATTCATTTTCCATCTTATTTCTCATGTATTCTTAAGCCTAGACTTTCCCCAACGTGACTATTCGTCGTAGATTAAAAACTCACTCAAACTTGAATACGATACAAAATTCAGCTTATACGAGACGAACAAAGTCTTCGTTGAAAACGAATTTAAACACGAGCTTTATTTCCTCAAAAGATCACTATGAGACAACACAACATCATCACAAACAAAAGAAAAAAATAAAGAAGTTGGCTCATACATTTAGTAATAAAATATTTGAATTTCTATTTCGTCTAGGCTGCCTTATATTTCTATGATTCTGTTTACACTACTTGTTCTTGTTATTATTACAGTTGTTCTGTCTATTCTTTTAATTAATTCAAATCAAAAAAAGAAAAGTATACCTAACAAAGAAAGCGTATTGCGATGGAATTCAACAGGACTTACTATAGCTGGTGTTTCGACTGTTTCTGGAAAAGATAATATGCATTTAAATACACCTCAAGATTTGGCATTAGGTTATCAAGGTACAATGTTTATTGCTGATCTAAACAATCATCGAATACAGAAGTATGTAAGAGGTTCAATGAATGGAACGACCGTAGCTGGATTTGGAAATGGCACAAGTAGTACTTCACTTTATGGTTTAGCATCTCCGAGTCATGTCATAGTCGATGATGAAGAAAATCTATATATTTCAAATCTTGGCAATAATCGAATTCTGTATTGGCCCCGGAATGCCTTATCAGGAGTTGTAGTTGCTGGATTTGGTAAGAAAAATAAATGACTGTTCAAGAGAAAGATAATGATGGAATATCTGTTGCTAATATAGGTGGTGGAGGAAGTGGAAGTAATCAATTAAACCAACCTTATGGGATCGAATTCGACAAAATCACGCACACACTTTATATTGCGGATTATCATAATTATCGTATTATAACATATCCAAAAAATGCAGTAAATGGTACTGTTGCATTTGGTGGTCAAGGTGGAGGTCTAAATAGGACACAGTTGGCTGCTCTGGTCGGTATTTATCTAGATTATGTTTCGAATAGTCTTATTATCGCTAATCATGGAGTACATAATGTTATTCGCTGGATACGAACGGAACGTGAATGGATACTGATGGCTGGTGATATAAATGGTTTCGCTGGTGGTACATCAACTACTTTTCGATGGGTGACCGATATGATATTTGATCCTATGGGTAATATGTATGTTGCTGATCGAAATAATCACCGAATTCAATTATTTATGTCAGGAGAATATGTTGGTAAAACAATTGCTGGTGCGACAGGCGCAAGTGGAATAAACGCTAGTTTGTTTAATAATCCTTGGTGCGTGAAACTTGATAATCAATTAAATTTATATGTAGCTGATGCAAATAATCATCGAATTCAAAAATTTCTAAGATATTAAATCTCTGTTGTATCTGAAATAAAATAATTACTTTCGATAAATACTTTGTCTTGGTTTAAACAAGTAGATTAATATTAATATCTGTTGTAAATATGATAAATGAAAACATGTACTAACCCGTTAATAACATTTTATAAATGCTGTTGATTTAAAATCAATATTCAATCGGGATAGCAATTTGTTAAAACATCGATAGACGGTTATATCTCTTTTCGCCCCTTCTCATTTCGGTCCATTTTATTTTTGTCGCTTGTTGCTGATTTAAAGAGAAATGTTAGATATTAGCGCCGATCGATCAATAATTGTTTGCACTATTCATTCTTAATTAATTATTCGAGGATAGAAATTCATATATTGATTCATCTTGAAAAGTCATGGTATCTGAGTCATCCTTTTGATATATTATAAATGATTTCTATTAATTTCATATACGCTAGCAACAAAAGTTATATAGCTATCCTGTCTCACATACAACTTTCGAAAATTCCGGAATGTTACATCCGCAAATATAATATATTTGAAAAACAAGTGATTAAGAGAATATATCTTGCGACAGTCTTTAAGAAAAATGAGTCTGACCAGAATTATTTTGGTCAATGTCAGAATTCCAATTTCAGCTGCATAAAATTGAGATTTTCTTAGAAATGAATTCAAGTAACGCAAAGCACAAAAAAAACTGAAGTAAATGCGATACTTTTATATAGACAGCAGCAAATATAAGTACTTCCATCGAAATTAAAAACAGAACTTAACGATTATTCAGCTTGGACATATTTTTTGTTCGAAAAGAATAACCACACTTGTCGGTTTTCATACCTCTACATTTTAATATAAAAGTTCGTGTTTGTTTCATTTCATCCATATACTTACTCAAGACATGAAGCGCCCGGAACGTCTACAAACAGCAAACGTGAGTGTTATTAACGTACTCCGGTCATCCATCACCAAACGGAGCACTTTAACAGTAACTATTCATTTTTCACTTTATTTCTCTAATCTGCTATCAAATGTAGGCAT